>Ga0207670_10000187_pt1 | contig 40892 bp, 69 predicted proteins | sample KBSS23HmetaG_FD_184339 | JGI IMG/M metagenome (GOLD analysis project Ga0207670, IMG submission 184339) | Switchgrass rhizosphere microbial communities from Kellogg Biological Station, Michigan, USA - KBS S2-3H metaG (SPAdes) (version 2) | ecosystem: Host-associated > Plants > Roots >... | reverse complement strand
TGACCCACTACGCCCAAGAGCGCCAATACCGACGTTTCCGCAGCTCGCCTTCGATGGCAAGTGTTTCATCTGCGGAGAAGAACATGGGAATCTTCAATGCCCGAAGCTCGCGCCTACCGCAGGCGAGAAGCCATGAGCGTGCACTACGATCTGCTGGAGATGATGGAAGGCACTGCCGGCTGGAAGGATGCGCCTGACGCTACCCGCCGCGAGTTCGCAACCTATCTCTACGAGACCAGCATGCAGGACAACAGCTGTGTGCTTGAGGTGCGCAAGGCTTGGCACCCGTTCTGGTATGGATGCCAGTCATCGCGTGGCGAGATTGAAGCCCTGAAGGCTCACCTTGAAGTATCGAGGACGGGTGCGGCGCGATACAAGGCGTGGACGGATGCGCTAATGAAATACAGCACACTTACAAGCGATGCCGCCGAACGCGTGAGAACTTACGTGGATGCCGCACTATCGGCTGCAGACGGCGGAGAGCAGAAATGATGTACGTCATTCTTTGGGCGCTGCTCGGAGTCGTGCCTGCGATTCCCCTTGCTGCAAAGCATTGGTGGGATGGCTATCCGATCACGCTTCGCGATGCTGTCATTATCCTTTTCACGCCTGCGATGGGTCCCATCTTCCTTTGCATTGCCATTTTCAGTTACATGCAAGACTTGAGCTGGGATTCTGTCGTGCTGAAAGGAAGGGTTCCGCCTACGCCCAGGGAGAGTGAACATGGATAGGACTACGCCCGCCCTCGATTACGTGGTTCGTGATGAGCACTCATCGTACGGACCCGGTTTCGGCTGCGCTCACTGCCCGTTCAATGGGGACACTCCCACGAACAACATTGGGAAACCAATTCCGCGCTGGGAAGTTCAGAACGATCCCGAAGAAAGCTATTACAAATGTTCGCTGCTCAATGGTCACATCACTTGGGGCGAGTCGCCTTCATGCAGCGAAGGCGACTGGCGGAAGCGCGCGCGTCAAGAATTGCAGGAGCTGTGCTTACAGAATACTCCAAGGGAGAAGCTATGAAGCAATACGCATCCTTGCGTCTGACTGAAATACGCTATGGCGGTCAATTGGAAGGCCCGGACTACCCTGATTCCAGGCATGGAACACTCGACGAGCATTTGAAGAATGGATGGTCCGTAATCTCTACGGCGATTAGGCCGGGAATCTGCGGCCATGAAGCACCCTTGTATCTGTTCCTACTGGAACGTGAGCGCCCCGCTGAATCAGAAACGCCATGAACAAAGATCAGGAAACGATCCGCAACCTGCGCGCGCGCATCCGCCATATGCGGTGGCACTTAGATTGGATTCATAACCCAGCCGGGAACAACATCCTAAGCCCAAAGGAAATTGCCGCCATGGGACTTAAGCGTACTCGCAAAGAGTTTGTCCGCAAGCTTCGCTCTGATGGGGAGGGAACATGAACGACGACACACCAATCATGCTCAACATTCTCTACGGCTATGTCGAGATCGTGCAGACGCGAAAGGTCGAAAATGGCCGGCTCTATCTCGGCGGGTATTCGATCACCTATGGCCGCGATGGCAAGGAAGTTTCACGCAGCGAAAACCAGTGGAACTGCAGTCTCGGCTACGATGAGCCAGAGCCGAGACGTACGCTATGGGACTGCATTCTTGACTGGTGGGGAGGTCGCCTGCCTCCCCGTACCACCATGGATCAATACGCTGCGATGCTTGGCCCAGCTTATGAGGATCGAGGCGTCAGTTTACCGTCCCGCCCGTCGGCGCCGCCGGCACCGTGATCTTCACCGATGCCGTCAGCGTCGAGGTGCCCGATGCAACGCTGCTACCCAGGATCGCCTGCTGAGACTCCACGCCTGCCGTGGTGTAGGCCGTGATGCCGTAGAAGTACGTGCCCGGCGCAAGGCCTGCATCCGTGTACGTCAGCGTGCTGGGCGATGCCACCGTCGTCAACAGAGTCAGATTACCCGCCGATGTGCCGCGGTAGATCTTGTAGCCCGCCAAGTCGGTGATGGTCGAGCCATCCGTGTTCTTCGTGACCAGGCTCCAATTCAGCGCGATGGAGCTTTTGCCGGCGAAGTTGCAGGCCAGCGAGTAATTGGCCGTATCGGTGATCGCTGCCGCCACCTGCGATCCACTGACCGCCTTGTTGCCAGTCCATGATCCCGAGGCCGTGGCGCCGGTGGCGCCGGCCCCGCAGTCCCACGTCAGGGTCGGGGTATTGCCGGTGGCGACGCTGAAGGACATGGAGGGGGCGGCCTGTACCGCCGTGGCCACCAGCGCCAGCAGGAGGCCCGCCAGCGCCTTCATGGCCGCACCCGTGCAATAGCCGCAGCCAGCGCGTCCCGTGCCGCCGCATCGGCTTGCAGGAGGCCATCCAGCTCGCTTTCAGTCAGGTCGCGACCTTCGGACTGGGCCTTCTGCAGTAGCGCTCCAATGCCCTGTGCGCGCGCCAGGAACTGATCCAGCAGGGTGAGGGCAACGAGGATGTTGTTCATGGGGCACCTACGCAGAGGGGCTGCGACTTGTCACGGGAACAGAGGTAACTTTTCAGGCCATCGATGCCGAGCTGCACCGCCAGCAGTTTGGCGTCTCCCTGCTCTGGCAGCGACGCGTGGATGGTGCGCGCCAGTTCGAGGCCTTCGCGCGCCACGTCGGCCTGCTTGTTGACGTTGGTGGCGTCGTCGGCGTTGATCTTGCCGGCCGTCAGCAGCGTCAGTGCGGTGGTACGCGCGGCGGTCACGGTGGTAATGCCGACAGCCAGGCGCTGGTTGAAGGTCTTGGGCGCCGGGCCGAAGGTGGCGCAGGCCGTCAGCAGTAGCAGGGCGGATGCGATCAGTAGGCGTTTCACGGTGGAACCTCCGGCAGTGGTGGGCTATATTACGCGGGCACGGTGAGAACCGTGTGACTGAAAGTAGATCGAACCCAAGGAGTAGACACATGTTCATTTTCAAAGCAGTTCTGCGCGTTCCTGACCATCTGGCAGCGGCGCCAAGCCCTGAAGAATATTTCGTGACTCAAGCAGAGTCTTACGAGATTCGCCATACCGACTACAACCGCCTTGAGGGCGGCAATCGTGTCGGCAGTTCCGAGCCAATGGATACGCGGGTCATCCAGCTTTCCCTTCTGGATCACGGCCAAACCTTCCCAGAAGGCCGCACCCTTTTCATCGGGTATCTGCAAAACTTCGAGCGAGTCTATGTCATGAACGAGCATGGCAAGACCATCGATAAAATCCAGCTCTGATATGGCCGCCAAGAAGTCTCGAAAACTTCAGACGCGCCGAGATCGCCGAAAGGCCAAGCAAAGTGGATTCGCACGCGAGCCGGGTAAAACCGGCCGCGTTGCGCATCACAACTATAGCGGTGGCTTCTATCACGGGTTCAAGTTGCCCACCTGACTGGCGATTTCCTTAGCCTTAGCCTCTGCGCCCTTGGTAGTCAAGGTCAAAGGCTGAATCTCACTGCGCTGCCGCTTCACGATGGCGACGATGCCGAAGCCTATCGCGGCCACCTGCGTGATGTCGGCCACCAGCAGTTGAATATCCGCATCGGACACGCTGATGTCAGTATAGCGCGCCACGATGCGCAGAACGATGGAGGCGATCTGCGCGACCGCAGCGATGACGGCGTTCACTTGCACGGCGCTTTGCCACCATGGGGCGGCGAGCGGCGCGGAATTGGTAGGGTCAGCCATGGAGTGCTCCTAGAGTAGAAATTTCTCAGCGTCAGGGGTCAGAAACAGTCTCCGCTCGGCCTCGCGTCGCCGCGTCAGCCCGGCCAGCTTCACGCCTTTGGACTTGTCCCATTTCAGGAATTCATCGGCGGCGTACATCAGAAAACCCTCGTTGAGCTTGCGCAGCAGCGTGGAGTCCCCCAGCCCTTCGGCCTTGTCGTCAGCATCGATGTCAGGACCGACGTTGAAAGCAAACGAGCACAGCGCATCAAAGGCGTTCTGGCTCACCGGCACCTTGACCAGTAGATTGACCGCGAACACGGTATTGGCCAGATCGTGCGCCAGCCAGTCATCGGCCTCGGCCTGCGTGCAGGTGTCGTACTCGCGGACGCCAGCAGTGTGGCCCCAACCTATCGTTGGCGGATCCGTCGGCACCGGCTTATATGCCTCCAGCCGGCACTGCTCGAAATGTTTGATCAGCGCGATGCCGTTGCTGCCGATGTTCATTTACTCTCCAAGTCACGTTTCCACTGTTCCAGCTTCGCCAATCGCTCATGCACATCGGCGCACTGACTGGAGTGGTAGAGAATCCATCCAATCAGTGCCACCACGATGGTTACCAGAGCCGCTTCCATTACTCACCGTAGAAGTGCTGCACCATCTTCAATGCCTTGGTCACTGCGTGCCCCTCTTCCTCCGGTGTCGCGTCATCCGGCACGTAAATCTTGATTGGCCCGCTGATATACGGCGCCTGTCGCGCCGCACGCAAGCCATCACCAGGCGGCGGGGGAGGGGGCGGCGGTGGATCGATGATAATTGGACGACTCATTGGCTACCTCTTTTGTGGATCTCGAAATCGGTTCTCAGTTTCTGCACATCGTCTTGCGCAACCCTCGCCTCTTGCTTTGCGAGATAGGAATGATCCATCAGCCGCGCCTCGGTGCTGGCGGTGCGGTCCATCATTCTTTTCTCGACAGCGGCAATGCCCTGCTCGAACTCGCGGCGTAGCTCTTCCTTGTCCTTGTCATGCTGCATGGACTGCATGCAGACAACCGTAAACATCACCACCGAAATTATCAGCGCGATGATGCACATGGCGGTATTGCCGCCTTCTGCATGTGATTCCGAGTGCGAGGCCGCGCTACCACGGGCCTTGTAATTCGCGCCGTAGTCAATCTGCTCCAAAGGCTCCGGCTCGCGTCTCATTTGCGCGCCTCAACCCTTCCCAGTCGATCAGAAAGAACCCTAACGTCCGACTGCACCTGCTTAACATCGCCCTTGACGTTATCCAGTTCTGCCCGGTCATACTTCTGACTGGTCATCACAGCGATGATGTTGTCATTCATGGCGTCCTGCTTTGACTGGCCGCGCATGTTCTGGGCAAAGAGGATTCCCCACAACGCAGCACCCAATCCGCCAGCGACCCATAGGGTCAGCGGCGTGATCTGAAGTCCGTTGCGGTATTCGTTGCTCATGCTGGCTCGAATATTTCCCACGCCACGGAACTGGTATCCGCTGCATTACTGGAGGTGATCGTGAATGAAGTTCCCGCCGACCGCGCAGAAACGCGCAGAAACCCAGGGGTCCCGCCATCCACATTGCTGGTCAGGAAAATACGGCTGTTCGCCGTTACCACCGTGGTGGCGACTACCTTGCTGCCCGCAACCAATACAGCCAAGCCTTGGCGTGCATTAGACCCTTCCGCAACGCGCAAACCTTTACCTGCAGTTTTTACCGACAAATCGGCCCGGTTCATTGTGATTGGCCCATTTGGGCCATCTTCATCGAAGTAAGGCAAAGCACTGCCCGCGTCATACGGATCTGCCGTGGTTCCGAAAGTCAGCGGCAATACTGCATACGGGGTCTGCATCAATGGTTTATATGAAAAGGTGTCGGCTTCTGCTGGCAGAGTGATATAGGAGGCCGGGAACTTCATCAGCTGGCCGCCGTGGCGCAGATTGCCAACGATGTATCGAGTAGGCGCCGCTGTGGCATCGCACTCGATCACAGGGACCCCCGTTGCACCTGGGTCAAGCTGAAGGTTCTTGACGACCAATCCACTTCCGCCTTTAAGCAGAATTCCATGACATCCTGTCGTCGGGCTGACGAAATCAGCAGGGAAATCGGTATAGACATCGGTGAACGATGCGGTGATGCCGGTAATAGTTCCATCGAACTCGGCAAGATATCCCAGCGTCGCGGCAGTTCTGCTGCCCGGACCATTCAGCTTGCACTGGTTGAATCCAATAGCCGTGAGGTAGCCAGGATCAGCAAGGCGCGTTCCCTTAATTGTGCGAGCGTTGGCGCTATCCGTGATGTCATTTCGTGCCGTGCAGCCTTCGCCGAAAAATACCTGCGTTACCGGATTGGTTGCGCTTGGCTCGAAGCTCAGTGTTACAAGGCCGTTGTAAAGCACGGTATTGAAGAATTGACCGAATCCAGCGCCGCCGCGGATTCGCACGCACTGCGGTGAATTGTGCGCTGATTGTGTGACGCCGCTCGCGGTGCCATCACTTCCGCTGATATGTACGTTTTCAAACGACCAGTAGCGCACATCGACACTGCCGGCCGTGCTTCCGGTGCCATCTCCGATGGTTATCGGGGCGCTTGCAATGCTGAAAGGTCGAATGCAAAAGAGGTCGTACTCTCCCTGTCCTCCGGCGCCGCGAACCGTGACGCCCTTAGTCATTAGCGTCCAGTTCATTTTCCAGATGCCAGGGCGATCTAGAAGAATTACTCCGCCTCCGAGTTGAGCCGCCACAGCCTCAGCAGAATCCATCGCTGCGGTGTTGTCGCCGGACCCCGTGGCGCCGCCGTAACGGCGAACAATGATCGTTCCGCCCGCGTCATGGCTTGGGACGGCATAGTCAGTCGGCGTCACACTGGCATCGATCTCTGCTTGCGTTTGCGGGTAAAGTATTTGCCCGATGATCTGCTGCGTCAGATCCACCAACGACACAGGCGCTGCAATATTGTCCACCGACCAGATAGGCTTCGTCGGCGGATCCGTGTCCCCTGCGGGGCTCAAAACAAATTTGTAGACCTTCGTGATGTCGAGCCATACGTTGGCCTCACCGCGATAATCAAGCACAATGGGATTCGTATTCGGCTGGCTTCCAGCCTGGTCGACATAGGTGGTCTGCTTTGATGAAGTTGCCGCCGCGTAGGTGAACAGCAGTCCACCGACCAGCGGTCGACCGTTGCTGTCGAAAAACTTCTGAATGGGGAGCGGCGAGAGGTTCATTTCAGTCCGTAGGTGATCGACCAGCCATTGAGCAGGCCCTTATTGCCAGGATTCGTGAATCCGGACTCCGTAGGTGTTGCGCCGAGTCCGAAATTGATCGTTCCGCTGGTCGTGATGCGTGCGCCGCCGATCTTCGCGATATTGTTGTCGAGCAACATGCAAGGAATGGTCGCGCCATCCACCACGCCACTGCTATGCAGGGGGCGTATGGCCACTGGCAGGTTCAGGATCGACAGCGAAGTGGCATTGCTCACGCCCGTTCCGCTCAATACCCAGTTGAGCGTCACGACAGTGCCGACGACCTGAAAGTACATGGTCCCGGTCGGTGGCGTGCCGCCAAATCCGCCCCATGTCGGCGTGAAGGAACTGCTATAGGCGGTGGCGGTCGCGGGATTCGACAGCAGCACGAATGCGCCACCGATGTAGATCATCTCCGTGGGAGAGTTGGCGACGATCTGATTCGCAGTCAGCGATGAGCCGTCATAGTTCTGAATGTTGACGATGCCGAGACCGTTCACATTGACGGTGCTCGCTGCCGTGTTCGTGTTGCCTGGTATCCAGTAGATGACAATGCCATCTGTGTAGGCGGTGAAATTCGCCGTGAAGTTCAGCACATAGGCGTTCGCCGTTCCGGTATCCACGCCACCATAAAGCGTCACCAGCTGGCTGTTGACCATGTTGTCGACGGTCCAGATAGGATTCGTCGGCGGGTCATCGCTGCCGGGCAATGCGAAAACGTACTTGTATTTGACGTTGGGCGGAATCCACAGGTTGCACTCGCCCCTGTAGTCAAGAACGATCGGATTTGTATTCGCAGACAGGCCACCGAAGTCGGTATAGGTCGCGAGCTTCGTGCTGGTGGTCGCCACATAGGTGAACACGCGATAATTGACAGCCGGATTGCCATTGCTGTCGAAGAACTGCTGCTTCGCCTGCGGTGAGTTGACGGTGCTCACTTCTTGGCCTTGTCCTTACCGACCTTCAGCAGATCACTCAGACGCACGCCTGCGCCGGGGGCTGTGGCCCGCTCCCATTCCTTCGCCTCGGCTTTGCCTTCCAGTTTCTTGCGCACGAAGGTGCCCCCTGGCACGCCGCCCATTTTCATGTTCACCATTCCCTCCAGCGTCGATTTCGCGCCTTCTGCAGCTGCAGCGACGAACGTGTTCGAGTTGTTCACAAACGACCCGCGCGGCTGGAACTGAGTATAGTTTGCGACGCGTCCCAGCTGCTGCGCCTGCTCGGCCACCGTCTCGGGCATCAGGAACTGTAGCCGCGGCGACAGATGATTCAGCGCTGAGTTGTAGCCAGCCTGCGAGAAATTTCCGGACTTGGCTTTGCCTTCGGAACTGTCCTTCAGGTAGTTGAGCGCCGAGACGGCGATGGTCTGCCCGGCTTCCTCGTTGGCGGCCAGGTTCTCGCGCATGCGCTGCAGGTTCGCGCCTTTGCCGTTGATCACGTATTTGCGCACGAATGCGTCGGCCTCTGGCGATAGTTCACCAGTGGCTACCCCATCCTCGACAGCTGCCCGATAGGCGGGGTCCGCTTTCAGTCGTTCGAAGCGCGCTTTTGAAGCCTGCCGCGCCACGTCGGCAATTTTCTTCAGCTGCGCGGATGATTCCTGCATCGGCAGCTCTTCGATCTGCTGGCGGATCACGCCAGCCGCATGCCGCACCTGACCATCTGAGGCCGAGCGCTGGATGCGCGCCAGTGAAGTGCGCAGGTTCTCGAAGGCTTCCAGCGACATGCTGCCGGCCGCGGCGGATTCCTCCAGCGCGGCCATCACATCCGGCGGCGCATTGCTGGTGGCCAGATCCTTTTTAAGCGCCGCCTTGACGTTGTTCAGCAGCGTCGGCGTGTCTATCGGGAACTCACCGCCAGCGGCATCTCGCACGGCCTGATACTTGGCATTGATGTCCGCCACGATCGGCGCATCCATTTCCTTGTATGCATCGATCAGCGCCTGTCCGTTCTGCACGTGGTCGCGGTGCACGACGGTGGGCCCGGTCTGTGCGCGGATTTCGTCGAGGTTGTCGCGCAGGGCTTCGTTCTGCTCCTGGTAGAACTTCGCCCGCTCCGGATTCTTGCCGCGCAGGTTGGTCTCATTCGAGATCAGCGTCGGATTCAGCGTCGCCTGCCCTTCCGTCAGTCGAATCGGGATCGGCAACGTATCGGCATCGGCATGGCGCTCCAGCACCTCGCGATTCAGCGGACCCTCGCGCTTGGCGATCTCCACGGCCTGCTGCAGAGGTGCGGAGAACCGGCTGGTGTCGATGTGAGCCGCCGCCGCGCCCATGTTCTGCGGGTCCATGACGGGCTCTGTGGGCGAGCGTTCCAGAAGAGGGGCTACCTTCGCGCCTCCCGCTTTCAGACCCTTGAACAGTGCCGCAGGGCCGAATACATCGGTTCCAGCCTGCAACGAGGCAGAGAGCCACGGTGGGGCGCCCATGTCCTGTGCGGTGCGACCGACGAACTGGCCCGGCGCGGCCATCACCTCGCCGCCGGCTTGCGCCGCTGCCGCCTCCAATGGATCGCGCGGCCGGTAGGTCAGCGCCTCCTGCGTCTGGTTCACCTTCTGCGCGGCCGTTTCCATGGCCGCATGGATGTCAGTGGTGCTGTCCTGTGTCAGCAGGTGCCAGAGGCCGCGCAGGCCTGCGACTGGTGCCGCAGCGCCCGCGGTAGCCATATTCGCCAGTATCTCGGCACCGCCGCCCTGGTCGCGATCGGCCTGAATGTCGTACATCGCTTGACCGATGGTTGGCGGCGGCTCGCGGTAGCCCGGCAGCGTCTCATCCGGCAGTTGCCCGGCCGCGCGCGCATCGAACACATCTGCGGCGCTCTGAGCGGGCGCGGCTTTCCCTGCCGGCGCGCGCTTGGCGTATTCCTCGAAGGCTTCGGCCGCGCCGGGCATCAGGGCAACTTTCCGGTGTTGGAGAGCGCCTCCAGGTTGCGCATCTTCTGCGCCAGTTCGGCGGCGCGCTCTTTGCTCATGCCGCGCAGGATCTCGGCGCGCGCGTCGTCATCGCCGTCACGAATGGCGTTCTCCATCCGCAGCGCGTCGATGTCGAAATTCTGCGCCCAAGCCGCTTTGAAGGCCGGCAGTTTCAGGTAGTTCGGCTTTTCGAGCCCAACCGCCTGATCCATGCCCTTGCGGTACATCTCCATGCCGGTGTTGGTGGCATAGTTGAACCGCGTCACGGCCTGCAGAGCTTTCTTGTTGAAACCGGTCGACCCATTGGCGGCCACGGCAGCGGAAAGGCGCGCATCGGATGGCGGACCGCCCATCGCGGTCATGTTCTCGATGGCGTTTTTTTCCAAATACTTGGCCAGCTCCTGGAAGTTGTCACCCGCCACCTGCCCGACAGCGCCGAAACTCTGCGCAAGCTTCACCAGCGGGCCGGTGTTGGTCTGCTCGGACAATTCCAGAATGCGCTTATAGATGTTGCGATTCGTCGGCGCGCGGTCGGCCACGGCGCGAATGCCTTTCACCTCGGCCTGGTTTGATTCGATATCCGCTGGCTGCCCCTGATAGTCCGGCTGCTGGAAGGCCGGTGCGGATGGGGATGCGCTCGGCGCAGCGCCACGGCCGCCCCCGACCAGGCGCGGCTGATTCGTAACCGGGTCGACGATGTATGACCGGCCGGCGGCATCGGTCAGAACCTGCGCTGTCGGCGGCATCGACAGCCCCATCGACTGCGGCACATCGGCGGCGACGTTCGGATTGACGTTCTGCAGCTGACGGCCGGTGTTCACCAGATTCGGCATCATCGCCGCCCGCTGCTGGTTCACATCAGCAGCCTGCAGCTGGATCATCCGCAGTGCGCTGGCGAGTTTGCCCTTGGGCACATTGCGCAAGGGAGCTGCGAAGGTCTGCAGCACCGGCAGCGCCTCATCGCCATGCAGCTGGCCGTACTGCATCCATGCCTGGTTGAGTTTCTGGCGCCCTTTCTCCGTGTCGTTCACGACATCCGGATCCTGCAGCAGCGGAGACAGCATCTGGCCGAGCCCTTCCACCTGCTGGCCGCGCAGACTGAACAGTTTCGACTTTGCCTCCAGCTGCTGCTGCTTGGCCGCCGCTGCATGCGTCAGCACGTCAAGGTACTGATCGCCCGCGGCAGCGCGCAGCGTCGGATCGGTCGACAGCGCGTTCAGATCGAGCGTACCGTCCTCGCCGACGTGCTGATTGAAGTCATAAGCGGCGAGCGCGGCGCGCTGACGCTGCGACTGTTGTGCGCCGGCCAATTCCGTCTGCTGGCCCTTGATATTCAGCAGCTGCGAGAGCTTGCCGAGATAGTCCGGCGGCCGGGCATTGAGGCCAACAAGATCAGCCATGCTAGCCTCCAGCCATCAAGGGATCGGCCAAGTCATATGATCCCTGTCCGGATGTGGCCGCCGCAGGCTTCGGCGCCGCAGCACCCGGCGTGCCGAACTGCTTCATCAGCCAGGAATTCACCAGACCGTCCGAGATCGAATTGCCCGCGCCCACGATGCCCGCACCGGTCGCCGCTCCCGCGCCTGCGGTGAAGTTGCCAGCGTTTCCGGTCAGCGCTGTGCCGACCTGTGCGTTCGTATTGGCGGCGTTCTGTCCGACCCCCAGCAGACCCGACAGGCGGCTGAAAATGTTCCCCTGCTGCGTCTGGTAGCGGTTGAACGCGTTCTGATAGGCAGTGCCGGCATAGTCCTGGTTGTACTTGAGCAAGTCCTTCAGCGCCGCCCCACCGATCGCACCGGAGCCTGCGCCCGCGGCGTTGCGCAGTGCCTGCTCGCCCTGCTGGCGCTGGAATTCGTAGCCGGGGTCCTTGTTCGCCAGATAGTCCTCCGGCGTGAAGGATTTCGTCAGGGAGCCATAGTCCGCACCGCCTGGATCACCTCCCACGCCGAGCAGTTGAGACAATTTCGCATTCGCGCCATAGCCGGACTGCAAGAACGGCTGCTGCTGTTGCTGCAGCGTGCCGAACATGTCCATGTTCATCTGGGAGGCTTTCTTGGCTCCCTTGGCCTGTGCCTTGCTTCCCAGCAATGAACTGCCAGCGCCGGCCAGCGCCGCGCCTAGAATGGGGCTGCCCACCAACGTACCGACGGCCGGGAGCGCCACCTTGGCGACGGACTTCAGCGCTTTTCCTAGCCAGCCCATATGAACCTCATGTCGGAACGAACGTCATCACGGGCACCACTGTGTAAGTGACCCGAATGCGATCAGACGAAGAAAGCGGAAACGCGCCCGTCGTGGTGCCGTAGTTGTAGAACGTCACACCATCGCGGGAGAACTCGACTGCGGAGACTGCGCCGCCGGTCAGAATGATAAAGCCGCCTTGCGGGGCTGTATAGGTAAAGGGCGAACCGGTGCCCACGACGGGAAATTCACCACCAGGCGCTAATCCCTGGAATAAGTTCGCCCAAAATCGAAACCACGTCGCCGTGTTGCGTCCCTGCTGCATCAGCGGAATTTCGTACGTCGGCAGACTGTTGAACTGCTGGCTCATGCGGCCTCGGACTCTTCGCGGCTGCCGGTGAGCGTGGCGCCAATGACATCCCGGTTCGTCGGGTCGCTGAACGTCACCTCGAACACGATGTCACGACCGACAGAGAGCTTGCGGCGAATGCAGCGATTCTTGAACTCGCCCTGCCGCCCTACCGACATGAAATACTGCGTTCCGAAGGTGGCGCCATAGTCGTAGCTGACGCGCAGCATGGCCTGCGGATTCACGCCCTGGCCGGTCGCTGCGCCGACACCGGGCGCGAACTCAATCTGCAGCGCTGCGGCGAAGATGCGCTTTCGATCCTCCCGGCTCCAGATGTGTGGGCAGCGCCGGCTGGAAATCAGCGGCGTGTCGTATTCGGTGAAGAACTGGCGCGAGACCTGGTAGCCATTCTGCGAAGCGCGATCCCCGCCGATGCGGATGTTCTGGAAGTTAACCAGCGTGCCAACCTTCCAGCAGTGCGGCGTGCCGTTGTTGTCGTAGGACGCGCGCTGATGCCAGGCATACTCGGCTGGCACGGTCGCATCGAACACCCATGTCTTGTCGGCCGTCGGAAAGGTGAGCACGTAGAACACGTGGCCATCTTCCTCATAGGACATGGCATAGGCATCGGACACCAGCGGGTAGCTGGCGATCGCCTTGTTGATTGCAGGCGTGGAGATCACCTCCGTTCCGTACTGCACCGAGCGCACCACGTAGTTCTCGCCCTGCTCATTGCGCGCGAGCCACACCAGCGCGCCGGAGCCCACGCGACAGATCGAATTGACCGCCGCGCAGCCCACATTCGGCGAGACGCCGGCCACGCGCGAGAACGCGAAGTTCGCGCCCCCCGCGTTATACCAAACCTCATAGCTGCGCTCGCCGATCAGCCACACCTCGCGATTTAGCTCATGCAGCGTGATGAGGTTGTCGCTGTTGGAGTCCTTCAGCGCGAAGAACGCTCCGGCAAAGGTGGTCGTGTATGGCGTCGGCGCGTTGGTATAGAAAATCTGCGTGCCGGGCTTGTTGAAGATCCACCAGCCATCAATGAATGCCACGCGATCCGCGCCATAGAACGCCGGATCTACAATCAGCGTCATGGTGTTCGTGGCGATGTTGTAGAGGTAGCCGTTAGGACCATCCACGATCACCGCATAGCCGCCGTTGCCGTTGTCGCGGATGCACACCGGGCCGGAATTGGTCAGCAGCGTACCGCCTGTGGCGAGCCCGACGCGAAATTGTGCGATGCTGCTGCTGGTCGCCGGCACGATCATCGTGACCAGGAACAGACGATTCCCGACGACATATAGCGCCGTCGTGCCGCCGGGCAGCACCCATGCGCCGCGGTGACCGCCGGAATAGGGCACTGCGATGTCGTCGCTGATGAGGCCAAAATTCAGGATGCGATCCAGTCCGGGCGTGCCGAGCAGCGCGGTGGGAGTTTTCGAGGCACCATTCGCGGATACCTCGACATACCAGTTGATGCAGCGCTGCGAGTCCTGATACATGTCAGGCGCTTCGTACGCGCCGCCGACAAAGCCGAAATCCCCGGCATCCATCAGCGGAAGCCCCCGGTCAAGATCCAGCCCGCGTCGGTCTGGTTCTGATTCAGGATCGCTGAGTCATAGGTCGACACGGGCACCGGGTTGGCATTCAGCGCCTTGACGTTGTTGTAGGCCTCCTGGGTTAGCCGCTCGCGCATCGTTGTCCAGATCGCGCCATATTCCGGTGCCAGCGCGCGCGCGAGCATGCGCTTCAGCATCAGCGAATAGCCCTGCGGCAACAGCACAGTGGTGGTCAGGCTCGCCATGCTGGTCAGGATCAGGTCCGAATAGACATGCAGTTCGCCGGCCGTCGAGGGCGTCTGATAGAAATTCAACTGACCCAGCGGATACGTCGGGTTGTACCAGAGGTAGATCGGCCACGGAGCCGGCAGGCGCTTGTACCCGATGTTCGAATAGCGCGACTGGTCGATCAGTTCGATGGCGTAATCCAGGCCCTGCGTGCTGCTGCCCGTGATGCGCGTGAACGCATTGGTGATTCGCAGCGGGCGCGTGGTCTTGAAGTCGCCGGGAATCGTGTAGGCGATCTGCTGCGGCGGGACATTGACGGTCGCATTGGCCGACATCGTGACCGTGCCGGCGATCGCATTGAACGACAGGATCGTGGTGCCCGCGGGGATTCCAGTGCCCGTCAGGTCGCCATTGACCACCATGTCGGATGGCACCGTGGCCAGCGTGATGGTGGGCGAGCCATTGGTCAGCGTGCCGGCGAAGGTGCCCGCATCGTAGTTGCCGATGCTGTACTGGTATTGCCCTGCTGTGAACGTGAATACGTCCTCATCGGAGGCATAGACGCTGTTTTCTGTCGTCGACAGTGATTCCAGCACATCATTCAGCGTCGCGAGCGCATCGGCCGAGTCGCTGGCATCGAGGGATTCCCCTGGCGCGTAGGAGTTGATGAAGCGAAGGGCGCCAGTGATGATTTCCTGAGCGGTCGTGCGCGTAGCCATCAGCAAAGTGCCTGATCGTAAGCGGAGATGATGCTGATTCCGGTGCCAACGGTACGGCGCACCGCAAAGAAGTAGCCGGCAGGAATGAATGCCATGAGTTTTTGCCGCTGCGTCAGTCCGATCGTGATCAGCGTGACGCTCAGATCATTCCGAAAGGTATCGGCGAGTACTCCCGTTCCAGAAGAAACGGCGGATGTCGCGCCGATCACAAGCTCTGCGGTGTTGGAAGCAGAGCCAATGGTGATGTTGGTGACCAGACCTACCACGATGCTGATGGCGGTCGGCTTCGTCGGGTCGCTGGCCTGGTAGGCCATATCGAACAGCAGCGACCTTGCGACTGGCGGCTGCACCATTGCGCACATGCAGGCCATGATCTGATCATTGACCTGCGATGAAGAAAGACCGCCGCCTGACTTAAGATTCATGGGCCATGTTCCGGCCCTATGAGCCGGCCCCTCGGGTGAAGATAACAGAGGTCGAGCCACCGGCCGCGCCGGTCAGAATGACCGATGCGCCGGACACTTCCGGATCCACGGTCACCACCTGCACCATGCCGGGCCCCACCGGGTAGTCGGTGACTGTCGCCGCGCGCACGTTGCCAAACGCGCCGAAGTTCACGAACGCCCACTTGTCGGTCAGGTTCGCGATCTGCACTTGGTAGGCGATGCTGTTCGAAGGCATGCCTGGGAACTGCGTACTGGATGCCGCGGTACCCGATGCCGCCACGGTAACGCTGGCGGCCTGCTGCCCCTGAAATGCCTGCGATGACGTCCCCTGACCGGTGGACGTCATCTGCGTACGCAGGTAGAACGGCGCGAACGGCCGGATTTCGTTCATACAATCGCGGAGGGCTGCGTGCCCTGATTCGAGGGCCGGTTCACCTCAACCGTGTAGGTATCTCCGGCAGTCGGCACAATGCCGCCGCCCGTGAAGTTGCCGAACGTCACGCGCAGCGTATTGGCCGCCGACACATCAGCACCGACGACGATCAGGCCTGCCTGAAACGTCGCCTTGCTGACAGCCGAAATCTGATCCCCCAGCTGCAGACCGTTGACGGTCACGGTCTGCTGAGCTGTGGTATTGGCCGCCACGCTGACGAATGAGTTCACGATCTGCAGCAGGAACGTGCCTTGCAAGTTCCCGCGTGCGATATCAGCTGGACCTGGCATGTCAGCTCCTTATGCGATGGCGGTCGGCAGGTACGCGTAGGTCGTCGAGCCCGGCGGACGCGTGCTCTGGTTCGGACGGCCCACATGCAGGATGTACAACCCGGTGAGCGGCACGACGCCGCCAGCGGTCGGGTTGACGAACTGAATGTAGAACTTGTCGTCGGTCGCGGGGTCGACGCGCACATTGGCCGCCACAACGCCAGTGGTCATGCCGGGGGGATTGAACCCCAGCACGACATCGCCGGCACGAATGCCGGTGGCCGCCGTCACCTGCGTGACGCCATTCAGGCCGAACGACTGCTCGGCCGTGGTGATGGTCGCGACCGATACAGGCGTCAGGTTCACCGCGATGGTGAATACGGCCAGTTCGACTGCCGAGGGAGACTGGGTATTGACTGCCGTGGTAGTGGCAGGACCCGGATTGACTGAAGGCATGTTGCTTTACTCCTTAACCGGCAATGCGAGCGCCGAGCTGGCGATAGAGGTCCGCGTAACCGTACAGAACGTCCATACGGGTGGGCAGCGCATCGTTGTTGATGGTGTACTGGGTCACCGCGCGCATCGACATGCCGACCTGGTTGTCATTGGCGCGTGCCGCTTCGTGCACACCGCGAGGCAGCGGCAGATCCGCGAATGCCAGCGCCATCTTGTTGCGATGGAGCACCGCGCCCTGCGGGCTGACCTTGGCCGCATTCGCCGTGCCGCCGTTGACCGTGATCGCCGAGGTGGCGGTGAAGGCCGCGGTGGTCACTGCGTTCTGGAACTGGCCGCCCGTGATGCAGCACTCGCCGATGGCGATGGATAGCGCGCCTGCGCCGCCGCCAGAGGTGTACACGCCCGTTGCCGGGTTGAACGTGCCGCTGGTGAGGGTCGCCGCTGCGAAGGCCAGGCCTGGTGTTGCCGCGCCGATCGGGTTCTGCGTGTAGCCGCCCGGTGGCAACACCACGAACTGCTTCAGCTGGTTGCCGTACTGTGTGCGGCTCTGCGGATTGGCCGGGAACACGCCCGCGATCTGGATGATGTCACCGACCTTCACGACACCGGTGGAGGCCGTCCAGCCGTTGGTCTGGATGAAACCGGACTGCGCCCAACCAGAGGTCAGGAAGGCGCCGCCGGTGTTGGCGGTCAGCAGCGGCGTGCCGCCCTGTGCGCCCGTGGTGAAGGCCACCACGTTCTGATCTTCGAACCAGTCGAGGCCTGCGAACTGCTTCGCGACCATGCCGTTCTTCACGTAGTCGCCGAGCTGCGCCTGCGGGTTGAAGAGGCCCTTCACCGCATCGGTTGCCGCCGACATCGACAGCGGATCCAGGATCACATTCTTGTCGCCGGGAGGGCAAGCCTCGAAGGCCAGCAGCGCGCGCGCATCGCTGAACAGCTTGTAGCTCGCCGGGCTCACGCCTGGCGTACCGACTGACAGCGCGGTGTTCTGGTAGAAGAAATACAGGCCGTCCGAATCGACGCGGTTGCCGATCGTGGCCATGATGGGCTTCAGCACGCGGCTGCGGAACAGATCCATCGACAGCAGCAGATCCGCGGTCGTGAACTGCACGTCGACGTGGAACTGGTAGTTCAGCGTGACGGGAATGTACGTCTCGTTGGTGTCCTCGACGTTCAGCTGCGGGCCGAAGGTGCCGAGGTAGCGAGGCGGGCGGCGCACGTTGCAGGTGTAGCCGATCTTGGCGTCTTTGACAGCGAATTCATCGCTGTACTGACGGTTCACCTTGTCTGAAAAGACGCAGGTGTTTTCCAGCACCACCAACCCCTCGTTGGTGATGTAGGACATGGTGAGCAAATTGTTAGACAAGGCAGTTCTCCGAGAAGCGGTTTCAGTTCCGCCTCCCGGTAACTACCGTGAAGCGGGGTTAGTGCCTTCTGCCGGATGCTGCTGCCGCCATCTGTTCGGCGCGGCGGTGTTCTCGAAGCTCTGCGAATGACATCTGCGATGGGTCTTTCGTAACCACGCGCGCGGAGTCGCCATTCAGTGCTTCGGTCGGAGCGGGAGCCTTGGAAACTTGCGGGACCTTGGACGGCGCGGGCGCGGCAGGTGCTGCGGGCGCGGCCGATGGGGCCAGCTTGGATTCCAGTTTTCCCAGTTCCGCCAGCATGCGGGTTGGGCTCAACTTGGACAGACGCTCGGCTTCACTCGGATTTTTCGAGATGTGGTAGGCCAGTTGCGGCCCCATCTCGCTCTCGACGCAGTACTGGGTTACCAGTTGCGGAACTTCGAAGTTCGCATTCTCAATGACCTCTTCATAGTCAGGGGTCAGCTTGATAAATGCGGACTGACGTTCCGCGAACTGCCTTGCCGTTTCTGCCGCCTGGGCTTGCTGCTGCTGTTCCTGCGTCCGTGTTTGTGCTTCGGATGCGGATTGCGCGGCCGCCTTGGCGACTTCGTACTTGGTGAGGGCTCGGGTGTATTCGCCGACCGTTTTGAAGTCCTCGGGCTTCGGCTCCGCAGGATCTCCTGCTTCTGCCGTAGTCGAGTCTGGGCCATCTGACTTCGTGCCACGAATACGCTGTAACTCGCGTTCCGCGGCGGCTGCCCGCTTTTCGGCGATCTCTGCTGCAGCGTCGCGCTCGCGCGCGAACTCCTGCGCCTCCATCATCTGGCGGTGTTTCTTGCCGATCTTGCGCCGCACGATCTCTGGCAGCGCTGCGTCGTCAACTTCACCGCTCTCGGCCGACTTGTCGTTAGATTTCTCTGACGCAGTATCTGCCGCGGCCTTGAAAGTACCATCGGCGTTGCGATCCTGCAAGCCCTTGTCGGCATCTGCAGCCTTTGCCGGCTCGGCAGCGGCGTCTTGCTTGGCGGATGACTGCTGTTCTGCCGCGGGCGCTGCGCCTTCCGGCGGCTTGAAATCCGCCACCTTGCCCGTGCTCACAAACTCCACCAGGTTCCCCGAATCCACTACCGTCGCCATGTGTGCTCCTGCGGATTATTCCGCCTTTCGATCTTCTGTTCCGGCTTTGATGAGGCGCTGCGATGCCTTTTCGGCTTCGTCGCTCTCGGCCTTGGTATTCAGCAGCTGAGCCGCGGCGCCGATCTCTGCGACATCGCGCGAGGTCGCGCCCTTCATGTCCTCGACGCGAATCTGTGTCTCGCTCTTGCGGTCGGTCTCTTCCAGCCTGCCGTGCACGCGCATCTGTTCGACGCCCTGCTTGTACTTAATTTCGAGATTCTGCTGCTCGATGACCTTCTGCTGCTGCTGCAACTGCTGCTGTAGCGCGCCGATGATGTTCTTGGCCTGCTCCGGCATGCCTTCCATCGCTTTCTCGATAGCCTCGGGAATGTCGGCCGCAATGCGGTCGGCCATCTGATCCGCGCCATGGAAGTCCATGTTGCGCAGAACGATGTCTCCGCCCTTCTGCACCATCATCTCCCCGAGCGGCGTGTTCAGCATTTCCACCATGTTCTCGGCGCCCTCCTGGCGCTGGGTGAGGTAGTCAGGGCCCGTGTCCATCACGACCGAGTACAGGCCTACCGTCATGTCGTTTTTGACTTTCTCGATGGCGCTCTCGCCGGTCATCTCGGTCGCCGGCTGATTGATCGGCACCACTTTCGGGACGCCATCCTCGCCGATGATGCGCTGCATGCGCGCGGTGTCGTAGTAGTGCGGGATCATCTCCAGCAGCAGGCATCCGGTCCATGCGATCGCCAACGTTTGGTTGTCGTAATACTGGTAGTGAGCCATGTCCTGCATGCCCTGGCGGCGCTGCAGATACTTGTTGCCACCGACGATGCGCGCGGAGATTTCAGGATTCTCCTGCGGCATGCCGGCCACCGACATCAGGTCATGCTCGGCGCCTGCAGCGGCCGATGCCATGCCATCCTCCACAGGCGCGGGCGGCTGGCGCTGTGGCGGCGGTAGCGGCGTTGACCCATCGGGGCCTGCAACCGGCTTGTAGATCAGGCGCGAATAGCTTTTCTTGTTCGCGTCGTTCCATTCCGGATGCCCGTCATCCTGCCCCTCGGCCATCACCCACGGTGCTTTCGGCGCCAAGGCGTAGCGCTCAGTCTGCGAGCTGCGCCAGTAGTTGTACTGCCGCGCGGGATCCATCAGATCCGTGACCATGCCTTTGCGCACGATGCGGCCGGCGATTTCCTCGACATTGCCCTCACAGCGCACGACCGGGATGTGTTCGAAAGGGAATTCGCGTCGATCGACGATCTGCTTACCGTTCAGCTTGAACCACTGCACGATGCGACGCGTTGTCGGACGCTCGATGGGCCTGTCATCCTCGCCAGTGGCCTGCAGCCAGCCCGCTGCATCGCGGATCTTGGCCATTTTGCGCGGAATTTCCGACTTGAACACCTTCTGCCCGTCGTTCATCAGGCACAACACGTCGGCGACTTCATGAATGCGGTAATACTCCGCGAGCATCACCTCTTCGGTGCCTTCCCACTGCGTATTGAGCAGCGCATCTAGGCCCACGGCCGCATCAAACGTGTAGTTGACGTTGGTGGCCTTCGGATACGTGCGCTTGTAGGCCTCGCGTTTCATCGGCTCGGCCAGAATCAGCCAATCGCGGTCACGCCCGTCGGGAAATTTCGCCGAAGGATCATCGAATACGCTGAACGCATTGCGGATCGGCTTGATGCACAGCTCCTGATCGAAGCTTTTCTGGTCGATGTATTCCGACTGGATGCGCCAGTATCCCCAGCCGTTGTCAATCGCACCCTTGCCGCCGCGGTCATACGCGACTGAGGCAAAAGAGCGATTTTCGATATGCCGGATCAGCCCTTGCACCACCTTCGCCGTGTCGATGTCAGCGCCATCGCCCACCGGATGAACCTTGATGCGTGGCCGCTGCTGCCGGAGCATGTTCTCCTGGCGCTGACAGTGCACATTCGTGTGATTGATCGTCAGCGTCGGGCGGTCGAGGCGGTCGTTTTTGATGTCATCCGGCCACTGCTCGCCCCAGCGAAAGCGGATCGCCTCCATGCCGCGCTTGCGGTTCTCGGATTCGACCGATTCCGAGATGCGCAGCCGCTCGGCACACTCGCGCCAGATCTGCTCATCGGTCTCTGCCGGCACTCCCGGCTCCAGGCGATCGCTGCTCACAGCGCAACCTGCTGCGCGCTGCCATTCGTCAGCGGCTTGCGCACGTGCTGATCCATGATTTCGCGCAGGCGCATGCCGATCATGGCCACCGCGCGATTGTTCTCGGCGACGATCTCCGCCGCGCGATGCTCGGTCATGGTGTAACTGACTCGCTGGGAGAGGATGTTGTCGACGATCTGGATCGCGTCATCCCCGAAGGTGCGCCAGTCGTTGATCTCGCGTTCCATTTCGTTGCGGCTCATGATCCCATCCATTGATTTCCGCCGGGACGCGGGACCACAACGGTCTGGCGCGGCGCTGGTTTGTTTTGAACGATGGCGAAGCGGCGCATCATCACGGCGTAGCGCGTCGCAGAGAGCAAATCGTCGCCTTCCTTGACGATCAGCCCATCCTTGCGATGGTAGAGATTGAACTCCTCGAACCACTGCGTCAGCGTGCTGAACACCTTGAAGCGGCCGGTCTGCATGCGGTCGAGCATGTGCTGGATGCCCGCTTCGACACCGTTACTGCCATCCTCGAAGGTGGCGCGCATCGGCAGCATGTTCAGACCCTGCGCGCGGTACTGCGCCGCCAGCTGCTCACCTGAACCCTTGTCGTGCTGCAGACCATCATGGGGCCATGCCCACGGTAGCCAGCCGCCCCACGGCTTCACAGCGCCCGCAAACACAATCGGCGTGGCCTCACGGCGCCGGAACGCGGAAATGACGTACAGCGTGTCGTTGTCGCGATCCCATGCCATGCGCACGCCGGCTGACGGGTGATCCCATCCGAAGTCGATGCCGCAAATCTGCACCCAGTGCGCGGGGATGGTGAACGGATCGCAGCGCAGTTCGTCCTCATCGATCGGGAACACGCGACCGGACCCCAACTGCGGGATACCCTTGGTGCGCGCGTTGCGCTCGTGCTCTGGGTAGCTTGCGATGATCGCGGCGCGCTCGGCAGGCGTGTAGTGATCCACGTCATCGATCGTCATCATGGTCAGGCTGGTCGACTCGGGCTTGTCGAGATAGAACCGCTTCACCACGTTCGAGATGCCCATCAACGGGGTCATCGTCATCATGACCGGGCCCATCACGCGGTTCGTGCGCGTCAGGCCTTCGAAGTAGATGTCCTCTGGCGCCTCTTCGTCGAACCAGATGCCGTCAACGGTATCGGCCTGCCATTTCGTGCGTCCCTGGTCGTAGGTGGCGAGCTGCATGGAGCTTATGCCGCCGTCAATGTGTCGAACCGTGAAGGAAGCAACAGCATCAGCCACACCTTGACGTCGAGACCAGTCGAGTAAACGATCGGCCGGGACTGTTCCGGTGCCCCACTCGGCCTCAACTTCAGGTGGCCCGAGCATAAGGCGCTGGATGCCTTTGCGGGTGAGTTCAGCAGACTCTGAACCAGCGAGCCAGCGAACAGCGCGGTTGAATCGATACCCCGCCCACCACTCGGGATACAGGCCCGTGAGGTGCATGGCGACTTCATAGGCTGCAGCCCATGTCTTGCCGAGCTGGTTTCCCGCCATGAGCATGCGCTCACGGTGTGTGAGCCCGGCGGCGTGAAACTCGCGCTGCTTGGCATAAGGCGCATAGCTAGTGAGCCTTCGACGCGCTTGTCGGCGCGCCTGTTCCGACAGCAGATCCAGCAGTTCCGCCTTGCTCTCGGTTGGCAAGGATTTGAGCGATTCGGCGGTCAAGTTCAGCATCGGTCAGGTCCGCCAGTTGATGCGTGTGCACGACATCGACGGCTTTCTTGTCGGGGATGATCTTGGCCATCGCGACACGCGCGGCGGCAATGCGGTCTCGCGGCTCCAGATCTGTGTCGATGCTCAACTCCAGCATGTGCTGCAGCGTCGCATCGGCGCTGGGGAGCTTCTTGCCGAGCAGTTCTTCGAGCGTGATGGATGGCAGTTCCTGTCCGGGGAGAGGATCGAGTGTGCCGTTGTCGACGTAGTCGCTCACGACGCCACACTGAGATCATCCCGCACCAGCGCCACATCGCGTTCCGTGACGATCAGATGCCGCTCGCCGTTATAGATGACGGTCGGGAAGTTGTAGCCCTTGCCATCGAACTGGTTCAGGCCGCCGAGTTCGACGATGTCTCCGGGGCGGACTTCGGTCGGTCGGAAGCGGCGAGAATAGTCAACACGCACTGCCTGACCATCCGACCTTTTCGTTCGTTTACTGACCGGGTGATGTCCCGGACCAGCTTCGACAACTCGCCCGCGTAGAACGTTTCCGCGCCGCTCAACAGCGATGATTTTGCTGACGTCTCCATGCTCGTTCCACTCCAGCGGTTTGATCAGCAGCCGGTCGCCCGTCATGCGCATGCGGCCGTTGACGACTTCCTCTTGCGACAGGGAGAGGGTGACGCCGCTAGTCATACCTCGGCTCCCGCGCGCGCTGATTCACCACGTCGCAGTGCTCGATGACGCCATAGCTCACATAGAGGCAGTGGACAACCTTCGTGCAGCCTTGGCGCTGCAGGTACTGCTCTGCCGTGTCAAGCGCTTCATCGGGATTGCGCTGCCAGGTGTAGTGGTATTCCTTCGGCGCATAGTCGGCGTGTTCAATGAGCAGCATCTTCGCCTCCATTGATCAGCGCGAGGCGCACGCCAGAGCCGACGGCATCAATGGGCGCCACGTCCCAGTCCATGGTGTTGCCGTAGGCGAGCTTGAAGTGATCACACCCATGCCCGCAGGCCATGTGCTTGGTGAACCATTCGTCGGCGCGATGCGCCTTGGCGACGGTGCTGACAGCCATCAGGTACGGCACGTCATTGGCCTGACGATCCGCAATGAGCAGCGCATGCTCGGGCTGCTGGTGGTGTTCGCAGATCAGGAATAGGCGATTCGCGCTCATCGGGCTCCCTGCGGTTTCGTTCCGCCAACGTGATCCATTCGGACTACGCGCCGAATGTATTCGAAGGTGACATCCGCCGCAACTCTCCTGCTCATGGCGGGATCAGCCTTTCATCGATGGTATTGGACGGGACTGAGCCCTCGGCCACCACCAGCGCCAGATCAATCCCCGGCAATACGAAGCTTCCGTAAGTCTGATTCTGTGCGATCACGATGCCTTGGAACCGCGTGCTGATCTGCTGATAGGCGCGGATGTTCGTGAAGCCCAAGTCAGATGCCTGCTGCGCGGCATCCGTCAAAAACATGCCGACGAACAGCGGCACCTGAATCAGCCCCTCAGTGTCGCCATTGCTCAATGCGACATTCTGGCCCGTGATGGTGATCGCGCCGGGCACGTTGATCGTCATCGCGATCGGGCCACTCAGCGACAGCGATACGGACTGCCCCGCAAGCCCAATGGCACCCGCTGTATCAATCACCAGCGAGCCGCCATTGATCAGCGTCATGCTCTGGCCGTTGATGGTGATCGCACCATTGCTCAGCGGCAGATTGCGATTGAAGGCGATCGACTGACCGGCGAGCGTTACGTTGCCATTGGCGACTGGCAGGTTCTGCGAGAAGCTGAACGCCTGACCGGCAATAGACACCGCACCACCCACCAGTGGGATGCCCATGCCGAGGCTGAGTGCCTGGCCGGCAAGCGTGATCGCGCCTGGTGAGTCGATCGCGAGACCTGAATTGCGCGCCCATGTCGCATCGATCGATGGGCGGAAGTACAACCCCAAGCTGTAGGGACCGCGGCCTGGACGTGGGCGCTCATCGATGTCGGTCGGGTAGAAATTACTTCCACCACCACCCGATGCATTCAGGACGACCTGCGATACTTCGTAGGTCTGGGAACTGCCATTGGTGCCGTCAGTGAACGTGGGCGTAATCGAGCCGCCCGTGCCGGCATATTCAGCCGTGACATAGGTCACAAACGGGCTGTTGTTCTCGCTGTGTCCGCGGATTGTGCCGCCGACGCATAGGATCGGATTCGAGGTGATCGCCGTCACGCACTTAACGTTGACGACCAGCACATCGCCGATTGCTACCGTGACCGCAGGGCCTGCAATCGCCCCAGCACCGTTGCCGGGATTGGTTCGCGTGACCGAAGCGCCGTTAGATCGGTTGCCTACGCCGCTATATTCAACCCCCTCGCCTTCCATTGTCTGCGCGCCGCTGGCTCCCGTGAGCGTTGCGACCTGCGCGCCGGCAGTGAGGGACAGATTGACGCTGATCGCGTGCGAGTCACCCACACCATCCAGCACCAATGCGGGCGGATTGACCTGTGTACCCGCCGCAGCGCTTGGCGTGATGACGCCTGCGGATTCGTTCTGGCCGTAGATGACCAGCACATTGCCCGCAGCCCCCGGCGTGGTGGATGCGCTACTCGCTGGGCTTGCGGCGCGGAACTGAGCCCATTCCTTGATGAAGGTGATGAACATGCGTCAGGCCAGCGGCGTGGTGATGACGGAGTAACTATCCCAGCCGATGTTCTGGAAGTTCGCTCCACCGTTATCGCCGCCCATGCCAGGCGTTCCCGTGATCAATGGCGCATCGCCGCTGATAGCCGCGGTGTCATGCGTCTGCGCGATCAGTGTGCTGGCGAATACGCCGGGACGTCGATGGTAGACCTGGATCAGGCGGCTGGCGGCAAGGCCGGTCACCAGCATGCGGATCTCATCGCCGTTGAGGAACGATCCGGTCACGGCGACGCCAGTGGTCCCCGCCTCGAAACTGAAGATGAAGATGTCCGACTGCGCGCCCTTCCACTTGACCAGATTCACCGACTGGCCATTGATGACGTCGGTTTCGTAGAGCCGAATGGTCGTCGAAGTGAACGCTACGTTGGAATGCAGCTCCACCTCGGTCGCACCAATGGCGCCGCCATTGGAGTAGAAAACGCCCGTGATATCCTGATTCGGCAGATACGCACCGACCAAGCAGGCCACGGCATCATTCGTCCCGCTCGCAGCCGCCGCGCCGAATGCGCGACCGCCTGTCGTGAACATGTCATTGGTGAATACCGAAGATCCGGGGCGCGTCCAGTTGCCGCCCTCGCTGATCGGATTCTCGTTGGCGGAAAAATTGGTCGAGTAGCTGACGGCCGCCGTCGAGGGTGCCCATATATTGGCGCCCGATGAGCGCCTGATTGGCATATCAAACCGGCAAGTCTACGGATCCAGCCAGCAGCTGGATGCTGTTGCCCGCATTGGCGATCGACCATGTTGCCTTCACGTCGAAGAGATGCGAAGGGCCATTGTCGAAGCCGCTGCCGAGCGCCTGCGAGGTATTGTAGGGAAGCAGGATACGTCCGCTTCCGCCTGCCGTGGCCGCTGCAGAGCCCACGTAGGATTCGGATTGGAACCCGCACCCATTGGGCATCAACTGCGTCGCCGTTCCGCCGCCGATGGCCTGGCAGATCAGTTCGCCATCGAGGCACCACGTGACGGCTGTTTTCGCTGTCGCGTTGAGCGCCATCGCGCCAGTACTGAACATGGCCACGCTGTCGAGGTACAGCTTCAGCGTCAACGTGCCCGGTGTCGTGACGATGTTGCTGATCAGACCACTGAGGCGGAATCGCAATGCCACCTGAGTGCGACTGAAGAACCCGGCCGGCGTGTACAGCGTGAGCTGTGAGGACGGCATGATGCTGGTCTCGGTCGTGCTGTTGGCCAGCGCCGAGCCTGCGGTGCCGATGAGCAGCCGGTTTTCCCAAAATCCATTGGATGCCATGGTGCGTTACCTCAGGAAACCGTCATGCGGAAAATGCCGCTGCCGCCCGGCGTCACGGTGAACGTCGAGCCATTGGTGACCACGAAAGTCGTGCCGTAGTCGACGAAGCCGATCACGTCCTTGTTCGTCGAGGTGTCGTCGTAGATCACGACATAGCGCGCGGTGGCAAAGTCTGCGCCGGATGCCGTCCATGCGAACGCGCTGGAACTGAACTGCCAGATACCCGTGCCGGCGCCCGTCTCCACCCATGAGACGCCAGACAGCGTGATGACGGCATAGCCGCCGGTGCTGGCGATCTGCGTGATGTCGGCGAGGATTTGTGTGCCGGCCTTGGTGGGCGCCGTATTGGTCAGCGCGGCCTTGATCGTGTCAGTGGCGAGATTGTCGCGCTTCTGCCCGACGAAATTGGCGAACTCATCGGTAACCTGGAATGTGGCCATTAACCCTCCCCGATCCCAGGCTTCACTGGGCTAAGTAGCACCCACAGCAACCATGCGACCAACCCCTGAACGACCAGCACGCCAAAGCGGCGCCAGCTCATGCGCGCACCGTGACGGCCATGGTCCGATCGGATCGTGTCATGGCGCGAGAGTAGTCGGAGCCGGCAGTGGATGCAATGGCAGTCGCTACGTCACCGCGCCAGCTCCCGTGTCGGTGGTATGGGCAGCCTGATGTCCGGCGCCGGCTGGTAGTCGCGGTGGTTGGTCGACAGCGCGATGCTGGTGACCACCACGGCCGCAGCACCTGCCGCTAGGCGAGGGTGCTCGCGGATGGTCTGGCAGCCGCTCAACACCCACGCCACCAGCGCCCAAAACACCAACAGTCCCACCAGCACCAAGCGAGATGCCCGCGGGTCGGTCTCGCCGCGCTCGCGGATGTGCTGCTCGTCGAAGTCGTCAGTCGTCATTTCGCTCTCCCGGTTTGTTGTCGTTCTCACCATCCACCTCCCTGCAGTACCAGTCCCAGGCGGGGTTGCCTAAGTCCACTGAGCCGGTGACGCGGAGGAGGCGCACCGAGGGGCCGAATGCGGTACGCAACGCTCGTGCGGCCTCTGCAATCTCATCTGGCACCTGTCCCAACGGGGTGCAAGGTTGGGACGCATCGCAAATGCCTTGTTTCATAGCATCGGTCCTAAAGTGTCCCAACCTGTCCTATCCATAATAGATGTCTGCCATGCGCACGCCCGCGCGCAGGGCCAGAGTTTTAGACCCCCGTTGGGACGTTGGGACGTTGGGACACTTCGCCCCATTGCGTCCATACCAGTCTCAACCTGTCCCAACCTAATCGAACAGTTTTGGATATTTGACATACGCCCATTTCCTGCCTGTGTCAGTAGTAACCCGTGCGCGACGCCATCCGAGAGCTGTCAGGCAAGAACTGACGCGCATTTGCGAAGCTCTGTCCCAACGTCCTTCTGGCAGTCCTAAAGCCTCTCCCAGTAGCTCCGGAAGGGTCAGTTTTTCCAGATCCTGTGTGCGCGGATGCCAGCGCAATCCGACGCTCATGTCGTGGCGGTCTGGGTAGTGGGTGACGTAGCGTTCGATCACCTCTTCCCACGCATCGCTTTGGCGGCGATTCTCCTGCTCCTTGGCGGCGTCGGTGACGGGCACATCCCACCAGGATTCGCCGCGCTGGTAACGGGCGAGAGCTTCGGCGAACAACTGTTCGCGCTCGCGGGTCAGGTATTCGGTGTTGATTGCACCGCAGCGGATGGGCCAGAAGCGCCGTCCTCCGGTGGGGTCCGCGTTCCATTCATCGGCGTTGGTGGTGCCGACGAACACACACTGCCGCGGGTAATCCTCGGTATTGCGGCCGTAGGGCACGCGGTAGCTATCCACCCGGATGCTGATGATGGCCTTGATCTTCTCGATGCCGCTGAAGCGGCTGGCGATGGCGTGCATCTCGGGAATCTCCACCAGCCACTTGCCCTGCAGCGCGAGCAGGAAATCCTTGCGGCCATTCAGCGGATCCTCGCTCGACTCCGTGAACCACGGTCCGCCCAATATCCGCATCGCCGTGGACTTGTGGATGCCCTGCGCCCCCTCGAAAACCGGCATGTTGTCTGCCTGACAGCCCGGATGCATCACGCGCGCCACCATGGCCGTAATCCAGCACCGCCCCACAGCCGCCGTATAGTCGTTCTGGGCGGCGCCGAAGCCATCCGCCATGAAGGTGCTCAGGCGCTCGGTTTGGTCCCATACAAGGCCCTGAAGCCATTCCCGGACCGGATGAACGGGATTCGCCGCTCCCGCAATCCGGCAGGCCCGCTCAATCGCCACCAGCGGCATCTTCGGCAGCCACAGCGCCTGCTGCATCCAGACCTGCATCTGGATCATGCGGATTTCATCTAACGACTCATCGCCCTGCTCTGTTTCCAGCATGAGGCGGTTGGCAAACTCGTCGTACCAGATTTTCCCGGCATAGGCCGGATGCGCGGTGATGATCTTCAGCGCATTGGCTTCGGTGGCGTAAGGCCCGCGCTCATTGCGCGCCAGATCCAATTGCTCCCACAGCTGCTCTTTGGTCCGGTCCTCGGCCTTGATGACCGCCGAGACCTTGCGCGAGGCGGGCACTTGGCGGACCAGCGCGCTGATGGGGGTGAGGCGATCCTTCGCCCATTCCCTGATCTGCGCCACGGTCCACCCCGCGGCAATGGCCTCGGCAATGTTCCACGTGGAACTTGGCGCATCGATCGGCCGCAATATACGCACCTTTTGGCAGTCCGCGACGATCTCCTGCGCCATCGCATGGGCGGCGGGCAAGCTGTTCGCATCAGGCCAGAAATCCACCTTGCGACCGCGTAGCGCGCCCAGGCCATCCCCATTCCATTGACTCGGGCTGATGACGATATAGCCCGAAAGGGTCTTGGCGGCGGCCTCATAGGCATTGTCGCTGACGATCAGGATCGGGGCTTCGGGCCGCTCGGAGAGCAGATGGCCCAGGCTCACAGCGTCACCCCATACGCCGTCAGCAGCCGCCTGATCTCATCCTGCCGCTGCAACAACGCCGGGTGGCTCTCGTTGCCTTGCACGCTGTGTACCAGCTCGCGCACAAACAGCAGCTCCCACAGCTTGCGTTCCAGCTCCGGCATCAGCGTCAGGTGCTGGTGCTGCGCTTGCAATTGCGCGAGGTGATAGGCATCAGGTGGCCACTTCTCGGCGGCGCTCACGCCATCACCTTGCGCACGGTCTTCACCGACTGCATCACGAGGAATCGCTTGCCAGGATTCTCATTGGCCAGGCGCCGGGCTTCGCTCAATGCGGCTTCAAATGTGGGATGGCCTTTCTTGACTCGACTGGTATCGACGCGCCAGACACACCACGTTATGACAGGCGGCGGAAGTCGGAGGGTCGAGCGTGTTCGTTCTTGTTGTTCCAAAACTGCACCTATTTGCAGAAAGGGAATCCCCGTGAATAGGCACGGGGACTATGGTGAGTGAGTCTGTCAATCGGCCCGTTCACTGAGCCGAACGTAGGTATATTCCTACTTCAGTCCTGCGTCAATAGAGCTATTGCGCTCTTGCACCGTCACGATGACTTTCCCCGGCTTCTGCGCGGCTTCCAATGTAATCTGGCCATAGCCGAATTTGCGATCATTCACGCATAGCGCATCAGCGATGCCATCGAGGCTCGACTTCATGCGCGCAATCAAATTGTCGAGATCGTAATGGCGCTTGTCCTTGGGATAGAACGCCAGTCCGATCTGCAACTGCTTGCTCTCGCGTGCGATGGTCAGATGAATCTGCGCCAGGCGTTGCTTGGTCAGCAGGAACGCTGCCTGACGTGCGAGCTTCGCTTTCTTCGCCTTGTTCGCCCAGTGCTTGCGGCTATTGGGTGACAAGTCCCGATGCGGCCAGTCAAGTTCTACGACTAGCACGCTTCTTCTTCCCTTCCAAACTCTCGCCATAGATCCGCTCGAACATTTCCCCGTAGCGAATCACCTTCCCGTCCTCACTGGCGCAGATGTTCATCTCTCCATGCGCCTTGATTTGCGCGCGCAGGAATTCCTTGACGCCGCCTTTGACATTGAAGGCGATGATCGGGCCTTCGGTGATGCCGAGGCGCTTCAGCAGTGCGGCCTCATCCATGAAAGCCGCCCCCACCCCATCGCAAGTTTGCAGCAATCGCGCGCCAGTTCACGCCCTCCACCGGATTGGCTTTTGGCGGCAGCGAGCGCCAAGTTGTGCGCCGCCCTCGCTTCATTTTCGAGAGCTTCAACCCTGCGCGCTTGGCCAGGCCATCCACGCTATTCGGACTGATGCTGCACGCGCGGGCGATATCAACGCGATAGGCGCCGGCCGCAATCATCTCCAGCGCTTTCGCCTTGCTCTCTTCAGCGATGCGAGAGAACGTGGTGCGGCGGTATTGCCGCGTCATCGCTGCGCCTCCGCACTCGCCTGCCTGAGCCATTCGCGCACCACTTCGATGAGCTGCTGCGAGCGTGAGTATGGTCCGTGCAGATCCAAGCCGAATGGCGGGTACCCGTTGTCGTTCTTGCTGGCCTTATCAAGCCTATGGAGGAGAGATAAGATTTCCACGTCCGTGAGCGTCACAGCGTCGGCTCCGCAGCAGACGCCGATTCGAGGCGCTTCTTTGCCGCATCGCTAGCCGCTTTGAGATCAGCCTTATGAGCGGCCGACAACTTTCCCCATACCCCAGCACGATTAGCCTCCGCAATGGTCAGCTCGTCACGCGTTGCGGCGGATTCATACGCTTTGAGCATCGCAGCGATATCGATGGTGGGCTGAATATCCGCTCCCCTGACCAATGGCTGCACTGTGAACGGCTTGCGCTTGGCCTTGGTTGCGGTGAGCGCCATCACCTGGGCCTTCTCGATGTGGCTCATATGCGAGATGCGGATACCGCCGACCTTCAAGCCACCGAACTGCACTTCAGGATCGCAGTACAGCGTCATGCTGCGGCCCACATAGGCCTTGGCATCAGCGCCCCACACATGCACCATCACGCGCCTCATGCTCTTGCAGGGCTTATACGGCTTGCCGTCATCGCCTTCATAGCCGATGGAGATCGGCTGCTCGGCGCTACCTTCATTTGCGCGCACGCCAGTAATCGTCACGGTGATCGGCCCGCCAATGAGCGAATCCGCATTCAGCTGGTCCGTCTTTGGAGCTGTGAATTCAGCCATGTTGACACTCATGAGAACAACTCCCGCAACAGAGAAACCGCATCATCCGCGCTGACCTTGTAGTGGTCCGCGACCAGCTTGATGATTTCTTCGCGCTTCAGGTTCTGCGCTGCCGTGCGTTCCCGCTCTGCCTTGCGTCGCGCGGCCTCCTGCTCCGCAGCAAAAGCCTCTTGCTGGCGTCGTAATTCCGCAGCAGCTGCATCGCGCTCTTTACGCGCCTTGTCGTCCACCTCTTGCTGGAGACGCCGCGCTTCACGTTGTTCGGTCTCGATACGCTGGCGCGCCGCCGTTTCTTCAGCGGCAATGCGGTCGCGTTCAAGTTTCTCGCGCGCCTCCTGCTCTGCCCGCAGTTTCGCCAACTCCGCCCGCTCCGCGGCAATCCGCTCTCGCTCTGCCGCTTCCTCAGCCTCCCGCTGCCGGCGCTCGGCTTCGGCCCGTACTTGAGCCTCTTCGAATGCCACGCGTTCGGCATGCATTCCCGTCAGGGTAGCGACGGCCTCATCCTTCGCCTTCGCCGCTTCTGCCTGGAATTCTGCAAAGGCATCATCAATTATGATGCCCGCGACCGCCTGCAGCTGCACCTGGATCTGCGCTGCGTCCTTGCCTGTCACACCAACGGGTGAGTTAGCGATTCGCGCAATGCGAGCCTGGATAGCCGCAATGCGCTGCCGTTCGGCCTCCTCCTTGGCTTCCTTGATACGCTTCTGCTCATCATCCCATGCATCCTGAATGCCCTTCAGGCGCGTTTCCTCCGGATCAATCAGCCCAATGAGACGTTTTTCTTCAGAGATCACAGCTTCGCGAAAGCGATTGGCCTCATCGCGCGCAGCCTTGCCATCCTTCTCGATGATGATGCGCTGATTCTTCAGCACCATCCGTGCAGAGTGGCACTGCTGATAGCCTGCCTGGTTGGTGATGGCCGTGATGGTGACGGACTTCGCCGCCATCTCTTTCAGTACGGCCTCGCGCTCTGCAGACTTCAGCAGTCCAGCGACACGTTGCGGAAGGGTCAGTTCTTTCGACTCACTCATAGGTGCATGTCCTCTTCGATTCGTCGTTCGGTTGGAAATAGGCCGCGTGCGTTCACGATGTAATCGGCCATCTTCGCCACGATCTGCTTTTCAGCGTTTGAGGTCGCAGCGATGATGGCGGCCTGAATCAGCGGATCCGGTAGCACGCGAATCACCGCCATGGGCAATCCGCCGCAGTAGCTGACGAAATCCAGCCACTTGCGCCCCGTCACCAGCAGGCCCGTCTGCGCCTGGAGGATGTATTCCTCGGGGATCAGGCCTGCAGGCAGGTATTCGGCGATGGTCTGGATCTGGAACTTCTGCCGGCGCGACTTGCACTCGATGAGGCCGTCATCGCCAATCAGTCCATCGGGCGAATAGCCAATGCTGTAGCCCCATTCGTCGTTCGTGACGAAGCCGCACTCTTTCACGGGCGCGATCTTTTCGGCATACAGCGCACGGGCCAGAATTTCATCTTCCTGTCCGCGCAGCATGTCGCTGCCGATATAGGTCGGCTCCGTATAGTGACTGATGCGCTGCGCTGCCAGCTCCCAGATATGGGCGCGGCTCTTGTCATTGGCCGCCACTTTGAGCGTGGGAGTCAGCAGCAGGCACATCTCACTGGCGGTAATGAGGCCGCGGCGAAGGGCGAGCCAGTCATCACTGCCCTGTACAACTTCGGGGTGATAGCTAATTGTCATAACGACTTGCCGGCCAGCTTGCGAACTGCATCACGGCGCCACGCTGGGAGGCATTTGCGTTTGAGCCATCCCTGCACAACCTGCCGCGAAACACCTAGTTTTTCAGCCATTTTCGTGCGATTTTCATCACACGAAGCCAGCGCCTGAGTGAGCAATTGGGAATCTTTCATGTGACGCAGTATACGAACGCAAAAATATTTCTGCAAGGTGCTTGCGCAGGAAAGTTGCGTGTGCTTAGATACGCCCCATGAACACGGAGACCCGCATGACCACCCCCAACCTCAGCGACGATATCTTCAATATGGGCCTCGCCATGAACCGCGCCCAGCTCGCCACCATAGAAGCCACCACCCGCTTCCCCAGCGCCCCCATTCGCAAGCCCGAACTGACGCGCGAGGAGCTGTGCGATCTGGCCGAGATGGCACTCAGGACTGCGCTGCACTGGCGCAATCTGAAGGAGCAGGACGCGCGGACGGCGGATGAGCACACGCGCTGGACTTCGCTGTCGCTGTCGCTGTCGCTGAAGCTGTCGGCGATGGCGAGGGAGGCGAAGTGAGCATGGTTCTCTGCCAAGGCTGTCGCGCCCTGATCGACACCGACGCCGACCCCGAAGCCTGCGTGCATGACGGCTACCTGTGCGAAGCGTGCCGCGAGCCTGCCGAGATCGTGCGCGAACTGAACCACCGGGCGAATGAGAGCGACTTTGCGAGGAAAAATGTATGAAGCGAGCTATCTACCTTGAGGCGCATGAGATCGAGACCGTGGCAGGCGCGCTGGAAACTCACGCCGGCTACAGCGCAACAGTGGAGTATTACTCGGCCAGCGTCGGGAAGCGTGAACTGAAGCGCCTCGCAAAGAAGTTTCGCGATGTGTTGGCACCGAAGCCGGTGACGCCATGATGGCCACCCGCCGCACCCGCCTGATGCTGCTGATCCTGCAATGGCGCCGACGGTTTGCGATGCGGAGGATGCTGAAAGAGCTGAACTGGTTCCGAGCCTGGAGTAGGTCTTACAGGTGTAAATAGAATGATCTTGAGAGATGGAAAATGGCGAGAACGGCAAAGATCCTATGAGCGCAAGTACGAAAGCAGGCGCACTCGGCATCCGCTATACGGAGTATGGGTTGATATGCGGAGACGGTGTACTGACAGCCGTGTAAAGCAGTATGCCAACTATGGCGGCCGTGGTATTTGCGTATGTAAGGAGTGGGCAGGCAGTTTCGATACCTTTGTCCGTGACATGGGGCCAAGACCTCCCGGAACAACTCTTGATCGCATCAATAATGATGGCAACTACGAGCCTGGGAATTGTCGGTGGTCAACCAGATTTGAGCAGTGCCGCAATAGACGGGTGACGAGATTCATCACCTACGACGGCCTTCGACTATCTACGTGCGATTGGGCGGATAGGCTTGGCATCAAGCTTGCGACCATGGACTGGAGAATCAAAGTCCATGGAGAACAAGGAGCCATCGCTATGGGTCCGCGCATTCATAAGTACCAAATTATGAATCAATGGTCTAGAACGTAGCGCGCTTCAGCCACCCGCTGACTGGCGCATACAAAGCTACCTGATAGGAACAAGGGAGAGAGACATGGGGAATTGGAGAGCAGTGAATATCGACGGCACGATTGACCCGGCCCAGGTTGCAGCGGCGCGGAAGGCATGCCTGAGCGATTACAGGGCGGCAGGCGAGCAGCCCTATCACGCGCTGGCCTTTAGCCCTCCTGGCTCACTGTGCGGCATCGACGAATGGATGGCCCCGCGCATGAACGTCACAGGCAACTGCTACGAGCGCGATTTCGAGGTCGAGGACATTGCCGAGGCGCTGCGCATTGTGCAGAAGGCCGCGCCCTCCCTGAACGTCAAGGTTCACTGCGGCGGCGACTACGAGGACAAGAAGTGCGTTGCCACTATCACGGCTGCCGATGGCGCTGTGACCGTGGGACCGCCTGAAGTCGAGACCCTGCCGGAGCAGTCGGAGGGCGATATGACCCTCCGCATGATGAAGCTCATCAGTCGATAGTCTTCCGATAACTCAAGGGCACCTACATGAAGAAATCAGAATACAAACGCTACTGCCGGATGCGCGCGAGCGGAGACACGCCTCCCGGTGGCTGGGGCCGTGCGTTCGGAGTGGGTCAGACCACCAGCGGCAAGCTGTCACGCAAGGCCGCAGAGGGCCGCGTAGGCGCTCGCACGGTCGGCGTCGTGTCCAAGGCTTACGAGCAGATGTCGAAGGATCGGAGGGCGGCATGAAGGCTTACAAGGTAAAGGTATTCGACAAGAAGAACATTCCGACGTTCTCGCTGATCGACAACCTGCTTGTTGTCGCCAATGGGCCAAAGCAAGCGATTGCCAAGGCTGAGGCGTACGCCAAGAAGGAAGGTTGGACGAACATCGCAATTCGCGAGGTCTATGAACTGCCAGAAACGGTGGTGCCGTGAGTGCTTCGCGGGTGACGAAGAGGCGCAGCAAGCATGACTGCTGGATCAAGGCAGACAAGGCCCTTGCGGAGAGAAACGCCTGTCTGTCCGTAGTCGAGACCATCAATCGCATAACTGGCGAGCCAGGGTACGCGTTGGAGGTTCCTACGGTGAAGCTGGACTCGCGAAATCGAAAGCCTCTGCCGCGCCTACTGGCGAGCTACTGCCCGATCTGTGGAGAAAAACTGTGACTGAGCAGATGACGTATCCGGCGATCTGGCTCCGAAAGGAGAACGGTCGATTCATCGTGGCCGTGGAAGTAGGCACCCGCGGCAAGGATGCTTATTGGGTGGATGTAATAGAGGAAGTGGACGGTGGCGGCGGAATGTCCCACATCGTGGAACCTGCTGGAATTCAGGGCCGCATTGACGGCAATCAGGGGGTCGCGCCATGACGCTTTCCCCCGTCGATATAACCGAAGCAGCGGTGGATCGGATCGCATCCGACTGCGAGCAGTACGTTGTAGCGTCTGACGATGCCAACCATGCAGCAGTCGTTCTCCGTGCCCTGCGCAGCGCCCTGACCGCCAGGGAAGAGGCTCTGCGGCTGGCATACAACACGATGGCGCAGGCGCATGCCCGCATTCACGGACTCCCACGCACTACGGATTCGACCATCGCTCACAACCTGGAATTCGCCAGGGCAGAGATTGAGAAGGTGCTGAAATGACCACCGAATCCCGTCCTGCAAATACGGTTGATGCGGAGGCGATGCGTGAAGCCGCCAAGATCAAGCCGCAGGGTATCCATGTCGAACTGACGGACGGTCGCTGGTTCCGGTCGAGCAACAACGACTTCAAGCCGCAGGCAGTGTGGACGATTGAAGAGGTCCGCCGCGTCCGGCAGTGGCTGAATCTGGTGCTGTCATGAGCGGTACTTTGCCGCCTACAGAAGAGAAAGGGCGACTTCCGAAGAGTCGCGGCGAAGCGCTGTGCATCCTTGAACTGTGGGCCGAACGCAAGGACGTGCAGAACATGGGATGGGGTTGGCCTGAGTGGCGCGGCATGAATCCCAGCTTTGCCGATGAACTGCTGGCCTGCGTGAAGCTGCTACGCGAGCAACCGCACGAACCAGCGGCGGTGCATGCCTGCGAATATGAGCATGACCATGACAATCCGAGCCTGTACCTCACGGGCTGCGGGCACGAGTTCTACTTGGATTCGGGCATGGAGCTGTACGACTTCTGCCCGCACTGCGGCGGGGCCGTCGAAACGACATCCCCAACGAAGGACACGAAGCATGGATAACGTCACTGGCGATCAAGTCCGCGACGCAATGATCGCAGCGAATCTGGTGCATGTGGACTTGCGTGAGTGCAGCTTGTGCGGCTCCACGATCTTCTACAGCCGGCAAGGTGACCAACTGTTCTTCCATCCGGCATGCGACTGCACCACCTACTACAGCCCGCCTGAGCCGCGCTCGTGGGAGTCCGTGGCCGACACCATCAACATGCAGAACGACGAATGGAAGCCGAAGGTTGCTGCCAAGTTCGGCCTATCCCTGAACGGGCGCGGGAGTGACGCATGACCATCATGACGAAAGGCGAGCGCATCGAGACGGCTATCAATCGTGCGGAGGAAGCCGCTGTCGATCTGATCCGTGAGGCTGAGAACTGGTCCCTGCAGAATCGCTCTTTGTGGGACACCCGCGTCCATCGCAAGGCGCTGATGGAGGCGGCCAGGAACTATGCACGGGCTATTAATGCAGTCGCGCGGGTTCGCCGCCCGTCGAGCAGGAGGGAGAGTACGTGAAACTGACAAAGGCGCAGCGCGCTGGATTGACGCGGATTCGTGACCACGGCTGGACGGCATGGAGTACAGGATGTCGCGCCCGATCTGCGCAGAGACAGATGTTTCGTCGCATGGTGATGCTGGGACTCTGCACACCTGCGCCGCATGGCATTACTGAAAAGGGGCGTGCTGCCCTTAGTGAGAGGGAATAGCAATGGGCATGTATACCGAACTGCACTACAACGTCGAACTCCGCGAGGACACGCCGGAGAACGTCATAGCTGTGCTGCAGCACATGCTTGGAGGGCCGGAGCCTGGAGCCCTGCCGAATCACCCGCTCTTTGAGGCCAGCCGGTGGGGCTCAATGCTTCGTTCCGATAGCTACTATTTCGCCGCCGATACGCACAGCACTCTGCGTTTCGATGACATCGGCAATTCGTACTATCTGTGCGTTCGCTGCAACCTGAAGAACTACTGCGGCGAGATCGAAAAGTTCATTGATTGGATGAATCCGTACGTGGACGCATTTGAGGGGGATTTCCTCGGCTTCCATCGTTACGAGGAATCCGAGGAGCCTGTCTTGATTCGCAAGCAGCCGTCTAGCGGAGGCGGTTGACTTGATGTGGACCGAGGAAGCCATTGCCCGCGCGCTCGCCGTGATGGTGTTCGACCGTCGCGCGTTGGTGATGGTGCCGAACTGCAAGTGGACCGGAGACGAATGCGATCTGCTGGTGGTGCGCAACGATCTGCGACTGGTGGACGTAGAAGTAAAGATAAGTCGCGCCGACTTGAAAGCCGATGCCGGCAAAGACAAGTGGATCGACACCAGCGCCTACACTGACGCCGGCCACTGGATACCGCCTGCCTTACGCAAGGTCGAGCGTCGCAGCCATCCACGGAAGATCTGGAAGCACTACTACGCGCTGCCAGAGGCGATCTGGAAAGACGGCCTGGAGGAGTGCATACCGCCCACCAGCGGCGTCCTGTTCATGCGCCTGCGGCCTGATGGCTCTGTCGGCATCCATGTAAAGCGGCAAGCCAAGCCGTCGAAGAACGCCGACAAGATCGGTCTAGAGGAAGTGATGGATATTGCCCGCGTCCTGACCGTGCGCTATTGGGCGCGATACGACCGCACTCGCGCACTCCCCCTCCAAGGAAGCGAAAAGTGAAAGACCCGCTGTTCCCGACGTATTGGTGGCTGCAACGCAAGTGGGAAGTGCGCGGCAGTGATGTCATCGGCCGCGATCCCGAGGATGGAGACTGCCTTGCAATCGCCCAGGTGACTGGCAAGGCGAGTCTGAACAGCACCTACACTTCCCCGCCGCGAGGCACGCGCGATGAGATTGCCCACTACATTGCAGGTGCACCTGAGCGTATAGCCGCATTAGAGGCGCGTGTGACTGAGTTGGAGGCCAATGCTGGCAAGCTGCCGAAGGAGCCATCGCAGGGCCTTCTGATCAGCATGGCACTGCGCTACGACCATGGCCTACTGGCCCCAGGAAATACGTTCCGTCCTGCGGTCACGCCGGCAGCAATGGATGCCACGCTGCGCCAGATGCGCCAACTTTATGAGGAAGCGAGCGGACACGGCTTCTGGTCGCCTGAGAACGATTGCGAGTATGTAGCGCGGCTCGATGAATTCAGACGCCTCTCCCAACCTGGAAGCGAGAAACATGAGTGAATCGACCGTACCTTTCGCGTTCGCAGTAGGTCAGAAGGTGCGGATTACAGCCTTGGAACGCCCTGGCGTCGTTCGCCTGCTGCGATTTGATGGCACTCACTGCGACTACTTTGTGTCCTGGTGGGATGAAGGGAAACGTCAGTCAGAGTGGATGCCAGCGGATGAGATTCAGCCATGACGCACTGCACTATTTATCTACACAAATATTCCTTGCACAGCCTGAATAAATGTGTAGGATATTCCTATGCCGGATTTACCGGCGCTAGGAGCCTCAAATGAAACTGTCGCCCATCGTCCTCACCGAGTCAGGCAGCGCTAAGGTCGCTGCCTTTGAAGCTGGTCGCCGCGCATGGCGCGAAGTATTTGCGGATCAGGAGAATTCTCCGCTGGAGTTCCCCAGTAATCCGTATGGTGACGAATGGAATAACCCTCCGGCACAGGCATTCCGCAGCGGGTTCGATGCCGCAGCCCGCACGGACGGCTACACCTACTCCCGTGTTGACGGCGAGTACCACGAGGGCGGCGAGCGCGAGACTGACGACTTTCCGGAGCCGGGCGATGTGAGGGAATGGGCATGAGCGCGTCCTCCATAGAGCCAGTGGACATCGAGGCTATTCGCGCCCGTACATCGCAGCCGATCACGGAGATTGTGGCAAACCCGCGTGAGTACTATAGGATGCAGCAGATTCTGCGAGACCGAGTAGGTCTCCTGCGTGTTACTGACGATCTGGTACGTGCCCTGACAGATGCCGTTAACGCGCTATCTCAACTCGCCACCAGTCTGCAGCCCGACAGTCCGGCGCAGAAGCTGGCTGATGAGGCCGGCTTTAAGGGTAGCGCCATGCTAGCGAGTATCGGCAAATGACCGCCAAGCGCGGCCGAGGCCGCCCCAAGCTGCACACCGAGCCCGTGGAGCGTTCGCAAGTGTCCCTGCCGGTATCGGTCAGCAAGCGCCTGCGAAAGCTTGGGGGCGACTCGCTGTCGAACGGCATCACCAAGGCCAGCTATCGCATCCCCGACCCGCCGAAAGACCCCAAGGCTCGCTACGTGGTCGTTACCGAAAAGGATGAGATCGCGGCTATCAAGCGCGCGGGATGGCTGGACCCGGTGGGTGGTGTCATCAATGGCCAGTGGTTCGCGGAGGCGCAGAGCTTGAAGACGTACAGGGAATCCCTCACTACCGACGCGGGGCAGCCGTGACCACACTTGATCCTGGAATGGCAGAGAAGGTCCACGCGCTGGAATTGCGCCTCGCAAACCTGGAGCAGAGGGTGGCTGATATCTTTGACCCACTACGCCCAAGAGCGCCAATACCGACGTTTCCGCAGCTCGCCTTCGATGGCAAGTGTTTCATCTGCGGAGAAGAACATGGGAATCTTCAATGCCCGAAGCTCGCGCCTACCGCAGGCGAG
>Ga0207670_10000184_pt1 | contig 41379 bp, 73 predicted proteins | sample KBSS23HmetaG_FD_184339 | JGI IMG/M metagenome (GOLD analysis project Ga0207670, IMG submission 184339) | Switchgrass rhizosphere microbial communities from Kellogg Biological Station, Michigan, USA - KBS S2-3H metaG (SPAdes) (version 2) | ecosystem: Host-associated > Plants > Roots >... | reverse complement strand
CCTTGATTCATCCCCACACGATGCAAATGCCGTCCATGAATGGCAATCAATATTAATCAGTTATTAGAAGCGTAGAGCATTGAAGGGGGATAAGTGAAGGTATTGAACGAATACCCAACGCATCACTACATGGAAGAGTATTGCTTGGATGCTCTTTATTGTCCTGATTGTGGAAAGCAGCAAATATGGGCCGAGCAGTCGCCAGGAGATTATTATTGTGGCCCTATTTATCTTTGTGCCGCTTGCGGATGCAATTTTACGATTCAAGGCCCACACCATGATGCCAACGATAAACGTATTGATCAGATTAGAAGTGGCATTACGGCCACGCCAACAACGCCCGTCGGTCACTAAGTGGTTCTCACCGTCGAATTCTTGACAATCCCATAACTTGCTTTATGATTTAGTGATGCTCTGCAAGAACTGCGGCAAGCAGCATTCATATCCCCATGAGAATGGCTGTCAGTTCTGTGAAGAGACAAGGCCGCATCATCATTTATGGTCATGTGAAGGGCAAAAGACAATATTAGAAGAATGCATCCAGGTTACTAGCAACCGTCGGACAATGGAGCTAAAGTACAAAGCATCGTAGGGGGCCATCGAATACCATTAAAAGGTACATGGGCCGAACTCCACAGACGCAAACGCTAGCCATCCTAATCCAATTAACAAAGACTTTTACTTAATAAAGTCTTTAATACCTCACTGCCTGTAAGGCTCGCAGCTGTAGCAACGCGCAAGCTGCCATAGACTCACCACATCGCCATTCACAAAGCCTCTCGTCGCCGTTCTTGACTTTCAGGCCATTACGGATATAGTGAACGTCATGACCTGGCCTAAAAATACGGGAGGGGGAAGTAGCTTCCAAACGTGTGACGATCTGGGTTATCATCGACTCGGCGCTCACGTTAAATTCATCAACGATAAAGACCGCATCTTCGTAAGATCCTGTAGACGATGTACGTTCACCTACGTCGCTCAAATTCAAATCGTCGAAGATAATCACACCCTCAAAGCTAAAATCGTACAGCTAACGCCAGACGATGTTCAAATCAAGAACAGGACCGATACGGAAGAATAATGAGGCACATCAAAAATAGGGGAGTTTTGATGCTTCGCCAGATGTCCGTCGAACCTCCCAAATCTTCACTTCAACGACCCAAAAGACCCAATGATAATTAGCACTCGAACATATATCTACAAATCAACACGTTTTGATAGTGCAAACTCGTATGACCTTCATGACATTCACCACGTCGACGATAAAATTGATATGAAATATAATCAACGTTATCCCCCCGATGATAATTAGCACTCGTCCCACACCACCGATCCACCACACACCTAGACGATTAGAACGTATTGATTATTAGGTATGAAAAGCGGAAAGAATGCTTATGGAAATCCAGGAAAAAAGCTCCAGGCCGGGGCTGATAATAATTATCAAGTCACCTTCCCCGACTGCGTACAATTTTAAAGCTCCAAAGAAGTTAAAGGCCGGATGATTTTTTTTAGACTTTTAGGTTCTAGGATTCTCCAGTGACTGATTTAGAGCGGCAGGAAGCGATACGCAAGTTTATGGAGGAGTATAAGCAGCCGGAAGCAGTGGGAAAGATGACGGGGTATTACGATGTGGCGAAGGATTGTTATGTGGAGCTGAAGAAATGACGGACAAAGAAATCAAGGATACTTATCCCGCCGTTGGGTATAACTACAGCGCTGAGGGAGAAATGCCTTCTACGGAGCAGATGATAAACGAAGCCGTGGCGCGGAAGTTGGGGTGGACACAAATTCAAAAGAAGATGCGTAATGGACATCCATCCGATCAGATAGAAGGAGTACGGCCTCCGTCAGAAGGTCCAAGATGCCCAATGTTTACCGACATCCCCGATTACTGCCATTCCATCGAAGCGGCGTGGGAGATTGTGGAGCATCTACATAAAGAAATGAAAGGATCGTTTCGTTGGGATTTTGTTTTAGAGCGCAGCGATAGGGCGTGGCGATGTGGAGTCTTTGATGTGGAGGATATCGAAGCCGACACCGCCCCCATGGCGATCTGCCTCGCGTTCTTGCAATTATCTGAAATCAAAGTAGAATCCCAAGCATGACGCAAGCCGAAGTTTTAAAAGAGTTGGACACGTTAAATGATCTGACGAATTCAATAGGGCGTGCCATGATTGTCAATATTCGTGCATGGGTCGCAGCAGCCAATGAAACGCTGCCCGTCGTCGTCCTTCCCACCATTAAAGCGCAGCCGGAAATAGTGCCATCTCCGCCACCCATGAAAAAGCCTTCCATTGTTAAACGCGCCGTAAAGAAGGTTTTAAAGCGGAAATGACGACCGAGTTATACAACGCTCTCGAACCTAAAGAGAAAGCGTTCTTTGATGCTCTCATCACGATGTACAAAGAGATGTGCAAAACTAACCTCTTACTAGAAGCCATTCTTAAAAACGACTAACCCCTCGTCGAATTCTTGACAATCTAGAAACGTCGCATATACTTTTCTCAAGCGTTATGGCTGGCAAAACAATTTTGCCGGTGCGTAGCGTTTTTTTATTGGTTCCCATTTAGTCCAACCATAACGCTACGGACACTGGCCGGGGGTCGAAAGATCCCCGCCATGTTTTGTGAGTGATCCCCTAAAGACTCGGCAGCTTCAGTCTCTCGGCAATACCGACGCTACCCGTGTCGCTATTGTGGGAAAATCCGTATTTGATCCCCTGCTTTTCGCTCGAAAGATGGTCAGTTTCTCTCGCCGCCAATATTTGTTCCTCAATGCGTACCGCCTAGGAACCCCTCTCGCGGAAGCCGCGCAGAAAGCCGGAATGACCGTCTCAAGCGCCGAACGGTTTTTAAACCGTCCGTCGACAAGAGCCTGGATGGAAAACAGAGTGAGTCAGGACCAAATCAAACAGGAATGGCATGAAACCAGTAAATGGTGGGAAATGGGCCATGAAGTTTTGGAGGGGAAACGACATCTTTCTAAAGATCAGCAGGTCGTTTATTTAGAGTTCGGTAAGCGCGTTTGTCCTGAAATCAAATCTCATCCTGAAGCCAATAAAGGCCCCACAATCAACTTTAACTTTAGCGCCGAGGCCGTCAAAGAAGCCTTTGACCGGCAGAACGTTATTGATGCGGAAGTGTCCAAATGAGTGAAGCGTCCAATCGCATGGCGCAAGCCTTATTGCAATCGCAGGCCGTGCCGCCTCCGCCGAATCCTTACGCTCTCAATGAACCGCTAGAACAGGCGGTCCAGCCTCAAAGCCCGCCGATCCATCCTATCGTCGATGCCATTATGCGCCACATGGGCCTCTTGAGCATGATTCGCAATCAGCGCAATCAGGGAATTGTAAATCCAGAGGCCCCACTCTAATGAAATGCGAATTTGGCTTTTGCTCGATTTGTGAAAAAGAGATTGCCCCAGCCTGCCCTCAATGTTCCACCCGCAAACCAGGCAGCGATTACACCGAGGTGGAGATGGCATGGTCGAACGGCGCGAAAATGAAAATCGCCGTCTGCGTGGCCTGCGCTGTAGCCAATGCCCATCATACCCAGAAGGCCAAAGAGCACCTGACGAAAGCCCATCACGATCATTGGGACAAACATCATGGGAAATACGACAAGGCGGTGGTCCTTGTCTGACACGATCTCGATTGAACAAGTCCGCGCGGCGTGTAAAAGCTCGCTCCATTTTTTATGCACCAAGATCCTTGGATATAACGATTGGGATCTGGTTCATGATGACATTGAACGGTTCGTCAACAGGAAATCCATTCGCAAGCTGCTCCTCGTTCCGCGCGGGCACTTAAAGACGGCGATTGTCACTAAAGGGTTTGTGATTCAGTCCCTCCTGCGTAACCCCGATATCCGCATCTTAATTGCCAATCAAGTCTGGGACAAATCGAGGGAAATGCTTTATGAAATCAAACAACTCCTTACGGAAAAAACGGATCTCCCGAAACTATTCGGTTCTTTTGTTTCTGAACGATGGCGGGAGGATGACATTGTCATTCGACAAAGGCGTAAAGCGCTGGCCGCTCCGACCATTGGAACTTCGGGCGTGGAGGCGGAATTAACCTCGTCTCACTACGACATGATCGTCTTAGACGATCTTCAAGGCGAAAAGAACTTTCAAACGCCAGAAGCCCGCGAGAAGGTCAAACGGTACTACCGATCCATGATCGATTTGATTGAGCCGGGCGGGCTCATTGTTGTCATTGGCACGCGCTGGCATTTAGACGATGTCTATCAATACATCATCGACAACGAATCTGAATATTACGACATCGCTGTCCGTAAAGTGATCGAAGACGGCAAGATCATCTTTCCTAAGAAATTTCAGCGCAAATTCAATATCGAAAAGAAAAGCTGGGAAGCCGTCAATTATCACTGCGAAGACTACATCAACTATTTAAAGAAACGTCCGTCTGAAGAATTCAGTTCGCAGTACATGAACGACCCGATTGATTCGTCGAATGCGATTTTCAAGAAAGAGTATTTCAAGTATTACGACCGTCGCCCGGAACGTCTCTTTGTCTCGATGACCATTGACCCGGCGATTTCCGAGAAACAGTCTGCCGATTACTTCGCCATTAATGTGGCGGGGATGGATGAGAACTACAGGATTTATGTCCTAGACACTCTCAAAGGTCATTGGAAAGTGGCGGAGTCTATCGACAATATTTTTTCGATGTTTCAGAAGTGGAATCCCTCGGTCGTAGGCCTTGAAACCGTGGCGTATCAGAAGGCGTTAAAGTCCTGGCTTGAAGAGAAGATGCGCGAACGTGGCGTCTTCTTTCCCATTACGGAACTGAGGCGAAATACCAATGAATCCAAAGAGTTCCGAATTAAAGCTTTGGAGCCTTTTTATCGTGACGGCCTTGTATTTCATGCGCCGTGGATGAAAAGCCTAGAAACCGAACTGTTGCAGTTTCCCAAGGGAAAGAACGACGACGAGATTGATGCGTTAGCGTCCCAGCTTGATTTGTTAGTTCCGGGGGACTCGCAGGGCGCAAGTGATATTCCCGCTGGATCATGGGAAGCAGCCTTCCAAGACGCCCGTCGACATAACCAACCCTATAGAGATTTCTTTAACGAGGTAGCCAATGGGTAAGTTCTCAAACCTGAAGGAATCGCAGCAGGTTCAAAAGCTCCATGACCGCATTTCCGTCTCGAAGCGATGGCGGGATCAGGTGTCCTCGGAGAACAATTGGGAAAACCTTTTAGACGAGATTAAGGGGAAATACGACGTAACGCTTGGCAATATTCAGGTTCCTCCGATCAACGAGATGTTCGCCTATAAAGACGCTTCCCTCGCCAATCTCTATTACAAGGACCCGTATATCGCTATCAACGCGAAGAAAGACGCCACAATCCTTAGCTCTTACATCCTGGAGGCAGGCGTCAACCACCTATGGAAGGAACTAAAGCTAAAGGCTGACGCTGAACTCGAAATTACGGACGCGCTTTTTGTCGGCCATGCGTGGAACAAAGTCGGAAATAGCACAAAAACGTCAGGATCTGGGGATCTTTTAAAGATCGTTGAAGATTCTATTTATGCCAATCGCGTTTCGTGGCGCGACATGTATATGAACGTGGGATGTAAGAACCCGCCCAAAGACAATATCTGGCTTGCGCAGCGGATCTATCGGCCCACCGATGACGTTCGGGAAGATTACCCGAAAGTGGGAAAACGCCTCACAGGATCGTCCTATCCGTCTATCGACATCAAGTACATGAAAAACATCCTCTACAAAGAGGATTTCAACTATACGGCCATCTATGAAATTTGGGATGCCCATGAACGGATGATTTACACGATTGCCGATGAAGTGAACAACAAATTCTTAGAAGATCCTCGCGCGTGGCCTGAATGGCTAGATGAGTTCCCGTTCCAGATGCTGTCTTTCCATAACATTCCCGATGAACCGTATCCCCAATCCGATGTATCGCCTTGGGAACCGCAAGTCAAAGAAAAGATCAAGCTCTTTACCATGATGCTCAACTTTGCCAAACGCTGGAATCGGCAAATGCTGATGAAGAAGGGCACGATGGGCTTGCAGGAAATGGACAAGTTCGAAAAGGGCATCGAAGGCTCTATTTTGACAGCCACAACGACCGGGGACTTAAACGCAGCGACGAAGATGCTCGATTGGGGCTCCATGCCTCCCGATTTCTTTATGCTGGTGGATCGTCTAGACGCTCTGATTGACCGTATCCGGGGACAATCCCAATTTATGCAGGGCGGCGTGACGAAGACATCCACCCGAACAGAGGGCGAATTGCAATTGATCAAAGGCGGGGCTGATGCCCGCACGGATCGAAAGCAAGACCGGATCGAGAATCATTGCGCCAACATTGCCCGCCATCTCGTCATGCAGATGAAAAACAATTTCGATGTCCCCTATATCGCCAAAATTACGGGTCAAGAACCGCCTGAAATTATTCAGGCCTTCCAGCAGCAGGGGATTTATGACGCCGCATCTCAAACCATTAAGTTTGACAAAAGCAACATCTCGGGGGATTTTGACGTATCGATTAAGGCTGGGTCGACGCTGCCGCTCGATAAAGGATCTCGCGACAAGATTCTGAATTCCGTCTATCAGATGTCAATCCCTCTTGCTTCCGCGCCATCTATTCCTCCGTTTATCGGAGAAATCGTCAAAGAGTTGCTGAAAGATTACGAGATTAAGGGCCTGTCGAAAGCCTTTGACGAACAGTTGCAATCTCAGGCGCAGGTTCAGCAGGGCCAGGCGATGGCGCAGGAGGCCACGATGGCGAAAACAGAATCCGAAACTGCGAAGCGTCAAGCGCAATCACAACAAATTAACGCCGACACGATTATTAAGACGGCCAATGCGCTAGGTAAAGCTTCCGGCGATATTCATCCAGATGCGAGCCTAACCAAATGAGCATGACCTGTCATGGTTGCAAGAACCAAGAGGCCTACCAGATTCATGGATGGTACGACGACAAGGCGGGATACCAAGAAACCTGCGACCGATGCGGGAATCTCTCGTCCAGTGATGCCCCGGTCCATGATGTTTTTTGGAATGGCAGACCCTATTACTCGGAATCGCTTCAATGCGAATTCACCAGCAAGAGCCAGAAAGCCCGTGTGATGAAAGAAATGGGCGTCACCGAACTTGGGAGCCAAAAGCTCGGGCAAAAAGGGTGGATTGAAGGAAGCCGTGATTATCGGCGGAAACAATTCGATAAAGATCGCCCCGTCATCCGCGATTTAGTGAAGCGATACAAAGAGAGGTCCTGATGAAAAACGAAACCCATCCGCTCATGCAGGCGCTTAAAGCGAAAGCAAAACCGCAGTCCGATTCGTTGCATTCGCTGGCCCCTTCTCGGCAGCTCACGATTCACCACCATGAAATCCCGGGTTTGCCGGGGCGCAAAATCGGAGAACAAATTTCTGTGAATTTGAAGGGACGCATCCATTCGCAAAGCGCAGATGGCCATGCGGTTATGCACGTGGCATCGATTAAGCCAGACTCGGATTCCGAGAACGAAAAGACGCAAGAATCCCAAGCCTCTTAAGGAGAAAACAATATGGCAGATGGTCAAGACGTAGAGAACAATTCAGCGACAGCCGTAGCCGAACCCGCTGCAAGCGGACAATCGGATACTTCTGGCAATGGAACTCTCGAAAGCCAAAGCGGACAAGCGACCCATCAGGGAGAGAGCGCACCCGCAGAGGAAAGCTTTAGCAGCATAGACCCTAAAACTCTACCTCCTGAACTGCAAGCTGTTTACAAAAACATGCAAGCAGACTACACGAAGAAAACGCAGCCCGTCGCAGAACTACGGAAAAAGGCAGAAGCGTTTGACAAAGTTTCCTCTCGATCAGACTTCAACGATTGGTGGAGCGGACTCAATAAAGCGCAGAAAGCCGAAATTAAGGAACAGAAGGCAGAAGTCGAAAAGAAGCTAGGCGAAAAGATTTCAGACGAGGAGTTTACGAAAGCGTTCAACTCCAAAGATGAATTTCTTTCTCTCTTAGAACGTGTGGTTCAAGATCGAAGCGAGAAATCGCAAAAACAAATCGAGAAATTAGAGCAGCAGCTTTCGGTTAAAGATGCTGCTGACACTATCGAATCTTTTGCGACGGAAGTAGGGCCGGATGGGAAAGCCGTTCGCCCAGACTTTTACTCACTCGATGAAGATCAACTAATTACGGGTTATTTGAACGTCAATCCTCCAGAAGGAAAGTCCCAAAAGGATTACATTTCAAAGCTCAATGAAGCCTATGGATGGGCAAAGCAAGTCTCCCAAAAATACTATGAAAAGGGACGCGCCGAGGCTCTCCAGACCATTCAGAAAAAAGTTGCGTCTTCTACGAACCCGCCGACAAATGCCGCCAAGGGCGCTTATACGGGTCCTGATCCTAAAAAAATGTCCGTGCGTGATGCGATGGAACTAGCGAAGAAGGGCATCCGCGTTCCGCGTGATGATTGAAATCTAGGAGGACATTACTATGGCAGCTCCACTACAGCAAAATTATGGCCCGGGGAATGTAGACGAACTCTTAACAACGAGTTTGGTGAACATGATTCCTGGCATTCGAGACAACGTTTTCAAATCGAACCCGGTTTTTAAATGGCTGTACGAAGGCAAGGGTGAAGGAAAGATGCGCAAAAAGGGCGGCGCGGCTCTTTCGCACGCCGAGATGTATGCGAAGAATACGACGGCGTTGGCCTATCAACGGTATGACACGTTGGATACCACGCCCCAGGACGGATTAACGCGAGATCTTTGGGCTTGGGCGCAATACGCAGCCACAATCACGGTGGATGGCTTTACTGAACGTGTGGCCAATGCTGGCGATTCCAAACTCGAAGATATTCTTGAAGCCAAAAAAATGCAAGCGGAAGAATCGCTCGCGCTTCTTTTGGAACAGGATATGTTCGCGACGGCTCCCGTGCAGTCCAAACATATCGAATCTTTGAATTCGATTGTGGCGACCTCTGGAACGGTTGGCGGCATTAATGGAACCACCAGTACCTGGTGGCAGTCTTGCGCGGCTACTGCCTCGGGTAGCTTCGCGGCTCAAGGCCGTTCGGATCTGACGAATGCATGGAATCTCGTCAGCGTTCAGAATCCTATAGGTGGTCCTGAAATGATTGTCTCGGATCAAAGCTCGTTTCAGTATTACGAATCGTCATTGGTCAGCCAAGAACGATTCACTGACAATAAGATGGTTGATATCGGCATTGAAAACTTGAAGTTTAAAAATACGCCTTGGACGTGGAGCCCGCAGGCCACCTCTGGCGCTATTTTCCTGCTTCATTCCAAAGGGATTGAGTTCATTGTCAATACGGATACGGACTTCTTAACGACTCCGTTTGTGACACCGACGAACCAGGATGCGCGAACCGCCAAGATTTTATTGGCATGTTCGTTTACCACTGGAAATCGCCGGAAGAACGCGAAATTAACTGGCGTCACCGCCTAAAGGGGGTAGTTTATGGCTTCACTCAGAACACCAACTACCCGTGATGGCGGACAGGGGATTTTCGATGTTTTGAAAATCTCTTCCTGCGTCACTGGGGATACCGTCTCATATAAAAATCAGGTGTGTGGCTGGATTGTGGTTAATCGAACGACGACTGATGCCGTTACGGCTACCTATAGCGCAACGACTCAGTTGTTCACAATCACAGTTGCAAACACCCCAGACATTGACCTGTACGTCATTGGATAAAAATGCCTGATTGCCGCGAAGGGCCGGAGCCTGAAAAGGCCAAGCTACAGCGAATCAGCAAAGGAGATTAAAAATGTTAATTCAGCAACTCAATCGGACGGATGCAGAAAAGATTCAGATCACGGTTAAAAACGTCGACGGTGGCGGTTCAATCACGACTGGCCTTGGGGTTATGTTCCCTTCGGCGGGCGCGTCCATCGACGGTGTCAGCGTTTTGAAGGCGACGGCGGCGGGAGTTAAAGGGTTTGCGGGCGTTGCTACGCAGGACATCGCGATCAATGCTTACGGCTTGGCTACGGTGTGGGGCTATGTGAACAGCGTTCAGATCTCGAACGTCGGAACATCCATCACTGTGACGGCTGGCGACACCTTGCTTCCCGGCGCAGTGGCGGGAACGTTCTTCTCCAGCGTTACGGCGCAGGCGATGTCTACGCTCCTCTACAAATACGTGTATGCGGCAACGACCGTTCCGGTTGATATTTCAAACTTGAACCAATCGTTTGTTGCGGGTATTGTTCGGGCGCTCTAAGCATGAAAAAAGACGAATTTAAAAACGCCGTTTTGAAAGGATTTGGATTCCGCCCAACAAGTCTCTTGTTGCGATGGAGCCCTACCTGGAAGAACCCGTTTAGATTCGATCTTTTAGAAGTCGGTAAATGTGAGGCCGATGGGGGCGTTGTGACGGCAACAATGCCACAACGCTCCCTGGCCTTACATGCGGGGCATAAGATTGTGAGTCCGAGATATTACAGCCTCTTAGAAGTCCTAGGCGTTCAATTAAGGGTGATTCGATGAGCGAAGTTTTAGATCCAAACAAAGTGGGCGAAGTCAAAGACGAAGGCGTCGTTCGCGTATTAGTGGGAATTCCGCATGAAGGAATGACGGGATCTGAAGCCTATACCAATCGTCTGTCGATGTTTAAGCATCTCGGACATTTGGAAGAGCGGGGGAAGCTCTTAAAACAGAACCCAAGATTTGAATTCTATTTCAAAACGTGCGGGCGCATGCATGTCCATGTAGCGCGAGACGAGATGGCAAAGACGGCCTTAGCCTCTAATTGCGATTACCTTTTCATGGTGGATGACGACATGATCGCCCAAGATGATCTCTTTGAAAAACTCTATGAAAGCCATAAAGACATTATTGCGCCTCTCGCTTTTACTCGGAATTTCCCTCATAAGCCTGTGCTTTATAACTGCATCGAAGGGTTTGATTCGGTGTCTCAAATGGAATATTTCACGAATTTTGCGGTGATGAACTATCCCAAAGACAAGTTGGTCGAATGCGACGCTGTCGGGTTTGGCGCTGTGCTTATTAATGTGGATTGTTTACGGAAAATGCCTCAGCCGTGGTTTATGAATCCCAACAAAACAGGCGAAGACATCAATTTCTGCTATCAGGCGAAAAAATACGGGTTTCGGACATGGATGGACACTCGCCTAAAACTCGGGCATATCAGCCATCCTCTGATCGTGACGGAAGATTATGTGCAAACGCAGTGGAAAGCCTATGGCATGGAAATCGAAAAACGTTATGGCGAAGCCAGGGAAATTGCCCCTAAAGATCCCGTCTTGGTGCTAGGCGAATGAAAACTCCGATCACTATCATCATCCCAACTTGGAACAATCCTCAATATTTTGATCCTTGCGTCGAATCCATTGCCAGGACCGGCGTTTTAAATGGCCTTTGTAGTTTGATCGTCGTCAATAATGGGAAACAACCGATCAAGGAACAGCTTAAAAATTGGCCGAATACGCTCGTTTTAGAACCCGAGACGAACTTAGGATGGGAACGGGGCTTAGAACTCGGACTAAAACATACACAATCCCCATTCGTCGTCTTTCAAAATGACGATACACTGATCCCTCGCGCTTGCAGTTCCTTTTACCAGAACCTTTTAACTCGTTTTAACGACGAGAACGTCGCCGCAGTGGGCCCTGCCACGACCGTGGCAGCCGGGTGGCACAGCATCTATAACCGGAATGCCCCGCTAGATATTGCGGAAGTCACTTATCTCATATTTTTTACGGTCATGATTCGTCGGTCAGATTATGACGCAGCGGGAGGGATCGACACCACCTGTCCCGGCGGCGACGATATCGATCTTTCCATTCGGTTCCGCAAGATGGGCAAGAAAATACTTGTCAATCCATTCGCTTTCCTACTTCATTACGGGTTCAAGACGGGGGAACGGGTGCGCGGGGATTCCAATGTGGTGGGCGGATGGAATAGCAAAGAAATGACAGACCGAACCAATCAATTCCTTATTCAAAAGCATGGGTTTTCTACCTATATAAAGACGATTCGGGGCCAACTCGATACAGAAAAAGAGGTTCACGCCGTCGATACGGAGGGCGCTGCCATTCGAGAGATTGCAACGGACGGCGTTATCTATGAATTCGGCTGCGGTTCTCAGAAAACGGTGCCTAATTCTGTTGGTGTTGATCGAATCGCCAAGGGCGAGCTAATTCCTTATGTCGGGACGCTATCTCAAGCCGACATTGTCGCTGATGTTTCGGAGCCTCTCCCCATAGTCGAGGGTGTGGCAGATATGGTGATTTGTCGCCATATCCTTGAGCATTGCATCGACACCGTAAAGACACTGAAAGAATGGGCAAGAATCCTAAAAGTTGGGGGGAAACTGGTTATCGCTGTGCCGAACGAGAATATCGGCAGATCCATCCCCTTAAACCCCGAACATGTCCATGCTTTTACCCCTGAATCTTTAAAGTCCATCGCAGAACTCGTAGGGCTCAAGCAAACGCAATGGATTAACCCCTGCAACGGGGTTTCATTTATTGGTGTGTATGAAAAAGTGTTGAGCCCATCACAAAAAGAACGGGAGTTAGAGGCTATCCATGCTTAGATTCGCCAATTACTACGAAAACAGGCTAGGACGCAACGATGGAAACCCGTTGTATGTGCAGGCCTGTTTAAAACGAATGCAGTATTACATGGGAATAAATGCGGGCCTTGGTCCTAATCCTGAGATGGCTGGTTGGTTCGCTAATGGGAGCGAAGACGAACTCGCAAAGCGTTCGGCCTCTTTATTGTGGGAGAAAACACGCGAGAACATGGAAGTTGACCATATCATCCCGCATGGAAATTTGGTTCCTTACGGCACTTATGACCTCAATATCCACGTCGATTGGGGGGAGGACGGATTAACAGGGATTTTGCCATACGCGCCGATGGAAACTCCTCATCCTATGGCGTATTGGGCAAGTGATACGCATCTCGGGTACGACTATCGCCTATCCATGGCTAAAAAAGCTGATTTTGTGTTCTGCGCTCAGAAACAAGCGGTGTCTAATATGCGACGGGACGGTATTGCCAACCCCATTTGGCTCCCGCATGCCGTTGAGCCCCAGGCTTACCCGAAATTCGACCTACTAAGCAAGAAATACGACCTTTGTTTTGTAGGGCATGTCAGCTCCAAGAATCGCGAGGACGCATTAGATCGGATGTTTGCCGCCTTCCCCAACTTTTACTACGGGCAACAGCTTTTTGACGCGGCAGCGCGCAAATATGCCGAATCAAAGATTGTGTTTAACATCGCCATGAAAAACGATGTCAATATGCGTTGCTTTGAAGTGCTGGCGACCGGGTCCTTTCTCCTGACGGATTACGTTGACTCCGTCGACGAACTGTTTGAAGACGGAAAGCATTTGATCCTTTATCGCTCCTTAGATGAGGCGATTGATAAGGCGAAATACTATTTGGCGCATGACGACGAGCGCGAGAAAATCGCCCAAGCCGGGTATGAGCATGTCTTAAAGAATCACACCATCCAAAACCGAGTGGATGTCATTCTCAACGAATTTATGAAAACACGGGAGCCCGTTTGTGCGTAAGACCGCAGGCGAAATGATGCTTTGGATTCATTCGTATGGACCTTTCACAATCCCAAAGAAAGAATCTTGGGTCATTGTGGGAAGCGGACCTTCAGCTACGCGGAATGCGCTTGAATCGATTGATTCCCACAAAGGCATCGTTTCTTTAAATGGCGTGATCTCTGCTATCCCAAGAACAGACGTCCATCTCGTCAGCCACTTCGAAGACTATTTTATGGCGTCTCCGTATTTCGACAAGGCAAAAACAATCTTTATTGCCAATCCCATGCATGTAGGTTTTCGTTGTCTTCCTGTGACAGCCTACCAGATCCTTGACTTGCCGTATTACAGTGCGAACCCCATGGATATCCGCTTTTTTGAAAAAGACGTTTCTCTCGAAAGTTCTGTAACAAGAGAAAACACACTTTACGTTGAAAGCAATATTGCCACAGCGGCAGTTCACTTGCTGCATAGAAACGGAGTCGAGGAGTTTGAAACGATCGGCGTCGATGGAGGCCTTGGCCATTCCGACGCATTTCCTGATGTGTATTACTACGGATCAGTCTTTAAGAATTCCTATGAAAAAGGGCATGCAGAGTTCCATTCAACGATAAAAAAGTTCGGCATGAAAGACAAGGTCTATGCATAACCATTGGAACAACCATTTAAACTTAGCGCAATTTATTCTCGATAGAAAACCAAAAATAATCGTGGAGTGCGGCGCTGGGAACGGAGAGTTAACCAGGAAGTTAGCGGACCTCTTGGATCTCTATCATTTTGAACTTCATGTCATCAGCGATAACAAAATTGAAGGAATAGCTTCTCGAATCGTCTGGCATGAAGGATTGAGCTATGAAGAATTGTCTCACTTTGAGGATGACAGCATCGATCTTTGCATTATTGATACGGATCATAATTTTTGGACTTTGACAAAAGAACTTAACGCAGTGGCCAATAAGATCCGCGAAAACGGACTTATCGCTATGCATGACGTTGATACTTTCTATCACAACACAGGGATGGCGCTTAGTTATTGGGACGGAAAACCATATCCGAAAGAAGAAATTGAGGCGTGCGCACCTTATGGAAGTTTAGGGGATGCACTGATCGATTTCTTGCATGAGAAGAAAATGAATTTTCGCATGAAAGCATGGAGTTCTGACAGTAATGGCGCTGCCTTGATTGAAAAACGAACAGAACCCATTTTCGCAATAGTCATTCCCGGCCCCAAGGCGGTATTCACTAAAAAGGAGACTCAAAATGTCGCAGTGCTTCAAGCTGGTTAACGGTGGTTTCGTAGACAAGGTAATCGTATTCGACACACTGCCGGAACGCTTAACAAAGAATATTCGGACGCGGGCCGCTGATGGATTTCCCCGCGCTTGGGCAAAATGGCTGTCTGAAATCGGAAGTCTGCGCACGGTGGTAAAGACGGAAACCTCTGTTGATCTTGCCAGGAACTGGACATTTAAGTTTACGCCGATTGGGAAAGAGCCCTGCTTTTTTGTTCTCGACTACCAAGACATCAATAGCGACAAGGAAGCATGGAGACACATTTGTGATTACTTGAAAACCAATTGCGGGCCAGAGGTTCGATTAAAAGAAAAAATCGAAGATATGGCAGTCGCGTTGGCATCAAATCCGACTCAGCCTTTGTCTGTTGAACCTGAAGACATCCCGGTGATCAATGTTCCCCATGAAACAATTGCAGAGCCGCTTCACACGGAATTAGTGAAACCTGGGGAAACGATTCTCGTACAGGAAAATGCTCCGAAGAAACGCGGACGACCCAAAAAATTAGCAGTGGAGGCATAACATGATTCAAAACTCAGGAAGTCAAGCTATAGCGTCTGGGACCGATGCAGCGATTGGTCCATCTGGAAAACCGATTCGTGTGTTTGCGGTCAATTTTTTAAGTGATGGAACGGCTGGTGTATTGATTCTCAGAAATGGAACATCATCGGGCGATCCAGTCTATGTAACAGAAAACGGGGTTATCAGTTCTGGAAAAACGGTTTCGTATGGGCCGACGGGTATTTTTTTCCCGGCTGGCTGCTTTTTGGATGTGGATTCTCATGTCACGGCAGGCGTTGTGTCTTTCGCACGTGAAGGATAATGTCTACCACGTTCTTGCAGCTTAGGCAGGACCTCGCCAATCAAGTCGGGCTTGATCAGACGATTAGCTCTAACGATACATTGCTCAAGCGATGGCTTAATAAGGCCCAGCAGCGGGTCCTGCGGGCCTTTGAGTGGCCGTTTAATCGCTGTCAAACGCCACTCGTGATCCAGACGGTTGCAGATTACACGACAGGAACCGTCGCGACAGTCTTAGGGAGTACAACTATCACCTTTAGTTCAGCACCGACGGTGTCGTTCACGAATCGATATATTCAAACCTCAAGTTCAAATGATTGGTATCGGATCACAGCGCATACAGCAAGCGTGGCGACGGCGACTATTGAAATCGGGGCACTCACGACGGCACCAGCAGCGACGTTTACGGTGAGGAAAATATATTACTCGACAGACTCAACGGTTGACCGGATTATTCAGGTGACGCAGTCGATTCTTCCATATCAGCTCATTGAGACATCGCCCGAATATTTCCAATCCTATAATCCCGGTTTTCTTTCCACTGGAACGCCGAGGATTTACATGCCGGATGGCGTCGATTCGAGCGGATATCCACAGTTCAAACTGTGGCCAAACCCTGACGCTATTATCAACCTTTCGGTCTATTACATAAAAGCCGCCGTGGATATGACGCTCGACGCTGATATTTCGGTGATTCCTGAGAAATGGCGAACTTCTTTATTGATTGATGCTGCTGAAGTCGAAGCCTTTGATTTCTTAGACGATGGCCGATCAGACACTCAAGAGGTTTTCTTTCAGAAGGGACTGGAAGAAATGAAGACGGAATATGAAATAGGGCTGCATCGGCATCGAGTGACGACGGCAGCAGACAATCAACCTGTGGGCGGCAATTTGGGGTATATGCCATTACCATTTAATTACCCAAGGGGAAGCTGAAATGCCAGCCAGAGGCCCATCTGTTGAACTTGAAGACTTTTCAGGGGGATTAAATACCTTTGATCCCGAGTATTTGTCCCCTTTGAGTCAATCGCCGGACCTCGACAATATTGTCATTCTCGACAAAGGGATTAAAAAGCGAAATGGAGATTCGGCTTGGAACTCTTCTGCGATGGGGTCAAGCTCGACAGCGGTAACAGGCGCTGGATATATCCAATATGACGCAGGGACGCAATTCTTAAACGCAGTTGCCGGAACTAAGTTTTATGCCGATAGCGGTCTTTCTGGAACGATGGCCGACAAAACCGGGGCCCTTACGATTACGACGGGCCTTTCTAACATATGGACCCCTGTTAATTTTAACAATCTGCAAATCTGGTTCGGTGGGGCTCCTGATGCGCCATTTAAGTACTCCGGGACTGGCAACGCAGCGGCATTAGGGGGAAGCCCGCCCTCTGCTTTCACCTGCTTTGGCGCGAGCAACAGAATCTTTGCCTTATCGACAGCGGCAAATCCTAGTCGTATCTATTGGCCTATTGTTTCCAACCCTGAAGATTGGACGGGCGCAGGATCAGGTAGTGCTGATGTGGCCATGTCAGATGGAGAGGCCCTTCAATGCGGCGTAGTCACAGGCCCTGATACCGCAATTCTCTTTAAGAATTCAAGTACGCATTTAATGGTTTTGACCCGTCAGCCGTTTCCCATTTACCAATTGCAAAAGGGTATCGGCATCGCAGGCCGAAAAGCATTCGCTTATGCCAATGGCGTCACCTATTTTGTGACTCCTGGGCGCAGAATGCGGGCGACACGTGACGGTTTAAATTTTGAAACGTTCCCTAATGACATCAACGATATTTGGGACTCGATCAATACAAATCGAATTGCGAATATTGTCGGGTATTACTACCAAGCCCGAGAATGGATCGTATGGTTAGTGTCGACGGGGGCGAGTACAACTAACAATTACGCGATTATTTGGGACTTAAAACATAGTTGCTTTTTGAGATGTACGACCGGATTCAAGGCCAATGTCGTTTGTACCGTTCAAAACCGGCGTTTTTTTGCAGGTCATTACGACGGCAAGCTCTACGAAAAAGACAAGGCGACGATATTCTCCGACGCTTCCGAAACTTCCCCAGGTGCAATTAGTGGCTATTGGCGAAGCCCTTTTAAAAACCTTGGCGGTCTCGACACAACCTTAGACCCTCTCTACTTCACAGTTTCTGCTCTTAGCGAGGCATCGACAGTCCTTTCTTTGTCCTACGGATTCGATTATTCGTCCGTACAGCGCACCCAAAGTTCAAGCCTTGTCGCGGCGGGAGCATTATGGGATTCGGCTATATGGGATAGCAGCGTGTGGGGCGGCCAGAATGCTGTCCAGCCTCGCATGTATGTAAATAGCCGAGGAAACCTATTTAGTTTGACGATCGGAAACAACGTAGCGTCTCAAGGATTTACGGTGCAAGGCGTTTCAATAAGGCTTAGAACCGACAAAGCCCGGAAAGAATTAACGGCAGTCTAGGAGTCAATTTATGGCATTAAACTTTACGGTCAGCTATACATTTTCACCATCGACGACGATTTCGTCTTCGCAAGTCAACACTAATACAAGTGATGTCGCAGCGGTGTTCCAAGGATTGGAAGCCGAAACAAAAACGCTTGCCAAGCTTAAAGTTGATATTGATCCCACTCTGGCTTTAGAAGTCGCGACCAAGCAGTACGTCGATCACTATGCGGCATACCGCCGTCCCGTTCTTCAATTTGCCTCCATTACCACGGTTGCCGTCGAGGCTGGGCTTGACGGAACAAGCGGGGACATCCCGATTCAGTTCCCGGATGGTTCTATGCGCATAGAAACCTCGACGACGCGCACCACGTTCAATATCACGCGTAACGCCGTTCTCGTCACGTCCGGGGCCCAATCGGGACTTACGGGGGCAACCTCGGAAGCGGCTAATACGTGGTATGCGCTCTATGCCGTCAAAGTAACGGATTCATCGACGCTTTGGGTCACGGTGGGCTCGACGGTCCTGCCTCTTCAGGCGAACTACGCGACCCTCAACACGGCCTATGGGACGAATGGATGGGTTTATTTAGGACTGATTCGTAATGGCAATGGCCTATCGGGCAATAGTGACATTATCGAGTTCTGGCAAACAGGAAACATGACGATGTTTAACAATGCGTTTACAGGAACAAACGCAGGATCATCGATGCCAGGGTTTCAAATTGCCACGACGACAGCCGCTGGTTCTCTGTCATGGTCTTATTCTGCTGGAACAAGCGGGGCCGTATTGCCGAACAATGTTGGAGCCGTCACGTATTGCGGAGCGGTTGGAGCGTTGGCTGCACAATTTATTCATTTAGAGGACAATGCGAATAATGGCCGTCGATTAGTGCTTCCGACAAGCGCGGCTGCGAACATTTTATTGTCAGTGGATTTACCGGCAGGAACCAATCGTGGGGCGCAAATGGTATTGACGGGAGGAACAGCCACGATGGATTTAGCCGTTACGCGGTTCTGGGATAGTGCGTTAGGTATCGGTTCTAATCCGCTTCTTTAGGAGATTACATGAGATTTTTTCTTGGGAAAGACGCAACTGCTGTTATTCGTGAAAAACTGGCTTATGGCGGTGACGATACGAAGGCCGATGGGTTGGTCGCGGCCTACCTTGCTACTCATCCCGGATGGACGGCTGCTGAAGTCGATCAGCCGACTTTTGATGCGGCGGTCGTTGTCATTGATCCTCTTCCTTTGCGAACCAATGCCATTACTCTTCTGAATTCGGATTCGAGTTCAAATTCTAAATTTGTTCGCGCCGTGCTTTTAGTCATTTTGGATGAAATTAATGTGATACGCGCTCTTTTGCCTGGACCCCCCGCCGCTCGCACCATTGCCCAGCTAAAAACGGCTGTGCAAAGCAAGATCAATTCTGGGGCCGCCGATTAATGGATAAACAAGAGCATCCCACTGAAAGCAAAATATTAACGCGACCCATTATTTTGGGTGATTTGACGTTGGCTTCGCCTACGACGCAAACCACCATAGGGGCTAACGGAACTGCAACAGCTTTAACCGCAAATCCCGTGGGGTACATAACGATTATGGTAGGCAATTCTCCGTTTCAGCTGCCGTATTACAACGTGGCATGAACGAAACGACGACAGTCGCGACGGGGCTTATCCCCCTGCATGACGATAAACCATATTTTAGGGTCGTCAAAACGATTCCAGAGGGGATGCGGTCTGATATTGAAACCGCCGTAATGGATTTCATTCGAACTTCGCATGTTCCTTACGGAATCGATATTGCAGGTTTTTATCAGCAGACTTTGGCGGCGATTGCCAATTGCACGTATATGGGCGGCGGCGGGGATTTCTGGATCGGGACAAAAGATGGAAAGTTAACGACTTATGTTTTAGCCCATGTCAGTAAAGACATTGACCATCGCATGTCTTACAACGTGTCGCAGGCCTGGGTACGGAAAGACTATCGGACAAAAAGAGTCGTCAAAGACTGGTATGAGCAGATACGGCAGCGGGCTAAAGATCTGTTTTGCGGGCATTTAGTCATTACGTCAAGCCGCAATCCCGAGGCATACAAACGGTTTTTGGGACATGGCTTATCAGATTACGCAGTTCTATTGAAAGAGACGTTTTAGGGGGTCTATATGGGCGGAGCGGCAAAAACAGTGAAACGTGCAACACTTGCGGGGGTTACAGGAGGATTATCGGAATTTGGGCAATCAAACCCATTTGGCGTAAATGCTGTTCAAAATCCTTTGAACCCGTTGGCCAACAAGCTTGCTCCCGGTCTTTTCCCAGGGCAAGGCGGCGGCCAATATACATCCGGGCCATTTTCAATTGATCCGTTGCAGGTGAAAGCCGATCAAGATGCCATCAATGCTCTTGGATCTCAACAGCGGGAAGCAACGGATGCTTACAGTTTAACGGATCAAGCGAAGCGTAGCGCCGGGAGAGATGCGTTAGCTGCTGCTTTAACCAAACAGTCTCAGGAATATTTCAAGCAAGCCCTTCCAGAAACAGAAGAAACTTTAAACGCGCAGCACCTCTTAAATGGCAGCGGCTTAGGTCAAGAGATTGCAAGACAACAAGGCAACTTAGCGGCGAACATTGCTAATCAGGTCGGGGTTCAGGGCGCAAACGATATGAATCGAGCCTCCGACCTTTCATTGATGGGGCTCCAGCAGCAGCAGGGAGCGCAGACGAATGCTTTGAGTCGTGGTTTTAGTTTAAACGATTTCATTAATCAGGCGAATGTGGCTAAGGCTATTGGAGCGCAAGCCGCGCCGCAAGTGGGGAACGGAAAGGGACAGACGGGGACATTGTTAAGCGGCATCGGGGCCACGGCTCCATTAATTAGTGCGGTTAAAGGGGCAGGGAAGGGAGCCGCTGTCGGTGGTCCTCCTGGTGCAGTAGCCGGCGCAGTACTTCCAACTTTAGCAGGCGGATTTGGCCCGGTCGGTTAGGAGACTATTATGGCAGGACAATTTGATTTACAACCATCATTCCCAATAGCAGGCGTTGCCGACTTAATAGCAAACCGCCCGTACAAAGAGCAGCAGATGAGGGCTCAGCAACAACAGCAATTGGTTCAAGGCCTAGATGCTTTCGGACAAGGCGTCAATTCTCTAGTTCAAAAGCGTAATGCGATGGCCCAGGCGATGGTCTTAGGAAAGAATCTCGGAATGGCTCCCGAAGAAACCCAGGGCCTTACGCCCGAACAAGTAATCCAGGCAGCGACGGTGAAGAAGGGCTATGTCGGAGCGGATCTGATTAGTTCTCTCTTTAAGGGGCTTAACCCTAATGGGGGTCCTGCTGGCGTTGCGCCGACGGTCGCCTCTCCAGCGGGTCTTGCGCCGGTCGCAAGTACGGGTGGTCCTATCTTGGCGTCACAAACCACGGCAGTGCCTGTGGATCAACCATCGGCAGCAACGCCAGCGACCCCTCCATCAACAGGAGCAGTGCCTGTCCCGATTCCAGCGCCTCCTGTTAAACCGAGGCAATTTAACCCCGCAGAACTAAAACTAATTACGCATGTAACCGACACGATGCGGCCAGAAAATGTTTACACAAATAATAACGGAGTAATCACTCCCGTGGGCCAAGTTCCGAAAGGCTCTAAATTCGTATCAGAGCATGATCCATCGGCAATTAGTGACAAAGATAAACAAAAAGAGCAAGACCTGTATTGGCGAGACGCTGTTTCTGGATTACGCGGGATTCGTGGCGATACAGCAATGAAAGACATCGAGACGCAGAGAAACGCCGCGATTGTTGCTTACAACAGACTCAAATCGCTTGAAGTCTCTGGCGAAGGGCTAAACCCCATCGATTACGTCGATATTTTAGGCCAAATTTACAAAGCGCGAACGGGAACAGCGCCAACTCAGGAAGTCTTGAAAGAGGCGAAGCAAGTTACCGCGACAGGACAGTTCGGCAAATATTGGACTTATTTGACGGGAGAACAAATGCCCGCAACAAGTCAAGGGATTGCTGGAAGCCTCAAGAATATGGTCGCGCACATGGGGCTTCAGTCTGATGAACTTCATGACGGATATATGCAAGTTCACGGTCCAGAAGTCTTTAACCCGAATATGTCTCCCGAGAACGTGAAAAAACTGTCAAAGCTTTCTCGCGGGAAAAGCTTCGCTGAGGCCACAGGAGCAAAGCCAGAAGATTTTGACCCCCATATTCAAGCAATCAAGTGGGCTCAAGCAAACCCTAACGATCCTAGAAGCGCAGCCATTCTGAAAAAAGCAATGGACGCGAAACAATCAGGCGGCGGGGGCTCCATTGGGCTTTAATCCTGACGCTTACCTAGCAGAAGGGTCATCTAGCGGATTTGACCCAGATGCTTATTTGGGGGTCAAAAAACAGGAGCCTACTCTTGTCGATCAAATCCCAGGAATTCTAAAACAGGCTGCAACTGCCGCTTTAGATTCTAGCCCAGCAAAACTGACTCAAAAGTTTATGCAAACCGATCCAGCAACAATGCAAAAGGTTGGCGGTCCTGCGTTGCCAATTGCCGGGGGGGCATTAGGTGGGCCAGTTGGAGCCGCTGCTGGGGAACTATTGAGACAGGCCACAGGAACAGCATTTGCCCCAGAGACTGTCCCGGAAACACCTTTGGGTCGTGCTGCCTCTGCTGCATCAGCTGGAATTCTGCAAGAGCCCAAGATTTTAAATGCTATCCCCGGCGTTTCTCAAGCAACAGGTAAAGTTTCTCAACTTATGTCAGGGCTTGCCGCTAAGGCTGGGAAAGGTTTTCTGAAAGCAGGTGAAACCGCATCAGGCGTTAAGGCGCAGGATCTTGGACAGGCCGCCGAACAGGGATTGTCTACCTACGGAGCCCCGTCGCTTAAAAAGGCAACTCAAATATTTGGCGATGCCCTTGGCCCGGAAGGCCAAGCGGCATTGAAAGAAAAAGCCTCTGACGCGTTTGATCCAGCTTTGGGGAAGGCGAGAGCTATTGCAGCCGACATCGGATCGAGGATGGAAGAGGGAAAACCTGTCTCAGCTATAGAAGCTTTGCAAGCAAGACAGGCTACAGACCGAATAATCTCTTCGACTTCTGTCACTGACAAGCTAACCCGAAAATCTCTCTATGATTGGCGTTCGAAATTCGACGATATTTTAACCAAGCAGGACGGACCACTTAAAGCTGCATCCAATACGTACCGCCAAGCTATTGTTAAAGACAAAATATTAAATCCTACGCGCCTAAATAAGAGTGGAGAACCCTCAGCTTTTCTTCCGATGCTCGTCGGGCATGGAATGATGGGGAAAGGGCTTGAATCAGGGCTCGGGATGTTAACCGGGACTTCTCCAGCCTTGTGGGGATTAGCTGCAACGGCTGGAGGGTCGGGCATCAGAGGGCTTAATACTTTGGCCCAAAACCCAGCAATACGTCAAACATTACTTCAAGTGCTTCAACGCCTTAACCAAAATAAGCAACCCGAACAGGCTAAACCCTAATGTGCGCTTCCTTTAGTAAAGAGAGCCAGAGGATGTCTTGAGTGCTGCCGACGAATTTTATAAGCGAGAGGAAGATAAAAAATGGCGCGAGCGAACGGACGAGCGCCTAGTCGCTCTAACCACCGACGCGACAGTATCCAACGATCGGTTGGATCAAATCGACGATGCGTTAGACAAGCTGGACAAACTGATCCGCGGCGATCCAGACGAGGACCGGGAGGGAATAGCAGAAGCGATTCACATGCTGCAAGTCGAGGTGCGAAAGTTCAACCGGATATTCGAGAAGGACAGCTTGGGAAACGGTGGATTGTTGGCCGACATCTCATTTCTGATGGACAAGCGCAAGCGGCACGAGCGGCGCGAGGACAACGCCTGGAAATACGTGACAGCTATATCGGTGCAATTCTTGATCCTTATTGGGCTTATCGTCGTCAATTGGGCGAATATTCAGGCCTACATCATGGAACGCCAGCACATCCACGACCCAAAGCCCATAAGCCGGGATGCGAAACGGTTGAAGGCTGAACGTGCTAAGAAGCGCCACGTTAAACCCCCGGAGGTCCATCTTGAGCAACCCGGAGAAGAAGTGTCCGAATGATGGGGATGCAATGGTTGTCATCATGGATGAACCGCTCGGGCGTTTATGGTTTTGCCGCCAATGTCTTCAAACGCAGTCCCAGTATTTCAGTAAGCACAACCATCGGGACCGGATACACAAAGCCAATGAATCTTAAATTAGAGCGACTGATATTAGACGAGAAAGGAACGATCGGCAGTCTTTATTGCGATGGCGTTTTCATTTGCCATACGCTGGAAGACCCGGCGAGAAAAGTGAAAATCCATGGTCAGACCTGCATCCCTAGTGGAACTTATAGTGTGGATTATACTTGGAGCGGTCGTTTCGACCGTATGCTTCCTCTTCTTGGTGACGTGCCTCTCTATTTTGGCATACGAATGCATGGCGGCAATTCCACCGAATCTACGGCGGGTTGTATTTTATGCATTACAAATTATGAAAAGACTCCTGAAGGATGGGTTGGAACCTACTCTCAGAAGGCCCTCGCGTTAGTGTGTCAGAAGTTTGAACAGAACCCTACGGGCAAACACTCGATTGAAATTGTCGGCGGGTATTCCGCCCAGGAGATGAGCGCATGATTCCCGATTTTCTTTTAAAGATTGTAGGACGCCGCATTGGCGACAAAATAAAACTACAGGAGAATTCAACAATGGAAAATAAAAAATGGTTTCAATCCAAGACAGTTTGGACCGCTGTCGTTGGGGGATTGCTGAGTATTTATACGGCTATCGGAACGATTCATCCTCTTCCGGTTATACCTGAGTGGATTTATACGTTGCTTGGGGCAATCGGACTTTATGGGCTACGAACGGCTGATTCAAAAATAAGCTAACGCCACGAACGCACATGGATGATATTTGCGATTTGGGCTCGACTCAGCGAAAACAGTTTCGCTTTTTCGTCCACAAATGCCGAATAGGAATTACGCAAATCGGATACCTGCTTTGCGGTTATCTTCGACAACGCACATTTCTCTCCCATATAAGCTCTACGTCGCTTTACGCAATCTCTCAGATTCTTAACTTGGGTCCCCAGTTCAAGGTGATCCGGATTCACGCAGGTTGGGTTATCACATTTATGGAGGACGAACATCCCCTTGGGGATTTCGCCTTTGTGGGTTGAATAAGAGAACCGATGGGCGTATACGTTTAATTTCCCAATTCGAAATTTTCCGTATCCGCTTCCGTTGTTGTATCCGGTCCATATCCAGCAGGATGAAGTCTTAATCAAATGAGCAAAGAAATAATCGGAGGGTTTATTCATACCATGATATTACAAACTAAAGTCGTCAGCACGAAGATCGGATAAGTTGCTGGATGGTGTCGGGGCGCGTTACACGGGAATGGACGTTAAGAAAGAAATGCAAAGTCCATAATATTCCGCTTATTGTCCAAGAAATAGCGCAAAAGCCATTTGCTTACGTAAAGCATTGCCCAAAGTGTCTGAATCGTGGTATTCGCAAGACCCGTTGACACGCTCTTTCCTATTAAAGCGCAGTATGGCGATAGGTCTGCGCGATATGAATGGAGTATAGATCGTGATATTGGGCTTTGGATTCCCATTCAATATCAGGGAGCGGGAGACCATAACGGAATTGATTTTGATTGCCCGATAGGAACGATTGTCAGGGCGATGTCAGACGGCATGATTGTCAGATCGCGCTATGAGAACTATTTAGCCTCAGACGATGGAGCCGGTCTATTCATTTTGCAGATTGTTACGCTTTTAGGCTATGACAGTTGGGTTTTAAAGTATTCGCACATTAAAGCGTCTTACGTGAAACCCGGGCAGGCCATTAAGCGGGGGGAAGCTATCGCAGAATCAGGGATGAGCGGGAACGCCATTTCACCCTATTTGCATGTGGATTTGATGAATCTGCATCGGCAGTGGCAGCCGATTCCGATTGAAAACTAAGAGCGCCTCCATGGCATGGGGCCGCCTTACCGTCGAGGTGGGGGTAAAGTAGGGCTAAATTTGTCCCTTTTGCTCGCCCAGCCCATAGATCGCATGTTCGCCAAATGCGAATAAGTACGTAATTCCATCTTCTTTGATCGTTTGGAGTTTAACGCGCAATCCATTTAGCTCTTCGAAGTTAACGACCGGGATTGCTCGTTCAAATATTTCGCTCATTCTCTCACCCTCCCGTTTATTGTAAACCGTCAAATATAACTTGCGCGTTGCTTTTAGGACTAAAATGGCTCGTGGGTAAGCTAGAGGCCCTTACCGCTTGGGCCGGGTTCCCTTCTAACACCCACGAGAAAATTCATCCAACCACATCCCCCAAAATTATGCCCGTAGAACTGGCTACGGGACTTTCTGCATCAGGCCAAGCGTGACGCGCGGCTACGCCTAGTTCGTAGCGCGAGACCCAAAATCGTGCGATTAGCTTCTAGGGATAGTTAGTCGGCCTAGTGGTTCTTGCGGATGTGATACATGAACCAATACAGCGATCCGCCTTGTTCTTTGCATTTAGGACACGGCCAGCCTTCAACGTCAATTATCATTGCCATCAACCTCCCAACAAGCGTTGTTGGCATCCGACGATCCTATTGCCAACATTCCGCATCAAATCTGACCGTTATGCTGTAAGTAGCTGTCTAGGCTATTTGTTTTCCGCGACGTACTTCACAATCAGTTCTGCCGTTTCTTCAATAACGGCGCACACAATTAGGGCCCCTAATCCAGTCCAAAAGAATAGGCGATCATGAAAGTAGTGGTAGCCAGTAAAGGCCCCAAGCACGGCGGTCATTAAAGTTCTCACTGAGATACCTCCAAAGTGGTCCCGCTGGACCTGTGTTGGCAAACTGCATTTAATCGCGTAACTAGCTTCTAGGGCTTCTTACGCTTTTGTTGCTTTTTTGCTCTGGCAACCTTACTTTTGAGAACCTTTTTTACTGCCGACAATAGCTCTCTCAGATCGTCGATAGACCATCGTTTGTAGTCATGCCCACAACGGCACGGAGTTTCCCAACATTTTTCGCAGTCGGACATAGACATAATTCCTCCTTGCCAACAAGTATCCAACAACGTGATATTTCATCGACGGTAACATCTGCCAACAGACCCCATGAAAAGCGTGTAAGTAGCGTGGAGGGCTAATCCGCTACTGGTTCATATGTGGCTTCAAAGATGTCCGGCTTACATGGATACTTTTCGCCCTTTACGCCAGTTATGATCCAATCCCCTGCGCTGACATTTAGAGGCCCTTCTAGTGTTGTTACACGCCATCCATACCAAGTATTTTTATAGCCCTGCGCGTCCTCGGTATGCTTCTCGATGTATTCTTCGACCCCTTCTGGGTGCGGTTTCTTATCCGGCCAAAATTGGGTCGCTTCAATTACTACGGGTTTTTTGCGGTATTTCATGCTTTGGCTCCTGTTGGGTATCTGCTGGCAACTCAAAAGACGCACCACGATTTATCTATTCCGACGGCAAATTCCTGTAACTATCTTCTAGGACTTCTCAAGCGATCACGTTTTACCTGTACCAGCTATACAGTTTTCGTCTAGGCCTTTAGACTTGCCAACAAATACCCAACGCATCTACTTTTTCCCGTCGATACCTTTGCCAACAGACCTTTTACGTTTTCGGCCTTTGCCATACAAAGCCTCAAATATACGCATTAAAGCGTCACCGTCCCTAATAGCGGCCTTTTGAGCCCTATCAATGAATCGGCTCACTTCGTCGTCGGTGTACTGAGTGCTTACAAGCTTTTTGATTTGCTTCTGAAGTTCCTTGAGTGTCATACTTTTATCTCCAATCAGCTTCTAGGGCTACTTAGCTGTAAGAATTCTCAACAAGCCGAGGAGCACAATAAAAACCCCAAGGGCCGTTTCAGACGGTGGTTTCATAAAATCTCCTTAGTATCTCCTGGGCTACTTTGGCTTAACCGGAACCCATAAGCCCATCTGTGCTTGAATCGCACAGCCAGAACAATGTTCCGGCGTATGGTACTCTTCGTAAGTTAGTTCTTTGTTTTCATCCATTGCCATCACACCTCCCCTATTTCCCCTCACCGTTGGCAAGTGCCAACAATGCGGATTTGGCGATTTCATAGGCATATGCCACAGGTGCGGGATATCCGGACTGTGGGACGCCGAGATTTTTCGTCACCTGCTCCAGTGCCTCTTTCGCAAGAGCTAGTTTCTCCTGTGCCGTCGATAGCTGTCTCATTAATTCATTGATTCGCGCCGAATAGGCTTCTTCCATACCCATATAGTAACCATGTCCCATGAATTTAGGTTCGCTCATTTCCCCGCCGCCCCTTGAGGGCTGTCTTTGCCCGAAACCTTGCGCCATGCGTCTATAGCCTGTAAGGCAAGACCATCATCTTCCTCATCACCGTCATAGATCATTCCCGATTCTTGATGGAGCTTTAAAAGCTCGGCGCAGTATTCCGCCGCTTCCAGCCGGGCGATGAGGGCATAAACTTCCGAAGGGCTTAGCTCTATATCGCCCAGATACTCCCCTCGATTAGCTTGGTCTAGTGTATTTTTCAACTGCTTCAAATCGTCATTGGTAAATACTCCGAAACCGTCGTGTGATTTCATTCCATCTCTCCCTTGCCGCTGGATTTAAGCGCGCGAATACTCGCAGCAAGCTGCTCGTGGTCACAATCCGTCGTATAGGTGTTTCCAGGCGTGGCCTCAATATCAAGCGCCGCTTCCTCCAATCGCTCATCCGCGTACGCTTCCAACGCCGAAATAATAGCCTTCTTGGCCGTTAGATTCCACAGATCGGGGACGCTGCCCATATACAGCACTTTGGCCAATTCGTCACAATAGGTTTCGGCGGATTTCATTTGCTACCTCTTTCCGTCGTGCGGGCGCGAATCTGCGTCGCAATGGCATCACCGCATCCGTCATTATGGTAATCGTCGGATAAGTTTTCGGCCACCTTCGCGCAAGCCTCGCGCTCCTCTTCAACTCCCCGCCTATACGCCGCCTCTATCGTCTCATGCCCCACATTGCAAGCGTGACCGTCGAGAAATCCTTTGTCGTAAGCTGCTTTGTAGAGGTCGTCTGAAGTACGTGGGTCCCGGTCGGCATTAATTGCGGATTGAATTTCGGCGGCGATCAGCGCATAGGTCTCTTCTCGTCTTTCAGGTGTATATTCCAGCCATAAGGGTATTCTTTGCGCGCGTTCGGATGGGGTCATTTATTTATGCTCAAAAAAAGCCTTCTCCCGTGTTCGAAGTGTGCCGTTTCTGTTTGTTCCCCGGGAGAAGGCAAAGTTATTCGCCGCCTTTGGCTAGAATCCATTCGCGAACGTTGATGCCCATTTTCTTGGCGTACTCGCAAATTCGCTCGGCTTCTTTAAGCCGATTGATCAACCCTTCGATCTTCCACATCGCCCAGCCATGCTCTACTTTCTCGGCCAGGTGACGCTGGAGATCGAAAAGATCTTTGTCCGTAAATGTCACCGAGGAAAATGTCCCGGGAAGATCAAATTGATCATCCACAGGACAGCGGCGACAATGACCAGAATATGGATCATCTTTTTAACATCAACATTGATCCAGGGCATTGCATCAACCGCCCACAACAACAATCCTACGATCAGTAGCGTTACTACCATGTAAACAATGAGACTCAGCATGATGGGGCTCCTTTTTCCGTCTCGAATACCTTCTTTAAGAAAACGTGAACATCCCAATCCTTTAATTGCTTAGGCGTGAACCGAAAAACGCGCCAACCCATAAGTCCCGCTTGGTTGTACTTCTCCATGTCAGACATCATTCCAGGACCCCTAGAGTGCCTTCCGCGCACCCATATCCCGCCTTCGATCTCGACAGCGACTTTCTCTTTTAACCAGGCGTAATCGAATCTAAAACGCCTTCCCGGCCAGAATTTATATTCAGTGATAGGTTCAGGAAGTCCAAAGGCGGTCCAGTTCACTAACTAAGTCCGGCCTTCCAAAATTGGTTGTCCTTATCTGAAACGACAATCGCGCAATCCTCACATCTCGGGATTCCTTCAACTTGCAGAATGACCTTTACGAGCCGTCTGCATCCCGGGCAGTCGTACGTTATTTCTTGTTCACGCATGGCGCTACTAGATCTCCTATCATCGGTGGGCAGATGTACGTCCCGTTCCTCCGAATGAGAATGTCCGCAATAATCAGACTTTCCAGCATCAAATAACAGTAAGTACGAGATACCGAGAAACGCTTCGCTAAGCCAGACGCATCCATCGGCAAGAATCCGTAAGGCACGTTTTCGCGCAGAAGGGGCAACAGTTTGTTGAAGAAGGCATGAGTTTTCATATCGCATAGTTGGAGGTGCTCCTCTAGGGTCATCTCAACGATTTATAAGTCTCACCGTCGGATGGTTGATCGGGATCTTTAGCAGGCGGCGCTTTAGGCACAAAAAGCAAAATCAGCTTATCGTCAATCTTTAGATCTGATAATTTGATTTCTTCTTTTCCGCGGCCCAAGATCACATCCGCATCAATCTTGACCGTGATGAGGTCGCCTTCTGAATTTTGGATTGTCACCGTCGATGTCTTGCCATTAATGGCTTTAACCGTGCCTTTAAAGCGCGACCATAAAACGTCAGAACCGTAAACATTGGCAGCAAATAAAACACTTAGCATTAACAGTTTTTTAATCATGCGAATCTCCCTTGTCCCGACGAATCAAACTCCAGCAGCTTGTAAACGTTGTCCGATGCTTTCTCCGCCTTCTCACAAACAATCGCGTACCCCTCTTTGCGAAGTTCTGAGAATCGGCTGGTGCATTTGTAGCCGATGCCTGAAGGGTCACTCAGAAACTCGCCGAGCGTGGCGCGGTTATTGTGAGATCTGAAAAACTGAAGGATCTTTTCTTTTTGGTTCATGCTGTTTGTAACTCCGCTATTGGCATTGGTCCGGTGTAGTTCATCGCCGCATACGTCTCCCAGGCATGTAATTCGTTATGGTCCGGCTGGCTTAATCGCAATTCCTGCACCTCGTATAATTTCCAAAGCCTGGACATCGCCTCGCAATCCGCCTCCGACAGCGGTTTCGGCTTTAGGTGGAACATGCTGCAAATCTCGAACCCCTGGAGATAGCGCCCGGGGGGGAGTGATTGGTTCTCGAACGCCCATAGCTTCTCGCGCTCTTTTTGCGATAGCTGCATACTCAGAAATGCCCGTGCCACCATTGGTTCCATCTTTGCCTCCCGTGTATTCGATCCAGTCGCGCCAATTGTTAAACCAGGTTGAGCCCATCTTGATGAACTGCTCGTCGATCTTTTTGTCGTGGATGTACCGCTTGTAATTGTCTAGAGCGACTTCGATCAGCCGGTATTCCCCAGGATTCCGCACTGAGGCCTTGAAATGCTTCTCCGCTTCCTTGCGCCCTAGCCGTTTCGGGTATCGGCTCCAAATCTTTTCGAATGCCGCGCCAGCAAAAACACTCTTTTGCACCGGAGGTGCATCGGGCTGGAGGTTAGGGGTTAAGGGTTGAGGGATAGGGGAAGAGGGAAGAGGCCGGGCTAGACTGGTGCTAGCACTGTGCTTGCCTGGTGCTGGTATGGTGCTAGCACCTTCCTTTACATGAGGATTCTGGTGCTTTTCAAATTTGATAATCTGGATATAACGAATTCCATCCACTTCATAACGCTGTATGAACGGGTCGTGACCTGCATGCAGTTGGTCAAGCACTGCATTGACATCAACTTTGTAGTAGGGGAAGATTTGCGACTTGATGCGTAGAGGTCTATCTTCAAGCCGCCCTGCTCTATCTGCTAGGGTCCAAAGACCCGCATAGAGCAACTGTGCTTCCATGCCAAGTTCGGCCAAAAATTCATTTTGAAAGAATCCGGGCTTGAGGTTTCGGGCTCTCGCCATTAGGCTAGTGCTTCAACTTTCGCTTTGCGTTTATGCGAAAGCTTCCAGCGACAATAACGAAGAACGTCTATGAATAGGGAGGCGGGGACCTCACTATGGTCGGGGCCGATCTTTGGATCACCATCGCCAATAATTTTCAGGTATCGGCGTCCTTGGATACGATGAGCGCCGTTATGTTCTTCCCAGGCAATTTGACCGCCCGCCGTTTGCAATTCAACAGCCGGGTCTATAGATTTCCCCGTTTTCAAATCCCAAATTTCTAATTGCCCTTTGTACTTGACGATCAGATCGATCGTGGTGCAGTAGTCGTGCAGTTCGCTGTAGCAAGCTATTTCGGAGGCGATGATAATGAGGTCGTCTTTATTGTCGACCAGGATCTTTCGATAATCGTCGAGGTAGGGCTTAATCACAGGATCGACGCTTGAATCATCTAATGCGTCATCGTTAATTAGCTTTACGCCTAAATGAACAGCGTTCCCGCGCTCTGCATAAAATGGGTCGGTTTGTGAATGATCGCGACTTGCCCCGGTAATCGCTAGGATGTCCGTGTTGTGCAGAACATCGGTGCGGCCATTAACGGAAACTATTCGGCCAAATTCGTTGGTTACGATTTCAGCCATTATTCGCCCGTCTGTCCGAATTCGATTTCCGGGCCGCCCTGGCTATCGATCCACTTAATCACCGCGTCCATCTTTGTCCAAGGCAAATCAGCGGTATGCTCAACGCCGTGAACATTGGTTAGGTAGGCTTTGAAATCGTCCGTATTAATGCCCGCCGCTTTCGATTTGGCGAACAATAATTTGCGCTGCTTGTCTGAGATGGTCCCAGGCTTTTTGATCGGTTCTTGGGCGGCAAAAGCGGTTTCATGGGCCGTGGGTTGGGCTTTAGCAACAGACTTTGGCATCGATAAAGCGGGGCGGTCTTCAACCATCTCTTCCGCCGGGCAAGATTCATATCCGGCCATGGCCATAATCCAAGAAAAAGAGAGTCGGAAGGCTTTGCCGGTCGCCCGCGTCTGGGCCATGGATTTAATCGTGTATTCATCACGGCTGCGCCAATTCGCCTCTTTGGAGGAGCAAACCGCCTCGCCTGCGCCGACAAGTTGGCCCTTCATCGTGTAGAGTTCAACGCGGGATTCGTAAATGATCTCGTCTTCCCGTTCGATGCGCTTGGAATAAATGGAGCGGGGGAACACGCCTAGCATCGCCCCCATCGTGGCCCAGCCGTCGACATAGACATGCTTCTTCTGTCCGATAACTTTATAGAGCTTCTTCGATTCGATGATGGGCGCGAGTTGATTGGAAATCGCCGTTGCCCGAGCAATGACGTCTTCAGTCCCGAATATGCTTGGCGCTTCGACGATTTCGCCGGTTTCTTTGTTGACTAGTTCCGTTGTCATAGATCCCTTTCTTTTTCGTAGAGTTCGCGCTGGAGGGCGTGGTAGCAGGCCGGGCAGATGCCGTCTTTAGCTTCAGACTCGTCATAAACTCCGTGAACGTCACAGGTGAGTTCCATGTCCTCTTCATAGTGAGGGGTGTCGCACAGGAATCTTCGGCAATCGTGGGCCCGTTTCATTTGCCATGGATCGAGAAATGGAAATACCAGCTTAAGAGTCGATCGGCCTTTGCGTAATTCCACTTCTCCATGGCCGCGCGATAGCGCCGTCCAATGCCTTGCCGGATTAAGGCGGGGTTATTTAGGTTTGTCGGCATTGGCCCGCTCCAATCCCTTGCGCAGGAGGGTGTTGTCTTTAATGAATCGGGATTCATCTTTGACATCGCCATAGAATTCGCAGAATCCGACCACAACAACAACGAGCGCCAAAACAGTCATCACGATAAGGACACCGGAAATAATCGCCCCAGCCATGAACCCTCCCGTTTCTGGTTAAAGACTTAAACGGCTGCCGTTGTGACGCCCAATCCCATCTTTTCCTTAAGCAGGATGAATGCATACAATGCCCTTGGCCGTATGCGGATAAGTGTTCCAATGCGAGAGGCGGGGAGTTTTCCTTCTTCGGCGTAGTGGTATACGGTAGAACGGCCACACTTTAACTTCTCAGCAACTTCCTCGGGCTCCATCATTTCCAGGTCGCCCTTTACGTCTTCCATCGACATCCCATTAACTTGCGTTAAGATCTGCTGCACGAGCGACTCGTCTGTGTCCATAATCATTCAATCCCCCTCCATATAGTCCAGTGGTTTCCCCTATTGCCCCTAAATGCGCCATGTGGTAACATCCCCAAGTGGTCCCATGACTATCCGTCCCCAAGTGGTCCAGTTGGTCCGGATTATTCCCCAATGGGTCCACGCATGTCAAGCAATTATTTATTTTTTGTGAAAAACGGGGCTGTTCCCGTCTAAGAAAAAGCGAGGGGAGAAAAATGGCGGAAGCCAATCGCAAAGCTGCATCGCGGAGAGTTCGTCTTTTAGAGTCGACGTGCCAAGCGCTCGAAAAGCGCATGGCCGAGATGTATCGCGACCATGAGGACATATCCCCGTTTGTGGAATGGGTGCTGAAGATTTATCTCAATGGGGGATTTGAAAGCAACGCGCCAGCGGAACCGGCGAGGACTGTTACTTTAGAACGGATTGAACGTGACTCCAAACGAAAAACAGCCTGAAGAAGATTTGAAAGGGCTTTTATCGCCCCGATTGCTTACCATTTTGCAGCATCTGGCTGCTGCTGATCGCCGTTTGCCTCTGCAAGAATTGATTTGGTTAATCGAAGCCTACGCCAACGGGCAACTTAAAAACATGGGGGACGACTGTGTTAATCCCCGTATAGCCCAAAGTTCCCTAACTTCCGAACCGGTCTTTGGTCAGGTATCGGTATCCCGAATTCCTGGCAAAGTTTCACAGTCAGACTCCACGCGCTCGACTCCCACACGGTAACATGAACCGCAATAGATTTTTGTTGCAGCTCATCCCACCGCTCAAACCCTAAATTAAAAATGTCTTCATTTTCCACTGTAAGGCCCCCCTCCAGCTTTGTTCCTGGTCAGACCTGCACTGACCAGGAGATACAGAAATTACCACTTACATGCATAGAAGGCAAGCGATTTGCAGTACCAAAACACATACAGGACAAGGGAGGGACTGGCGATGGCATGGATACTGGAAAAACGCAACAAGTTAGGGCAGCCGAAATATTGGATACGAGACGTTAGATACGGACGGCAGGTCGTTATTGAGGTTCCAGATTATGTAGATCGTGCCTATGCTGAACGGATGCTGGAGCAATACAAGTCGCGCATGAAATTGGAAAACCACGGCTACGATGATCAGTATGCCCAGCCCCTTGAGGACGCCAAACAAATCAAAAAATCGGAGGATTCATCAAATGGCATGGATTGAGAAACGCACTAATTGGCGGTTAAGGGATCGTATCGATGGGAAGGATCAGACGATCATTCGCAACCTTGGCACTTGGAAGGCGCATGCAGCACTTTGGTTATTGGAATACAAAAAAGCAAAAGGATTGGGATTTTGCCCGGCTGGACTTCCAATCCAGCCCTCGGACATTACCGAATTCATAAAAGCCAAGGCCGAGGGCAGGGATCCCGCCCAGCATTTACGTCGAATTCCCATCGAAGCATTTGCCGATTTTTATCTCATGAAGCATGGGCCATCGCTTAAGGGCGGGGTGCAAAACAGCAGCCGCTCGAATTACTATGGCCGTAAAAAATGGGTCGAAGGCGTCAAACGCTTCTGGAATGGGAAATATGCCGATGAGATCACCAAGCTTGATGTCCGCGATTATCTCGCACAGTGGGCCAACGTAGGCACCATTATGCGCAATCTGGGGACCATGACAAATATGTTCCGCGTCATGGCTGAATATAACGAAGAAGGCATTATCAATCCTCCGATTAAATTGCCGCCCTATAACCCAGGAACCAAATGGCGCAAGGAAATGAAGTCTTCAGATAAACGCGAGGTAGCCGATGATCGAGTTCTTTCTCGGGATGAGTGGTTGCAGTTTTCCCAGCATCTTAAGCCTAGAACATTTGCGATCTGTGATATTGCCTTGCGCCGTTTCTTTCGCGTGTCGGAAATCCGGGAATTTGCCAAGGCCAAAACATCCCAGGGATGGATACGGGGACGGCAAGCCAAGACCGGAGAACAATATAGCGTGCCCCACATGGAAGGGCAACTCGCGAAATATGATTTCACAAACTTTAGGCGTGAGTTCAAGGCGGCGCAGATACGGGCAGGAATGGACCACCCGTCCGGTCATCCCATGCACTTTAGCATTAAGGACCTGCGCCGGACGGGAGCGACATGGGCCTACCGGGAAACCAAGGATCTAGTCAGTATTAGTGCCATGCTGGGGCATAAGAAGATTCAAACTACTATCCGCTACCTAAAAATCGATGATACGGACAAAATCCGCATTGCTAAAGTAGTAGATCGTATAGCAGGGCGAGTTTACGGAAAGCAAGGCACTTTGGTAGACTCACAGGAAAGATATGCGTAAGTATAGAGCGGTAAAAATTCCGGAGTATCTCTGCCTTGAGTTGGAAAGCATAATGGCACGGGATGACTTAAGTGGGTCATTCACCGAGCTTCTATCAGAGGTCGTGAAAAAAGGTCTGGAACCCCTTAAATCAGACAAGCCTACCGAAATAGTCAAGGTTTATGGGCATCGGCCGCGTTACCCTTCATGATTTTCGCCCCGTTAGCTCAGTTGGTAGAGCGCTACATTGACATTGTAGAGGTCACAGGTTCGAGTCCTGTACGGGGCATTTTTTTGGAAAACACTCCACCGGCACTCCCCTGAAATTCCGACATTGACGGAAGGTTGTTCCCTTGACATGGCGAATCCGACTTTTCGACCATTTTTCAGACGACAAATGATGCATTATAAGTGGTCAAATGCAATTCCGTGGCACCCAAGTGGTCCATATGGTCCACCGCATAGTGTCTGTTTTCGACGTAAACTCCACCGGCACTCCCCTGGATCTAGATAGGGCTATGGTTACTTGATGGGGGGTTTCTTGCGCTGCGGCCAAGGCGGGGTATGATCAGACACAATGCTTTTCCCGGTCAGTTGTTCTCCGGTCATGGGGTCTAAGTTATATAGGCGATTAATAGCATCATTCACCATGGCGGAAAAATTGCCCGCGTAATACTCATCGGCCAATTTCTGAAGATTGTGCAGACGAATTAAGGGATCGCTCCCTTTAATGTAGATTTTCTTCGAAATTTCCACCGGCTTTACCCCTCCCTGGGCAAGAAGTTAAAGCCGAAAACGGCTTAAACCTCTACAAGCGCCGATATGCGCAATATGCCAAATAGCAATCGAGGCATAACTCCACATTTTCAACTATGCAAGGCTTAATCGTCGATTGTGGGCATTTCCACTCTTTTCCACACTTCTCGCAGTGATGCGAATGATGGCGTCGGCGGAAGAACACTAGCATGAAAATAAGCCCTCCTTATGGCCTGTCCAGACCTGACCAGGCATACGGAGAACATAACAGGCGTCTGCTTATATTGCAATCAGGGCAAATGTCCTATATGGTCCAGGAGGGCCGATTGGCTATTTAGCGGATTTGCGATGCTTCTTTGGCCATTCGGGAACTGGCGGGGGAGCAACGACAGATCCGCCGCCTTCTAGCCCTGTATCGGGATCGAGGTCGTAGACTTTATTTAAAGCGTCATTGACCATGGCCGAGAAGTTCCCATGCCAATACTTTACGGCTAATGCTTTTAAATTATTAAGTCTTCTGGTTGGATCTGATGCCTTAACGTAGAACTTTTTTGAGTCGGTCGCCATAATAAATTGCCCCTTGTAATGGAATTACTGAAGGTTCAGCAACAATGTGCCCATGATAATTTAATTCACCTCTCTTATGTACCCATCGATCATTAAATCGATAGGACCAGGAGGTGGTGCGGGAATCGTTGCGGTAGATGGCGGAGTAGTGGTACTTCCTCCGCCGCCTCCTCCGCCTATTACCGCTGTTGTAGTGGTGGTGGTCGTGGTGGTGGACCCCCCGCCGCCATTACCGCCGCCATTAAAGCAGTCAGCCGGGCAATTGGTCTCATCTTCGCCGCTGTCGCAGTTCCCATCGCCACACGTTGCGCAGGGCCCATTAACCGTACAAACCTCCGCGCCGCAATTGGCTGCATCGCACATTCCCGCCATGGGGGAGCATTCGCCTTCGCAGATTTTATAGAAGTTATTACAGGTGTTTCCGGTGCATTGCAGCGAACACCAGTAGGTCCGGACACAGGAATAGGACACTCCAGAATCACAATAGGTCCTATTGCCACACGGGGTTTCGAGCCCAAAATTCCATGTGTTGCAATCGCTATCCGTTGCGCACCCGACGGCCCAGAGATTAGAGCTAAGGCATAGAAGCAAGGCGATATTTTTAAGCTGTCTATATTTCTGCGAGGCGTACTTTGTGAGCGGTCCGGCATTTACAATAAGACCATTAATCGTTTTAATCATTTCTTCCGTATGAAAGATGATTCCGGCTACTTCGCGCTGAAGGTTCGTGTTATAGGTTTCTTGCGCTTGAAGAATTAAATCCTTTGCTTCATTGCGGGCCACAATTAATTCAGCCATGATGCGCACTAGTCGCGCCGCGGGGGTATAAGATCTCATTAGTCCCCCCAGGACGGCCAACGTGTTTTGGGTTTACCGGCGTAGGGCTGGCTTGCGCTCCAGGGCATATCGAGCTGTTCGCGCATGGCCTTGTACATCCAATGTTCGCTAAAGTCGCCTTTGTAGCGGACAGGCAGCAATTCCATTTGCCAGCGGGGCATATCAATCTCGCCCCAGATAAACTCTCCGTCTGCGTCTACGGCAATCACAATGGGTTGGCGGCGCTCAATCATAAAGACCCCCGGATATGTGCAACGTAGAGATTCCAATGGTGAATGGCCTCTTCTAGCGTGTCGCCCTTGGCCATATGCCCATGCTCGGCGCATTCGACGAGCCAGGCGTCATGCTCATCTGTCGTTAGCGTCGGCGCTTTGTGGCAGGTCGGGCACAGGCTTTCTTGTTTGGTATCCATATGATATATATATCCCATGGATATACCATATGCAAGTAGAAAGTTAAGGGAGGGGAAAGAAAGTTTTAGTCGTTAATTTTTGCTAAGAGGTGGCGGAGGTATTCGGAAACGCGCATCCCGTGTTTTTGGGCCAGTGATTCTATGCGCTTTTTCTCGGAGTCTGAGACGCGGAGGAGGATCTGCTTATTACGGGTGCGATTATCAGGGGACATGCGCTAGTCATATCATAAGGATATACCCTAGGCAAGGGGGAACTCAACGCGACGTGATCGTGGTTATTGAGTAAGAAGAATATCCCGGGGATAAAACAATGGTATGCGCCCCATCAGAATACGATGCTTCAAAAGCATTGATGAATCCAACGGTATTGTTTCCTACATATATATTCCTATTCGGGATCGATGTGTAACATGGAGTCAAGCCTGTAACTTGGGCGCATTGAGCAGACGGAAGGCTATCGGCACACACGGCATTTCGGCAAAGATTAACAGCGATGGTGTCCCCCGGAAAATTGTCTTTGTCATAAACAACCGAGACGTTTTGAATGCAGGTCGATCCACAGCCCGTTAACGCATCAATAGATCCGCTGACTGTTTTTACTACCGTTGCGCCTTGCCCGGGGATTAAACTTGTCGCCGTCGTTCCGTCTTCATTCTTGCGATGGCAACCAATGCATAGAAGAGTTGCCACAAAAACGACGGATAATTTGTTCATAGGGCTCCTTTATGGGGCATATGACTCTTGCAATAAATGACGCTGTCCTCTGTTAGCAGGCCGGACTTGCCTTTGCCATAACTAATCACTATGTATCCACAGGGCTTGTTATGCCGGATGGCCTCGCCATCGTGGCATTTGCACTTACAATCGATGCCTTTATGTCCACCATCGTCGTCGGACTGACACGCCTTTAGGCGACAGGGAATCATGGCTTATTTGCCTTCCGCTTTGGCGATGGCTTGCTCTGCGCGTGTTGTTAAATCAGGATTGTCTGCATTCAAAGATAATCGATCCTCAAGTAGTTCCTTGGCAATAGCCAACAATGCCTCATGCGCGTTGACGGCACGGACGATGAAGGCGGCATTGGCCTTAGCCTCCTTTGCCAATAAAGAGCCATCCGGCGTAGTGCAAGTTTCAGCTATGCGATGAGTAGGAATCCCAGGTGTATAGATGTACCAGGGGGTCTGCTCACCTAGATGCCACGGCGTCGGCGTATGGTTCATGATTTTCCGTCCGCTTTGGCTAATGCGGCTTGCACCGTCGGGATTACGCATCCTGGCTCATGTCCTGTAGATATTATGGCCTCACAAACTCCACAATTGCCTTTGGGGTGATCGAAATAATAGAGGACCTCTTTTAAAGCTTCCACCAACTCCGGCGCGGCGGCATGTAATGCGCAATGACTGATCTCTTCGGCCTCTACGGCGTCTGATAGCCGGATACCGCGGCAAAAGCATTTAGTGGGCATGTTAGGCGACCTCCTGTTCGGCTTTTGAGTGGGCGAGTACCCCTTTGAGTGTGTCATAAACTTTCTGGGCGGCATCGAGCCCGCTAAATGTGAGGGAAAAATAATCCATGCCATTTCCTGATTGTTGGGCTGTGACTTGATATCCGGTCCCAAAATCCCACAACCGAACGAATGAGCGCACATAGAAAATATCGTCCAAGTCTTGCCCCTGTTTTTCAACAATTTCCCGGTATCCTAGAAGCATTGGGGATTTCATATTGTGACCTCCTTGTTGAGTCTTTCTTTCCATACTACAGCATAACAGATTAACAATGCATTGTCAATAGGATAATGTAATTATCGTCATTATTAGCCTTTAGGCCTATATTGACAACAGCAATGCATTGTGATATATATAAGGTATGCAATGCGCTGAATGTAAGAAGGAATTTAAGGCCATTAAATCATGGCAACATTTCTGTTCCGTGGAATGCCGTAACAGGCTCCATGCGAAGGTTAGGACGGCGATGAGGCGAACGTTGAGAGGTCATAAGCCAGCGATCGTAAAAGGGGAATTTAAATGATTAAAACAATCGTGGTTCTTTTATTGGTTTCAGGCAATGCGATGGCGTTGAGTTGCTCGGCTTTATTTGACCGTGGCACCACTGAGTATCTTGATTGTTTGGAGTCCAACCAACGCAACCAGCAGGCGCAGGCGCGAGTCGATGCGATGGCCAATCAAATCGCAGCGGATGACCGGGCCCAACAGGCCAACGCTACTGTTGAGGATCAGGCCTTGATTCATCCCCACACGATGCAAATGCCGTCCATGAATGGCAATCAATATTAATCAGTTATTAGAAGCGTAGAGCATTGAAGGGGGATAAGTGAAGGTATTGAACGAATACCCAACGCATCACACAT
>Ga0207670_10000183_pt1 | contig 41626 bp, 70 predicted proteins | sample KBSS23HmetaG_FD_184339 | JGI IMG/M metagenome (GOLD analysis project Ga0207670, IMG submission 184339) | Switchgrass rhizosphere microbial communities from Kellogg Biological Station, Michigan, USA - KBS S2-3H metaG (SPAdes) (version 2) | ecosystem: Host-associated > Plants > Roots >... | reverse complement strand
TGTAAGGCACCACCCTCCCCACCGGTCCAGTGGAATACGAGCAGCCGCACGCTCTGTTTGGGCAGCCTAGGGCGTGTTGTCCAAGCCATACATTTCCCCCGCTTCGTAAAGCACCGTGCCCCACACCATGTTGTTCGTGTGGTAGTAGTCCTCGTTGCCCAGCATCTCGCCTGAGATGTGGTGCAGTACTTCGTGCTGAAGTATGTTTGGCACCCAATGTGGCTCCGCCGTTAGCGCCCCTGCGTGGATAATGATCGTATCAGTGTCCCTGTAATGGCACGAGTACGCGCGTCCCCACGGGCTGTGGCACGGCTCCGGAAACCACGCTGTAGGCCCACAGTAGCCGCACCAGGCCTCGAAGTCGCTCTCCGGTAGGTAGACTACCTGGTGCTCTTCTGCTGACGCCTGGCAGCCTCCTAGGCAGCTAGAAAGGCCACTGCCGTTCCATGCTTGCAGAGCGTAAGTAAAAGCCTTACTTTCTGCGAGTGTTGGCCCACGAGCGCCAGGGGGTGGCACGTTGCACCCCAGTACGTACAGGAGTCCGAGCAGCAGGTGTTTTCGCACGGTACTTACTTGCCGAGCAGCTTGTTGATCCGCGCCCGCTCCGCCTTCACGTGGGCGTCTATGCGCTTGATGGCTTCCGCCTCGTCGTGCTTCGACATCTCGTACAGCTCGGAGATATACGGCAACAGCTTCACTAAAAACGACAGTACTGAGTTCATCCCGCTAACCTCTTCAACGCGTCGTGAAATGTTTCGAACACGCGACTCGTTGCGCGCATAAGCCTGAACCTACGGGTAGACTTTCTTCGCCATGCGGTCGCACACGTCACGCACCGTCTGCAGCTCACGCCACTTCTCGTCCGCCGTCTGATGCGACTTCGCGACCTCATTTTCGACCTCAAGACAGACGTCCCACATCGCGCTGTACGCAATGACTTTTGGAGTAGCACCACCGCACCCAGCGGACGCTATTGACAAAGCAATGACTAGTTTGCGTATAGTTGTCATTACTGCTTCCTCACGGGGCTGGGGGAAAGGGTGCCGATGCCGGCCGCAATAAGCATCGACCCGACTTCGCCCTTACCCAAGGCAGTAGCGACCAAACCACCCGCAATAAGCGCCACAAGAACAACTACTCCCGTCCAATCAATACGCATACTGTACCCTATAAATGTGATAAATACCAGCCCACTTGTGTTGAAATGAGAAAACCAACCCCCCATAGTATGAGGGAAAGTTTGGCATCAAGACGTGCTATTTGCAGCTGAAGCTCCAGTATGGTGGCCTCATGCTTCTCGACTTTAGCCCGTACTGTGCGCCTGCCGTTCATGGGCGTGACGTTATCCATGTCCATTAGACTTCAGTCGACTTTACGCCAGAAAGCTTGTCCCAGTTAGACACCAGAGTACTCACCAAAACGGCGTCCGTTGCTGTAGTGTCCAGCCCGGCGGCTGCCAGAACGAACGGCACGTTCGAGTTGAAGTTCGAGGGGTCGGATATCACACGCATAGCGTAGTCGTGCCGCTTACCAAGACGGGTAGTTGACATCGTGCCAATGGCTTCGCCTATGATCTGCACAGCCGCCTTCACTACAGCCACAGTAACCCTACGCCGAAACGTGTCATCCACACCCGTGAGATAGTCATTAGTAAAAGCCATACTCTGCCCTTAGTTGATGGTTATGCCGTAGCGTACCGACAGGTACGCCTTCAGTGCGGTGCGGTCCGCGGTAGAGAGCTTCGCGGAGAAAATGAGTATTTCCCCAACGCGCCCGTCCATACCGGTGTCGACACCATTTCCCCCAAAGACGGGTGATGCTTGGAAGCTCGTGGTGTTAGTAGCCGTAGTAAACAGCTGCGTACCGTTGACCGTGTTAGTCCACTCGCTGGACGTGGTGATCACGGAGTAACTGTGCATAGAAGCCAGCGACGGAGTCGGGTCGCCGGTGTTCTTACGCGTAGTCGACCCGTATGAGTCGTAGATGTTGCTATCCCCCTGGTTTGGGTATAAACACGAACCGGCCGCAGGGTTTCCTATCTTCCACAACCCGCCCTTTGGTTGGGTGCTCGGTGGGTCGGCCACTAGCTTGGCAATCATCCACACTTCAGACGCCGTGAGCGCGGACATGTCCGGCATGCTCAGGAAGTCGAAGTTGGTTACCCCGTCGCAGATGAACCGTACGCAGTCCAGGCCTGAAAACGAGCTGGACAGCGGGTCCCAGGTGGGCTTCAAGTTCGCCGTGCCCTGCGTCATGTGACGCGCATTGCCGCTCTTATCGTCCCACTGGCTAATCGCATTACCGGACTGCGTTACCAAGTCAGCGCGGTACCACGCCCACAGTGACGACACTTGGAGGGGGGAAAATGTGTTGCCGGGGATTCCGCCGCCTCGCGGGTCCCGCCTGATTCCTACCGCCCCACCCCGCCGCGTTGTCACATAAACCTCTCTGTCATTTAGTAAATGACAACAAACACTTACGTGACGTTAGATGTTCGAGACGTACCAGAACAGGTTGCCGTCGGCCGTGGCGCGTATGACGCGGAAATGCGTGAATACGCTGTTCTCGGGAATGTAAAACTCTTCCTTCTCGTACTGGAAGATGGGCCACGAGCTGGAGTCGGCCGCGGCCACCAAAGAGGTCCCGAAGATGATGTAACAGGCCTGGTCTGCCTTTACTGTAATACTTACGCCCTTGATACCGCCTAGGGATTGGGCTGCTGTGGACGCGCTGGTAAAAGCTACTTTAGTGACAGTCTTCGGGGGCGGCCGAAGGGCCACCTTCTGGTGTGACATCATGGGGTATACGGCCTCTACTACTGACCGGACTGAGCCCCATCCACACCTTGGTCACTGGTAAGTTTGCGGAACTTGGGGTCGCGTTGCTGAAGTACGTGGAAAGTTGCCATAAAGGCCCCCTCCCCACGCGCCATAGCGTCAGAGAGTACACGCGCGTAGGTCCCCCACGCTGCCGGGTTTGCCTGTACAGCACGCCCTACCGCCCCTGCCACTGAGAGTCCACCACGCCTAAGCGCTGCGTACTCAAGACCCTTCTTCCAGTCCCCACCGTTCAAAGCTGTGCCAGTGCCGAACGCCACAGCGTCCGCCGCGGCTACCGGCGTGTTACCTGTCAGGACGTCTCGTATTAGACCTCCTGAAGAAGTAAGGCCCATGTTTGGTATGGCTCGACCTAACGCCGCGGCCCCTTCGGTGGCGCCCTGCAGTAGCCCGCCCGTAAGCCCACCGGCTGCCGCCCCAGCAGCCACCTGCCCCGCCAGCTCGGAGCCCTCCGCATCCGAATGCCCGTAGGCCGAGAGGCCGCCTGAGACTGCAGGCGCCACAGCCGCACGCCCCATCCGCCCCAATGCAGAGCCGCCCTCCAGTGAAGGGCCAACACCAGCTGTAGCTGCGGCACCGATCAACGCGCCTGCCGCCTGGTGCGCTCTAGAAATGTACGGGTGGTCTTCCTCACCACGTTCGAGGTCGTCCGACACGGTCTCCGACACCTTGGCCGGGATGCCAAATGCCATCTCGTTCCATACCGGCAGCATAGTGCTGCGCCAGTCACGTCGCGCGCCTTGCTGCGCGAGCATCGTGCGCCCCACACTCTCGCTGCCTAGCCCCACCGCGCGGTACCCCGCCGACGCCACACGGTCCACCGCGGGTCCGGCGTTCTCCACACCGATTGCGCTTAGACCCCGCCGCACAATCGTTTCCGGCAGCCCACGTCCAGCGTCTGGGTCCCCCTCGATCGTCATCGGGTCGAGCTCAATGACTCCACCACGCGCTCCCGGCTGTACCGGAGTACGCGTTCCCATGTTGCGCCCGCTGTCGTCGACTTCAGGGGAAAGTGGTGTTGACCGGCCCGCTACGGCGTCTATCTCTGTTTCCTCGGCGTTCGGTGCCGCTGGTCTTGAGAACTGCGCAAACTCATCCTTCACGGGTGAGCGAAACTGGGCGAACTCGTCTGCTACGCCGGGCATTACTCCACCCTGTACTGTTTGCTACGCGCGTGAGCGATAGCGGCATCTACCTGAGACGGGTGGACGGGAACGTCCTCACCGTTGATGCGCAGATGGACCATGCCGTCTGGGCCAGCAGCTCGCGCTGTTTGCGGACGTGGTTCCGTGGGTGGTGACGCTACCTGCGGCCTACGGGCTCCCTGATTGCGGTGGTACTGGTCTACAACCTCGGGGAAGTACCCGGATTCTATATCACCCTGGTACCGATTAGCGATCTCCCTTAGCCTGTCCAGGGCCCCCTTGACGGCTGCCCTGGTGGTCAACCTTCCGTCTGCCAACTCGGTCTTGATTCGGTCAAACTCCTGGTCGGTAACAGCTGAACCGGACCTGTCCTTCAATACTATGTTTCTAAACCCAGCTCGCGCGTTTCTGTATTGAACTACTGAGTTTGGAAGCGTGGCATCTGGTGTCCACCCGGGGGCCCCATTAGCGATGGCGAAGTCTCTGTCGGAGAGACCGCTTAGCATGGTCTCGAGGTTACCAACGTTACGCTGTGTGGCCTGCGTCCCGCTCTTCACCAGGTCATCTTGCAGGTGCTGCAAATCTTGACGTACTGCATTGGGGTCGCGGTCCTTCGTAGCCTGCTCTAGTGTACGCAGAACCGTAGACCTGTTAGGGTTCCTCAAGTCGTTAGGTGTTAGACTTTCCACGAGCGCTTCTCGCTCAGGAGAATCTGCGTATTTTGTACGGTAATAGCTGCGGATCGCCTCCAGGCTGCCGGGGTTTCCACCCCCACCACCGCCATGGTGCCTGGCGCGAAGCTGCGCACGCTCCATCGCCGCCGTATTGCGCATGCCGAGCAGTTCTTGGTTATGACCGAACCGCGCGTTCTCCAGCCCAAGCGCTGCCGCCTGTGCGTCTTCGCGGTCCGCCACCTCGTTCAACCGCGCGTCCTTAGCCGCTGCCGCGCGCTCACGCGCCGCCGCTAGTCCCCCAAGAAGCCCCAGCGACTCCGTGTCCTCAACCGTGAGGTGGTCTACACCCTGCACATCACCACCGAACCGCGCACGAAGGGCCTCTTGCAAACGTTGATTCGTGGGCGACGCAGGGTCGCTCCGCTCCCGCTGCTTGGCTGCCCTTTGCTCGCGCTCTTCCAACGCGCGCTTCTCCATGAGCTGGCGCACCGGACGGTCGTTGTCCGCCCGCATCTGCGCAAAAGCGTTATCAACGCGCGAAGAGCCGAACGCGGTATTGAGCGCCTGACCAATACCAGTAACGAGTTCGCGCCGGTCGGAGCTGCGCTGCGCCGCGTCCATCTCCTTGTCGCGGTAGGACGCGTTGTCATACTTCGGGGCGAGTCGGTTGCTAGGCGGTGGGCCTGCCGCAGGTGTGTTTAGGTTCTCCCACGGGCGAACGGCCGACACGTCAGGAGGGGAAATGGTGAGCTGCCGCTCTTCGGGCGCTTCCACCGGTGCTGGGTCGGGCGTGAGGTCCACGCTCGGGCTTTGTGGGGAAAGTTCGTCCTCCTCGTCCGGGTTCAGGTAACTCTCTACAAACCGTGCCATTACACCGCTCCCCGTGCCGCCGTCGTTGCCGCGCCCACCACACCGCCGAAGATCTTCTTGTCGTTCGCCATGTTGGCGTCCTCGGCCGCCTGTGCCGACGCACCCTGCCGGTTACTTTCCCCAACTCGCGCCGCCGTAAGCTGCTGGCCCATCTGGGCTTGCTGCACCGGTTGGCCTGCGTTGAACTGACCCACCGTGTTCGCGCGGTTGACGTTGCCGAGACCCACCTGCGTCTGCATGTTGGCGTTGAAGTTGCTGATCGCGTCGCGCGCGTTGCCGGTCTGTAGCCCTTGCTGAAACGAAGCGTTTCGCATCTGGCCCGCTTGCGTACCTGCCTGCGAGAGTGCCTGCAGTGCGCGTTGCTGGAGCTGCGCCTGGTTCTGGTTGTTGTATGCAAACGCGTTCTCAGACGCGCCCTGCCCACCGATGTTAGCCGCGAGGATGTTCGACCCCGGAGCTCCGCCTCGCATCTGGATTTCGTTCTGCAGCGCCCCAGCGCGCCCGTTGGCGTCCTGCGCGCGGAACCCTTGCTCCTGCGACATGCGCGCCTGGTCTTGCGGCGTCGTCATATTGCCGGTGTACATCTTACGCAGCTGATCGAGCGCTGTGTTCTGCGCCGCCCCACCTTGCATGTCCCCGCGCGCGTTTGCCGCTTGTGACTGCACCAGCTTGGGTGTTTGACCCCGCGATGCCGTAGCCAACATGTCCTGCAGTGAAGGCAGGTGCACATGGTTGTACGAAGTACTGTCCGTAGCAGTAAGACCCTTGTGGTTAGGGTCAGACACAGTGGCCTCAGACGCACCCACGTTGGCACCGCCCAAGCCCGCTACGCCTGGCGCATTCGGGTCCCACTCACCTGGGTTGTATACGCGCGTACCTGGCATCAAGCCCTCTTCTTCGCGTCTTCGTCGTTATTCGACAGTAGATAGTTGCCAATCGCCGTGCCGCCCTGTAGCCCGCCGGAGACCAGGTTTCCCACCTGCTCCTGTCGAGCCTGCTGGTTTGCCAACCCGGCGTTCCGCACCAGATCAGTCTGACCCGCACCAATGTCGCCAATGCCCATCTGCAGCCCAAACGTGCGCTGAGGGTTCTGCGCGTTGTACACGCTCGCCTGCGTCGCGTTGTTGGCGTTGAGTTCGTTCGCCTGCAAGCTGCGATTGGCGTTCTGTTGCGCCATTTGGTCCGCCGCGTTCCCGCGTGCAAAAGACTCACCGAACGCCTGCTCGTCCATATTGCCACCCAGCGTTGAACTAGCGCCGAGCGCCTGCAGTGCGCGCTGTTGCGCCGCGTCTTGCATGCGGTTCCCAGCTCCGCTCATAAACGTGTTGGCGCCGTTGTTGGCAGCCGCTTGCGCCGCCACCGACTGGCCGCCCTGCCCCAACCCACGCGCTCCCGCCGACCGCACCGCGTTGCCTCGCTGCTGAGCCGCCAAGCCTCCTGCGTACCGGCTTGCCTGCTCCATGGAGTTGCGGTCAATACCGTTCATTCCGCTGCCGTAGGCCTGCCTCTGAAGCCCTGCCAGGGCCTCCCTCTGGGCCGCCACCGACCGCGCGTCTGGCGCCGCCTGAGCGGCCGCTGAGGGCCCTGTTAGCATCGCCGACATGGTCTGCGGTGTGTACGTCATGGACTGCTGCGCGGGGAGCTGACCGCGGAGCTTATCAGCCTCTTCCTTACCCCTCTTGGCAGCGTCTAACTGGGGGTGGGCCTTTTCCCCCACAATGTGCCCAATGAACGAGCCTGTGCGCTGGCTTGCCGCATCAGCAAAGTCACTCGGAGCCCCCGCCCCCCCAAACATCTTTCTCGTCTGACCTTGTACCCAGCTACCCAGATCCATTTACGTACTCCCGTACAAAACCGCTATCGTGACCACGTACCGCGTGCCCGAAGTAAGACCGGAAATGTTGCGTATTTTGATACTGCCGCCCCGGTACTCCCAATCCACCGCAAAGGAACCTGTGTTGGTGGTAGAGGGGGAAAGTTTCTGCTGTACCCCCACTACCTGGACGCCGCGGGGCTTTTTGGACCCCGTCACCGTCACTAAAGACCCGTACGTGCCCCCAAGTATGTCGAGGTCTACGTACTCCACCCGCCGGTCGATATCCGCCACCGTCGCGATTACGTCCGTGACGAAACTGTTGATGGCCGCCACGGAGTCCTTCCAGGCGCGCTCCCCGTCCAGCCGCAGGGACCGGATGCCCTTTATGCCGGCGAAGCTCATGCCAACCTCGTGCGGTCGCCAAGCCCGCGGTAGCTAAGACCCCAGCCCGTAAGCGCCCACTGTACGCAGGCTTCCGTGGTCTGCACGCGCAGCACGATACGCGTCCCGCGGCCCATGAAGCGCCTCACCACGAACGGCACCGTCCCCGGGTACATGGGGTTGGTCTCCGTACGCTCGCTATCCATCGTGGAGCTAGTGGTTCTGTCGGTGCGACCACCCACGGTCATGTACAGGTAGCTTACTGTACGAGGTGGTGTTCCAGTATAGCTGTCAAAGCTAAGATTGGCGCGCGTGAAAGCTTTCTCCACGCCCGGGTCGCCAAAGGCCACCGGTGCCCACTCAAGTATTACTGGAATGGCTGCGTACCTGAGCATGTTTTCCCCGCCATGCCCTGAGAACGCTGATATGGTGTCGACTACCGCCAGCTGATTGGCGCCGTTTGTGACGCTGCGTACCACGGCCCCGGCCGTCATACCTGTCGTGGAAAGCACGTCCCCCGCCGTTAGGCCCGAGAACCCTGCACCGGTTATAGTTAGAGTACTTACCCCATCCCCAGACCAGTTCCCAGCTGCTACCGGGTTGTCCACGGCGTAGTCAGCGCCATACAGATTCGCCTGCAATAAATACAGCCCTGTAAACTGACCCAGCCACATTTCGTCGGTCGTGGAAAAAACCTGACCACGTAGTGCAGGCAGCGTTGATGTGGTCCACGCCTCAGCCACCCCGTTCCACACGTAGGTGGTGCTCGTGTCCAAGCGGACGAAGTACTGCGACTTCGTCTGGTGAACCCACCCGTGGTAGTTCAACGGTGCGGTTTTTACGGCTGCCAACTTGCTGCGCACCGTGCTCTGTATCGGCCCTGAGATGTTCTCGGACCCGTAATCAGACACACGTTCCACACCAGAGTCGAATAAACCGTAAATCTTATTGTCTAAAAGTGCTAGCGACTCCACCCCCGTGATGTGGAGTGTCGCGTCAAACGGGTCGATGCGGAAGTCTTCAGGGCCGGTTCCGGTTAGGCGGTACGCACCGTCTTCCTTGAAGATGAAGAGCGAGTCACGCGTCGCCATAATGCGCTGAATCTTTGTCGTGGGGGAACCGACCAGTGCGCGCTGCGTGAGGGGAAAATGTTCGGGCTCGTCCTGCTTGGACCACGCGATGGCATTTACTGTGCTGGACGGTGTGACTGTCGTGAGTGATGAGATGTCCGTGGACCACGCGCCACCGTTGGTGGATTGCACGCTAAGTGGTGTGCCGGCTATGCCAGCTATCTCCACCACGATCTGCGTATCACCCACAACCGAAATGGTGGTCAGTGCCCCGTTCATCTGCCCAGCCACGTAGGCCATCGACTGCAGGTTGGCGCGGGTGTCTCCATTGTTGGCGTTGAACCGCCCTAACCCAACCACCGGCACGTTCTCGTCGTTCCACGCGTACATGGATGACACACCGAACGTGACCACTTCCCCCACTTTGAAGTTCTGCGTCAGCCCCGTGCCGATGGCGTTGGCGGACATCGTGATGGTGGTGCCTGAGATGTTTGTGATAGTCGTGTTGGCAGGAACCAAAGCGCCCGCTACGCCTGGGTTGGCTGCGTCGGTAATGACCTGGCCCACCGCCAGACCGGTGGTGCGCGACGCGTTCAGGATTGTGTTACGGCCAGCAAGAAAATCGCCCGTGCCGTAGTTCGTACCGCCGAACCCCGCGTTGAATCCCCACTCCCCCGGTGCCGACCGCACCAGCGCCAGTGTAGTGCGCAGATAGTCTGTGTAGTTGCTGGTGAACACACAGCCCTGGAACAGGGCCAGGTCAGTCCCGCTCGGCGGTGGGTAGTTGAGTGCTGCTGCTCCTTCCTGCGACGGGGAAGAGTACAGCGATGCCCCTAGGTTAGCTGCCGCGGTTTGATCGTTGATCGTGACGGTACCGGCGGTAATGTTCGCAGAAGTAATCTTGTGTACGTAGGAGAGAAAGTGCTCGTCCCCTGGGTCCGTTCCGGTGGAGTTACGCGTGCGGTAGACCTCTATGTAGTCACCCGCCACGAGCAGCCGCGTTAGCGGAACCGTAAGCGTCACCCCCGCAAATGCGCCGCTGGTGTTCTGGTACCGACTCTGTCCCGACGGAACGCTTCGAATCGTATAGCCTGCCGCGTCGTCGCGCCGGTACAAGATTCGGTAGCCAATGTACTCCGTGTTTGCGAGCCACCCGCTGGTCATGGCGTAGTTCGCCAGCTTCGGCTGCTTCCCCGTCAGAAGCCCCGCTATACCAGCCTGGTTGCTTGCGCTGTTGACCTTCTCAACGCTGGCAGCGCTCGTGAAGAACAGATTGCCGCGCGCTAGTACCGTCTTGTGGTCGACCGTGCTGTTAGGGGGGGAAAATGTTCCGTCCGTGGCCGGTGCGGTGATGGACGTAAACGAGTTGCCGTCGGTGGTGTACTTGAGCAGCCACGTTCCGGAGCTATTGATCCACGTGTACAAACGAGAAGCGTAGTCAGCTATTTGGCGTGCTTGCGTGCCGGCGCCGGTCGAATACGACGTGGTGCCTAGTCGGGGCTCTATTACACCCGGGCGCGGAATGACCACGTCCTGTGCCACTGTCATCGCTCCGGGCGGGAGCTGGTTCGGGTTCGGGTCGGTGTAGAGCCCTAACGCCGGTATGGATACGTACCGGGCTGCCACGGCATCACCACGTACGCAGGGCTGTGCGGTACCTGCTTCGTAAGAACGAGTTCCGGTTCACCACCACGCGCGCCTCGCCTTGCACACGCGGCGTCATCGCATCGATCACGTGCTCCAGCGAATCCTGGAAGCGCGACGTCTGCGCCGCCAACGTCTCGTCGCCGAGAATCTCCGCCACTCGCATCGCCACCGCTTGCTCCAGCAACGGGTGGAGCTCCGCGGGCAGCTGAGGCACCGGCGAGTAGTACTGAGTGACCACGTAGTCCCCAACCGCGACGTCACTCGAAACCGCCGACGAGAAGGTCACGGTCGTGCCAGAGCTACCCGACGGCACGAGGTCTTTACCCAGTGTGTCGAACCCCGGCTTAGCTTGGATGATGTCCAACGTTGACGTACCGCCAAAGCTGTTCGAGGCAAATGTCAGCTGCGTGCGTGCGCCGTTGATAGCCGTAATCGCTTGGGCCGATGAGGTGGCCACAAGTAGCCCCGGACGCCGCAAATAACGCATGCGCAGCGTCCCGCCTGTGGCGCTTGGGGACGGGAGCAGCAGCAGTGTGTTCCCTTGCAGCGCGAACCCACGCACGTCCACCGACGACGAACCGACCAGCCCGTTGTAGTAGTCCACCTCTTCAAGGGGAATGAGTGGCAGCGACCGTCCGTAGTTAGACGTGTCGATTACAGTGACGTCGCGCAGTACCCCGTTCAACGCGCGTATCGGAATACGATACGCTTGCTGATTCGCGGTTATAGTAAAATCCGCATAATCAACGAGGTAATCTTCTCGCACTGCAGCAAGGCGAGGAATGAACAACTCAACAATCTCTTGGTCTGCCATCGCCAAGAGCGTTGTCGTCGTCCAGTCCCCATTCGCCGTGTCTAAGTGCGCCCGGCGCCGGATGCCCGTTACGAGGTCGTCGGAAGTCCACACCACCCGACTACCCTCCTAGTGGGAAATCCCTAAGCTCCCTCAATCGACGCTCGCGCTCGCCCGGGTCCTTCTCGTCGTACGCCACGTCCTCGTCGGTCGACGGCTCCATCTCACCAGAGGGATATGTGTAGGGGTCCTTCTTGGCTAAAGCTCCTGCCACGCTGCTGGGCGCCAGTGCTCGTGGGTCGAGCGATTTCCCAAGGTCCCGGTCCAATTGCGCCGTCTCCGCTTCACCGTACGGCCTCACCGGTTCCACCTCACGCGCCGCCACGGGTGCAAGCTTGTTTGGGTCCAAACTTTCCCCCAACCGCGCGTCAAGGTCAGCCAACGCCGCGCTCGTGTCGTCGCCGCCAGTGACCGGGCGCAGCCCGCGCTCGACACCTCGGTCGACATCGCGCACCAGCCGGTCTTCCATCGCCTTCCGGCGTAGCTGCCGGAGAGCATCCAAAGACGGGTCTGACATTAGAAGCCCCTGTTGTGCTGCCGACTAGTCGACTGCACCGTGGGGGAAGTGCTGAGCACCAGAGAACCGGTACCACCACCGAAAGCGAACGCCGTTCCATCGCTCGTGGCCAGCGTGACGTGCTTACCAATCAGCCCATCTACCAAACACGTCACCGTGACCACACCGCTAGCCGCCGACGCAGAGAGGAAAGACTTCAGCTCCGTGTGGGCGTTGATACAAGCAGCCAGTGCAACGCCGTCCGCAGTTGCGTTAGCGCCGATAGTCCACTCGTTCTGGTTAGCACCTGCCGTTTTGGCAGTTATAACCCTACCGCCTATGGTAATCGTGTCACCATCAGACACGTTAGCGTGGGTGATAGTGATGGTGTTAGCCGCCTGCGTGGTAGAAGACGTGCTGGTCTCGACCGCAACAGCAAACTTGCAGTCGCGATACCCACCAGCAGCTCCAGCAAAATACTGCGAGAGAACACGCGCAGCGTGTCGGCCATCACCGGCCGGGAAGACAAGGCGTTGCGCGATGTCTCCCGCCGGGTCAGGCGAAACAAGACTTACTCTAAGAATGCTTACTGCCACTTATTAGCCGTTTGTGATGCCGGTGAACACAAGAGCCGAAGCTGGGTTGATGAGCACGGGTGCTTCAAGCGACATGGACCGGAACCCGTAGCCGTTGTTGCTCGGGAGCAGGTAGAACATGTCGTCGCTGCGTCCGGGGATCTTGAAGGTCAAGTCCACCGCACCCACACGCTTTGCGTACTTTTTGTTGTACGCGAGCGCATAGGATTCCCACATCATCTTGTGGGGCTTGAGAGTGACTGAACCGACCTGGGTCGCGAATCGGATCGACTCCACACCGTTCGCTGCTTGCTTCTCGCTGTACGAGCTATCAAGCCGACGAAGCGCCGCAAAGTCCTGCGCCAGGTTGTTGAAGGTTCGCGGATTCACGTACAGAATCCACTCGCCCATCTTGCAGCGTCCTGCGATTCCATCGAACGCGCTGAACACCTTGTCCATCGTGAGGGCCAATGAGCCAACCGCGTAGGTGTTTCCCTGCCACAGGGAGTAGGTGGCGCCGTCGATTCCGAACAGCGAACCCGTGTTCGAGGCCTGCGTAATGAATCCGGTCGGAAGCTTCGTCTTCGAGCTGCGGAAAAGGATCGAGTCGTTGACCGCAATCGCGTCGAGGTCGGTCGCGTTTCCGGTGACCGTGATACGCCGGTTCGCTACGTCCACCTTCGTCACGACGATCGTGGCGTTGGAGTTACGCAGCGTGGTGGGAACACCGCTCGACGTCGAGTAAACGTCGATTTCGCAGGTTTCCATCCCTGACCAGATCCCCGTCGCCCAGAAGGCGGTGTCGAGCTGGCAAACCTGAGTCGTGGTACCCGTACCGGAAACCGTGGGCTCCGTTGGGTCCATTCGGCCGATACCGAGGGTACCGTACAGGCAGTTGAGTTCCTTACGCTTCGTATGCGAGTCGGTAAGGGACATCACAGTAATGTCGAAGGCCTCGGCAAATGCCGACCCGCCGTTCGAAGCGCGCGCTGCTGCGTCCATCGAGATGCGCTCTTCGCCAACGATTGTGTAACCGTTGACGGTCGCCTTGCCCATCGTAAGGGCGATGGGCGTGTTCAGCGCAAACGCGCCGTCAGAGCCGGTTGCGTACGTAAACCCGTGCGAGTACGCGAGCAGGACAGGCTGAACCCAGCTATCACCTTCGCGTTGGTTAGCCGCTACGAAAGGTACGTCGTCGAGGAACAAAGTATCGACGTTACGTAGGTCTTCGATGCGGTCGGCGTATCGTACTTTGAAGTTACCAGTGAGTTGTGTCGTATCTACAGTTGAAGCCACAGCAAACTACCCCAGAGAAATCAAAAGGTTGATTTCGCTACGGTTCGTGTTTCGTTTGCCGGCGGCGCCGCGTACGGTGGCCTCGGGACTAGGTACGACCCAATCGCGTGAGACTCTATTGGTCTCTACTCAAGACCGGACTGTGCCCCTTACTTCCACCGGGGGGCGTCATCGAGCCAGTCGTGCCAGTCTTTCTTGCGGGGCTGTTCGGGTCTCTGAGCCGCTTGGGCGGGCGTACGCTGCGGTACTGGGTTACGTAAGCGCTGAAGGTCCAGCTGGCGGATACGGCCCATACGCTGTTCCCCAAGGGCCTTGAAAAGCTCCTCGTCGCTCATAGTCGACAGGCGCTCCGTAAACTCTTCCTGGGCCTCTACGGCCAATATGCCGGCCGCCTCGTTTGCGTCCAGGTCGCCGAACTCGCTCTTCAGGTCGGCCATACGGGCTATGAACCGGGGGGAGTCGGGGATTCCAGCACTCTTCAATGCGCCCTTGAATTCACGCTCAAACTTTTCCCTAAGCCGAGGGGTCTCCTCCTCCAGCTGCTTCTGCCGCCACTCTGCCTCCCTGCGTGCGTACTCTTCCTCTTGCTGCCTAATGCGCTGCTCTCGGTCGTATAGGCGGCGCTCCTCGGGGGAAAGGGATTCTATGCGAATCTGCTCCGCGAGGTGGGCTTCGGACAAGTGCCGCGGGTCGTGCCCGAGCTGTTGCACCAGCTGCCACAGGTTCTTGGGGTCCTTTAGGCCCTGTATGAACCCGCGAACTTCAGTTAGGGCGGCTTCGGCTTCTTTGCGTACTTTGGCCGCCTCCTCCATCTTCTTGTAGCTGGCGCGCGCTAGCTGGTAGTTCTTGAACGCCTCGTCGGCCGAGACCTCCAGCTCCTCGTCACCCACTTTGACTTTGCGCTTCTCGACGGGCTTCGGCGGCTGTTCGGTCTGGTCAGCCGGAAGCCTCTCCCTTTGTGCGGAGCCTGCTGGGCGTATGCTATCCGAAAAACTACCGTAATCGTCGACTGTGTTATTGCCGATGTCGGTAGGCTGAGCGCCTCCCGTAGGTACAGACGTATCCACTAAACAACCTCGTTACTGGGTGGGCCCCGGTGCGCGTTCACCCGTAAGCGGGTTGACTGGCATGGGGGGCATATCGGTGACCGGCTCGGTCGGGCCGCTGTTGGCCGGTGTAGCTGTGTGGGCTTGGTCGCCCGCGCTCGGCGCGGTCTGCGGCAACTCGGCGCCCATTGGGTTTGGTTCTAGTGGTTGCAACGACGGGAACTTCAGTGCTTGTGCTAGCGCCGGGTCCATCGTACGAAGCTGGTGGACGTGACCCATAAGGTGGGCCAGTACTGCTTGCACTACTGCAGGGTTTGTGCGGGCCTCTTGCGTGTACAGGACAGAGGCGTTCTCTTGGAAATGGAGCACCGGGTCGTCAGTGAAGATCACGGGTACATCCGGAACCTCAAAAATGGGCTGACCTGTAAGTGGGTCGACCCCCACCTGCACAACCGGAGGTCCCTTCGCCAGGAGCTCGTTCTCCTCGCGGACTTGAAGTTTCTTGCGCTGAGGGCCTTCGTACACCGGCTCCACGGTGCCGCTGGTCATGAGTTCGACCACCTGCTCCGCGTCCATAGGCACGTTCGCCTGCTTGAACAGGTCGAACAACTGCACCTTCCCCGCCATCGTCTGCGCAAGCGGGTTCCCTGAGTCCACCACCACACGGTCAATGTTCTCGAGGTCGGAAGAGGACCACGCAGCCAGTGCGTAGTTGTTGTTAGCGCCCGCAATCGCCGCCACGCGGGGCGTGTTCGCGTACGCCTTCAGAACGCGTATCAAACCCGTGCCTAGGTCTTCCTCGAAATCCGTCTTGGACCGGGAAATGGTGTTGAGCGCCTGAAGAGCTTGAGACTGCACGAGGGCCAACGCGGGTCCGGTCTTCAGCGACGCCTCTGGGTTGCCACGCACGACACTGTTGATCGCGCTCAGCGTCTCCATCTGCTCTTGCACGAGCTGCAGACTGCGCAGGAAGTCTTGCGGCAGCGTGGTGAGGTTGATGCCCGCGGGAGGCTCGGCGCCTGGCGGTATCTTCCAAACCTTCGTCCCGCCTGCCATGTCGTACTCGGTGATGGTCGTGCCGTCCTGCATCACCACGTTCTGCACGCCGAATGCGTCGTAGTTCGTAGCTAGGATGCTGATGAACAGATCCATCAACTGCTGAAGGGAAAGAAGTGACCACGCGCTCGTGTAGTCCGTGGCGCTCCCAATCATTTCGGTCGCCGAAACGCGGTAAAGTGGGATGTCATCGTACGGCAAGCCGCCGTCCGTGAGCACGTCCCCGGAATCCAGGAACTGCACGCACCGACCCTCAGGAAGAGCGGGGGTACGCTTGTGGTAGAACTCGTAAACGTAGACTAGATCGCTCTCGCTGCGCCGACGGCTATTCAGCCCAAGCTCGCGCTTGTCGCACTCCTTAGACGCCTTGGTCGACGACGCTATGATCTGCTCTTGGAACTCCGGGTAGGACGCAATGAGGTCCCATTTCCCCCGCGGAACGCGGCATATGCGCCATACCTGGCGGTCGTGCGGGATGGTGCGGTCGTATATGACGTCGAAAGGCGTAAAAAGGTCCGCCTCAAGGTCGCCCTCGCGCACTTGCTGACCGCTCGTCGGGTCTACCCCGTACGCGCCGCCCGCATTCGGGTCCCATACCAACCGGACCCACGCAGCGGACAAAACAAGCGCGCATTCCACTGCCCGACGCGGTAAGCGGTCGAAACGACGCTCCCGCATGTAGTATTCGATGATTCCGGACGCAATCGCGACCTGTTCCTGCGATTTGGCGTCAGTATTCACCGCACGCGGGATAAGTGCCGGCCTCTGCGAGCACACCAGGTTCACCATGTGCTCGATTAGCGACCTGTAGTGGTTAGCGTTGAGGAGAACTAGCTCCCCTTGCGCCCCGCCACGCCTCGGCTCGCCTAAACCCCGGAAAGTGGCCCCGTAGCCGGCCTCTACACCGTAAAACGTGTAGAAAGACCGGCGCATAACGTCAGCGAGACCAGAAGTCTCTAAGTCTTCGTAGTAGTCGTCGACACGCTTTACTAGGTCGGCGCCTACTGTCTCCCCAGGGCAGGCCGCCCAGTACGTATTGCTGTAATCAGACACTCACCCATGACCGCGCTGTGCCTTTACGCTAAGTTTGACCCACGGGAGCGCTTCCAGCGGCCTCCAAACATAGTACGGACCATCGCATCGTCCTCATGCACGTGCTTGTCGGGGTTTATCCAATGGGTGTACTGGTTGAACGATGGGTCTAGGAGGGGAAAGGGGTTCTTGTTGGTGTTTACGGAGCGGTTGAAGTACAGTAGGGCGTCTACTGCGTCATAGTGGCCGTGGTCGCTAGACCGCTCGAACGAAGTCTTCGTTTTGTTCCAGATTCCGTTCTCCAGGTGCGCAATAAGCACCTTGCACTTTGGGGAAATGCGATACCTACCCTGCCCGATGTTGAGCCGCAGAGCGTTCAGAGACACTTCCTTCACCTCATTCTTGCGAGTGGGTATGAAGTTGAGCCCGTGGATCGTGATTAGGTCGGAAATCAAGAGCAGTTCGATGTCCGACACCCGCGAATACGGCTTCTGCTCCCCCCAAAGGCGCTTCTCGATGCTTTTTATCCCGGTAGCCAGCTTTTCCGTGTTCAAATCCGTGGCTTTATTTAGGATTAGCTCGTCCTCGATGACGTAAAGCGCGTTCTGGAAGTCGTAATACCCGAAAAGTACCGCCGTAAAGTCGACCATACCTACGTCCATTGCCACGTACGCATCGAAATACTTGGGGCGCTCCCAATCCTGCATCACAATGTCTTTGACTTTCGCGAACTCGGGGACGATTGCGTACTCCTCGTCGACCACGAACTGCGCCAAGTACTCGCGTTTCCAGGTAGTCGTCTCGCGCCCGCCTGCCATGCGCTCGGCCTCGTCCATGTCAGCCTTCGTAATGCGCGGGTTGTCGAAGATTGTGCGGTGTGCGTAGGACCCAATCTCCTGCGCCTCCATCGCCACCTTCTTGTAGTAGTGGTCATTCGTGCGCGCGGGGGTGGAAGCCACGAAAATCCGACCGCCGGTGGTCAGGAGCTGGGGCCACAGGACGTCTTTCAGCACGTACTCGAACTCAGCGATGAACCCTGCCTCGTCCACGATGACCAAATGTGCTGCCGTACCGCGCAACTTCTCGTGATTCCCGTCCGAGCACCCAGATACTTTGATCTCAGACCCGTTGGGGAAAATCCAGGCGCCGCTCAGAGTGCGGTACTCCGGTTGTAACTCCTTGGGGGCGCGCTTCAGGATAGAGCGCATGGCCGGCGTGATTATGTTCTGCACCATCTTGGCCGTGGGGGCCGCGTACCGTATCTGCTGGTTGGGGGCGGAGACCGCCTGCTCCACCGCTACGAGACACGCCAGGAAGCTCTTTCCCCACTGCCGGCTGGAGTTGAGCACGAACTGGCGCTGGTTAGACGCGCGGAACTGGTCGTATACCTCTAACTGGCTCTTGTGGAGGTATAGCTCTGCTATCCTACCGCTGCGCCACAGAGCGTCTACGACCTTTTGCGGGACACTTTCGGACTTACTTTTTCTCGCCACTCATAGGCGACCGCGGCGTGCCCTCTACTGACTCCAGTTTCTCCAGAAGGTCGCTATAGTCCTGAGGGTAGCACTCGAGGCGCGTATCGGTAACGTAAAACTCGTACTGATCGTCCGTATTGCGCAATGCTGAGGCTTCAGCTTCATGCCTGACCCAGTAGCACGCAATAAGCATACTAGCGCAAGACTGGCGTGTTCTGCGCCAAAGAAGATAAACACTAGGCACCATTACCGTATCGACCGCGCGCCGGTAGCTACCTGCAAGTCTACCACCTGCGTCTCCAGCTTCTTCAACCTATGTTCTTGGTCAGACCCGGACCCTGCCTCTAAGGCGTCTAGACGGCTCTCCAAGGCGCGGTCTTGGAAAAAGGGTAGCAGGGTAGCAACCAGCCTGACGTAACTCCAGCAGACCGCCCAGGCCACACCAACGACGATGAACGCAGCGGCGCTGGAGATCATTCGTCGTCCTCTTCCACGATAGGAGGGTTTAGAAGGTAGTCGATAAGTTGCAACCGACCAGCAATCGTCTGGAACACAGGAAGCTCCACGTCTAACGATAGCAGCGCTGCTGCCTGTTCCTCTGTGATAAACCTCAACGCCCGCTCCGCACGCCGTCCACTACGTCGTCGATGTGCGTTTCCAGTTTGTACCGCGCGAAGGTGATCTGCTCCGGCTGGCCCAGGTCCACCATCTGACCGGGCTTACCGTCGGGGCCGATTACGAACCGCACGGCCACGAACTTGGCGCCGCGCTTTTGGAGCCCGAGGGCGTATATGGGTGCTGACTTTTCTTTTGACATATTACCTAAGTATGGGGTGTGGCTGGGAGTCGAACCCACGTTCTGGTGGATTTTACTAGTTCACACCACCTTGCGCGTGCCAGCGCGCTCAACCGCCCGTAAAGCAAGGGTCGAGACGGGATTCGAACCCGTTGTGTCGCGTAGGATATCAAAGGGCTTGAACGACATCATCCCATTCCTCTGCGCGTGTTCCCACCACGCCGCTCGGCCGTAAAGTGCGCACCAGCAAACAGACTTGCCTCACGGTTGTGCCACGCCCGACTAGATTGTCTGTACCTAGATTTCCACTGTAATGCACCGACTGGTTACGGCGGCCGCGCGTCCTTCGTGGGCATTACGCGAAGCCAGAAATAAAACCGGCTGTAAAAGTAATCGGCTGCCCCCGGGTGTCCAGGTCGACATGAGCTATAGCCCGCCGCAGGCTAGGCGTGTATGACGCCCCACTGTGTTGCCCAGGTTCGTACCTCAGGCGATCCCTCTTCGGGTTCGAAAGACAAAGAAGTAGGAATAAAACCGGCTGTAAGGCCATAATAACCACTAACGCCGGCCGTCGGCGGGCCTGTTCGCGGCCAACTAGTAGTGAAGAATACGATTCCGAAGTAACCAACAGAGGAGAAAATTTAGACCCGGTATTGTACTCCTGCCCCGGGGTCGGCCGTACCGGCCGGGTCCGACGGCACCCCATTTCCCCCAGGGTGGCCGGCCCGTACCGTGTATATAAGACTACCGCGTGCCCCTTACTTTGTCAAGTACTTACTCGCGCAACGCTTTTAGCACGTTCTCGATCTCTTGCGGGGACAGGCTCTTCTCGCCCTCTGCCTTCGCGTCCACTTCCTTGGCCGCCGTTTCCGTACTGGTCGCTTTCTCCAGCGCACCGACGTAGCTCACCAGTTTGCGGGACTCTTCGGGGGAAAGGGGGCGCTTACTCGACGCCTCGCGTATCCGCTGCAGATCCATCGACATCGCCGCCCGCGCGTCATGCAGCATAGCGAGCGTACTGGTCGCCTCCAGGTGCTTAGCGATCTCCACTTCGTCCCCGGTCGCCAGTACCTCCGGCTTCGCTTTAGGCCGCTCCGGCGCCCCGTTCTGGTCCAGGTCCAGCCGGCGCATCACCGTAATCTGCACGGCCCCGGAAACCTGCAGGGTCTCGCCACCGACCCAGGGGAAAGTAAAGGCGACGCGCTTCTTCTTGGCCTTCGCGTCCTTCGTGTGCTTGCACGAGACGACCCACCCCGGGGGCACCTGCACCCACACGTTGCGCAGTACGCCCGACTTATCGCTCGGACGACAGGCGGACGGGATACACGCGGCGCCCCACTTATCCGACACGCATTACACCCTTTATCTGGCCAACAACCCACTGCCTAAAGTCATCCACAGGAAGTTCATAAGACTTGGCCAAAACGTCCATCAACAACCACAGGCACTCGACCTCTTCTTGGGCCATTGGCATGTCTTCGAGGTGCAACCCAAACTTGGCGTAACGCGCGGCAAAGTTCCCGTTCAGCTTATCGGTCATCTACGGTCGCCTTTTCACGTAGTGACGCCAACGCTGCCAGAGCCATCCTGCAGCACGGCTCGCACATCTGGATCAACACACACCCCGCTCCAGCATCGAGCGATGGTTCGAGGCTTTTCCTAAAGCAAAAGCACATCCGGAACTCACCGCAGTAATCACAAGACCACGTAGTAAACACACCACCCGCACTTATCGCTCATTCGCCTTTGTACCAGTAATGGGATTTACCGAGGCGCCGGTCCCACAGCCGCATGATTTCGCCGCCGTCCTGCATCTTCTTGCGCTTTCCCCCCACGTCCCAGTCCATGACCGACGTGCAGTCTCGGCACATGTAACCAGCCTGGTTTGGCGTCATTACCACCACCGAGTGGGCACATCTCGCCTCCTCGTCTGTTGCAGCTGTTCGGAGGTCAAACCACACGTACACAGAGCCGTTGCACATATACTTGCTATTCGAGTCGCACGGGAGGTAGTCCTCACCCAACAGCTCCATCTTGTCAAAGTCAGATCTGCGCATGTAGTGAAACCACCTACCTTACGGGGAGTACCGCCCCAATATTTTTGGGGTACCGTACTGCACCAAGTATAGCACATTTGGGGGAAATGTATAGGGGGTCCTAGAGCATGTGTTTACACGCGAGGTACCGTGCCAGATCGCGAGGAGTACCTGTAACGGTGCCGGGGGGTACCCCACTTCAGCTGGAGTTGCCTAGCCCCAGCCCGCGCCCACATCTCGCGGCGTAGGGGCCTATGCTCAGACACGCTTACGTCACAGCTACCCATTTCCCCAAAGATACCGCGAGTACTTTCGGCCTATGTAGCCGAGCCTTAGGTGCAGAAGTACTTGTGTGAACTACTGTTTACAGGTGGCTACTGTAGGAGCCTGAGGTCTACACCATCCAGCTGTAGACTCTGCTCCTAACTCCGCGTTAGCTCTAGCCCAGCCGGCGCTTGAGGCGGTATTGAGCGCGAGTATTGTTCTTGCGCTCTAGCCCCGCTGCTTCACTTGGGGTTCCGCAGCGGCTGAGCAGTAGGTAGGGCTTAGCGCGCTTGTGGAAGCGCGTTAGTCAACCCCCGTGCCGCTCGCACTGGGTGCTCGCGTCACTTCCCCCCTATAAGTATGCATGAAGAAGGTGGACATACTCTTGCTTTCAGGGGCACGATAAAGTACACTCTAATATAGCCATGAGAAAGCCTCGCGATACAAGTAATGAGCATGCAAAATGGCTACTGTCCTTCCCGTGGGGTCGCCGTGAGACGATCAAGCACTGGCTGAACAACCTCAAGGACCGCTCGGAGCGCGCAGCCATGCTTAGGGAAATGGAGTTCAACGACCCAAAGATACCTCGTAACTCAGCGGTAAGCGGGCAGTACTGCGACGCTCAGATACGCGAGCTCGTGCTTTCCGCGAAGCACAGAGATGGGTACCACAACGAGGATGACCCTGACGAAAACGTTAGCTTGGTTGGTATATCGTTGTATGAACGGGACGAAGCAGGCGTAAAAAATAATAAAAAGTAAAGTATGTACCCTTCAAAGTACACTATGTACCGTCGATTAGTATACTTAGGAGGGCGCGATGATAGACCACAAAGATTCTTTCCCCGAAGAAGAGCCCACGATGGAGTACGCAGTGTTGGGCTACGATGAGCGCGACGTGGGCCGCAGTGAGATCAAAGTGGTTCGTAAGCCCAGCGGTGAGTTTGAGATCACGATTACGCGCGAGGAAGACCAGTGAGCGCCCGTGAAGTAACGGCGCTGCTACGCCGCCTGGCGGTAGTGCGTAATCGATGCGCGAAGATACTTAGCACCAAAGAGAGGAGTAACCCATGAGTACAGCAGCGTTTTGCATCGCGATATACAGCCTAGTGTTTCCCCACACCCACACGCCAGCGGTGCGTGTTTGCGACCCGCACATGGTGTTGGTCGGCGCGGCCGGTGCCGATGACGCTGGTGTTATGGCGGTGCACAGAGCACACAACGAGTGGGATGTGTACCGCATCAAGCAAGGGCGCGGGTTGTGGAAGTTCGAGCGCACGATCCAGGTATACGAGACGGGCATCCAAACGATGTGCGTCGCCAACACCCCACCCAACCCACACAACTATTCGACCTGCCGCCCAACGGAGGAGTAACCCATGAGTACAGCAGCTTGTCTATCTCTTGCATTGTTTTTTCATATGCCGTCGCAAAGCCACGGCTACCAAATGCGTGCTTGCAGCGCGCGCGTTATCCACATGGTTGCCGAGGATTACGAGGTGCGTGCCCGCCACAGGCGCGGTGCCAACTGGGATGTGTATTCACACGAGTTTGGCGGGGGTGGCTGGGTGCTTACCGAGCGTTTGGCATTGGGCGCGAAAGGCCAGTGGGCGGTGACGTGGACCAAGCCCACGCCGACATTTGAACACGAGATTATACGCGAGAACTTGACCTATCTGCGCGCGATAGACAACCGGGCGACCACGGGGCGCGTGGACTGGCTGCCTGTGTGCCCGGACAACTCGCTACCGGCGTTGGACCGTATCCACGAAGGACATTGGGAATCGTACCTGTGCGGTGTCATGAACGGTATTGTTGGTCAGTATCCGACGCGTGAGGCAGCGCTGCAGGCCTGGTACCGGGCGGTAGCAAGGATGCGCAATCGGTGATTGACGCGGGCTTAGACCGGGGTTAGTGTCGGGGTGTCCCGGGGGAGTCCTAGGGGCGCTCGATTGGGGGTACTGTGAGTCAATATAAGACACTGGACCAGCTGGTGACGGAGCTTGAGGAGCTACAGGATATAGTGTTGCAGGAAGTAGAAGCCCAAGAGGCGTTTTGGCGAATGATAGTTGCGGGTCAGCGCCAGCGGTTGCTCAAGGCAGCGAGTGAGTGTGACGAAACTCACATGACCGAGCTGTTATTACGACGTGCGCGAGCATCTAAGTAAGGGGCGCTAAAGGGGCGCCCGAGGGACCCGTGGGGGCGGGGAAAGATGGAATCTGTGAGTAGTAAACAAATCAAGGCGTTACAGGCCGAAATGCGCGAGTTGTGGAGATCGATTAGGGAGGTAAAGGAGATGCAGGCCGCAGTACATCTCTACTGGCAGGGCTATACGGCAAGTCTTGGTATTACAACAGGATTCATGCGAGAGTTGGAGGGTGACGACCCACAAGCCCCAGAAGCGGGACCAGAGACTCCCTACGACCAAGCTGACACGGAGGGAGAAGCAGTTGATCGTAGACGCGGCCGCCGCCGACGACATGCGGGCGGCGCCGTGGATACGACGAACGCTACTAAGGGCGGCAAGAGACGTGCTAAAAGCGGGAGGTAAGTAGCCCTACTCCAGCGTAGGGTCCTTCCACCCCTGCGGTTGCAGTTTGTGTGCTAGCACGAACCAACCCAGCTGTAACGCCGACGCCTGTGGGTCGAGGAAGTCAATACCGGGGTAGAACCACCCTGAGTCGGTAGTGCGGTCATACTGGTCGTGCCCACGCCATACCAGCGGGTCGCCATGGTCCGCGTCGTGAGCCATGCAGGCCTCTAGCGCGTGATCGAACTCGTGTACGGCGATGTAGTAGTTTAGGTCAGTACCTGTCCACGACTCTGGCATCACGATGTAGTTGCCGTTGACGCGCTGGAGATAGCAGGAGTTGCCGGGGGGCGCGCAGTGGTCGTCGACCTCGGCGTCAGGCACCGTAAGTATCTCGATGGAGTGCACGAGAGACACGCACTCTGGACGTACTTTGGGCAGCTGAGGCTGCAAGTCCCAGCCGTCTATGGCCGCTTGCGCGGCTGTACGGTACCCGGCGTCTTGTGGCTCCAACCCGGGAGCTGCACAACCCACCAGCACACAAACAGAAAACCACCACACACGCATAACGGTACTGCTACGGCTAAGGGACTACCTATCGTTTGCTGGGCCTAGGAGGCATCGGCAGGGCTTTGAGAGCCTCTCTGGCTGGGTTTGTAGCCTCAATGCGTTTACGCGCCTTGTACCGGCGTATACGCTCGGCAATGGCCCACCACGGCAGCCAGCTGCGCTCGAGGGACTTGCGGTCCGACACTTCCTGCAGCGCCCACACATGGTAGTGCTCGCCGCGAACCCGCACGGTGTAGCCGTCGCGTAGCAGGCAAGGCCGGCCGTACACCAGCCAGTCAGTGGCGAGTACATATACCGGGGGCGCTTCCAGGCCGGTAAAAGTCACAAAGTCGCCCGAACGTCCTAAACTGGTGTACATACCTGTTTACTTTCCCCCAAACTTGAGGTACAGTATATCCCAGATGGCCGGGGATATCAAGATCTGGACGCTTAGTGAGTCCGCTAGTTGGGCCGCACAGTGCTTTGGTGTGTTTGACCCATTCCGGCGCACAGAGCTCGTCCCGACTGGAGTACACGCCATTGATTCGGCTATCGGCGGCATATCCCCAGGCGACGCTGTAGTTATCGGTGGCACTACTGGGGTGGGGAAATCGACCGTTACGGTGGCCATGGCGTTCGCCCAGGCCGAGCTGGGGCGTCACGTGGGCTTAGTGGTGCTAGAGGACGCGGCAGACGTGTACGGGGCTAGGGCTCTGGCGTCGATTGCAGGTGTCAACTCTATCCGTATGCGACGGGGGGACATCGGGCCGGACGATGCGGCTCGTGTGGAGCGCGGCATTGAGGCACTAAAGGGTGTGCCTATTAGCCTGGTGTACGCTGCGGGGTTTGGGCTCAAGCAGGTTATCGAGTCAGCCAAAGCGCTGTGCGAATCGGGCTGCAAGGTACTGTACCTGGACTACCTGCAGGCGATCTCTGGCGTGAGCGACAACCGTCGCCAAGAGATTACTACGGCAATGCGCTCTATCCACGCGGTGGGCGCGGCGTACGGTGTGCCTACCATATTTGTGAGCCAGCTGCGGCGCATTGTGGACGAGGACGGGAATCCTAAGCGCCCTAGTCGTTACCACCTCAAGGAGTCTGGCGACATTGAGAACGCGGCGCGTCTGATCATCCTGTTGGCGCGGGACAAGAACTCTAACATCGTTGGTTGGGTTGAGAAGAGCACCAGCGGCGCCGAGGGAACCAAGTTTACGATGGCTCGGGATGAGAGCGGCGCACTTCGCGAGGTACGGTACAACCCACAACCGTGTATGGCAGATAAGTACTGTATGACGCGCTCGGTTGATGATGAGCCGGAGGCTGTAATACCGTGACCACCATACTTGCGCTCGATTTGGCGTACGCAAAGCCAACCGGGTGGTCCCTTTGGCGGGAGGGGAAGTATGTGAGCAGCGATACTTGCGACTACACTGATCACATGACCCGGAGCTCGCTATTTTTTAGCTCGGATATCGATGTTGTCTACTACGAATCCACAGCCTACCGAGGTACTGCGTACGGTATGGGTCGGGCTTTGGGTTTGTGGGAGGCTGTGGCGCAAGAGTACGGGGTACCGCTTATCGGCATACCGTCGAGCAAGTGGCGCAAAATGATTTTTGGCGTGAGCGAACGTGCGGGCCGGTCGGCCCTCAAAAGGATGTCGATCGAATGGTGTCGAGAGCAGTTGGGCGTGGAATGTGGGGACGACGAAGCGGACGCAATCTGTATTGGGTACTGTGCGGACTACTTGTCGCGTGTTGCGGCGGGGGAAACGCTAACCGACCACCCGATCACCCGGCGTTTGCCCAAATCAACAAGTCAGTCGCGGCGCTTGTCGATACAGACGGGGACATCCATTGCGCGGCCTCGTGGGTCTCGCAAAGCGTCCTCCTCACGGCAAACCACTGCGTCCACGGCTACTCGGCGCGGCTCTGGCACGGCAAAACGTACGCGGCGGAAGTACTCAAGGTCGACACGCGCACGGACCTAGCACTGCTACGTGTGCGGGGCGTTCCTAAGCACGGTGTGTTGTCGATAGCGCGTCGTAACCCTGCGTATGGGGAAAGGGTTTGGGCACTAGGTCACCCGCTAGGTATCCCGTTTATTTGGACTGAGGGATTGGCGTCGGCGGTAACGGTGGAAGAAGGGAAAGTAGAGTTCTTGCAGGCGTCGGCGCAAGTGATGCCTGGTAACAGTGGCGGGCCGCTGGTGAATGCGCGGGGGGAAATAGTGGGCGTAGCGGACCAGTTAGCGCAGTGGCCACTAGCCGGGCTTTTCCCCATGCCGGTAAGCCACCTAGGGTATTTCGTAACATGGCGCCACGTGCGTGCACTTATGACCGGGGTAGTACGATGAGAGGTGTACCGGTGGTTGTAGTTGGTGCGGGAGCTGCTAGCGCTGCGTCTGCAGCTAACACATCAGCTCAGTTGTCAGCTCGCGTTGTAGAACGAAACGACCTCACCTGGCCGGAAGGTACACTCTTAGTTTGCATGGCTGTGGTGTGTCTAGCTTTCGCGTACGCCATTGTGAAAGCGGTGCGGCGATGAGCTTCCTCCGAGTCATCATCCCGGATTCGCACGGGTGCTACATCGACGAGGGGGCCGCTACGGCGCTTATCTCCGACATGGAGAAGTTACGCCCCAGCGAAGTGGTGATGCTGGGGGACCACATTGACGGTGGTGGCGTGTTTAGCTCACACCAGAACAACTACGTAAGTGATTTGGGTTACTCTTACGAGGAAGACTGCCACTACGCCAACGCATTCCTAGACCTCATACAAGACGCCTCCCCCGGCGCGGAGTGGCACTACCTAGAGGGCAATCACGAGCAACACGTGGAGCGTTGGTTGAGCCGGACGCTAAAGAGCGAGCGCGATGCGGACGCCCAACTAGACGTCATTTCCCCCGAAAAGAAACTGTACCTAAGTAAGCGCGGCATCCAGTACTACCGCATGGCAGACTTCCATCACGGACTCACTGTGCGCGGTACGATCAAGCTTGGGCATTGTTACTTCGTACACGGAGTTACTGCCAGCAAGCATGCAACTGCGGCGCACGTACACAAGTACAACGCGTGCGTTGTGCACGGCCACACGCACCGTGCGCAGGAGTTCCGCATCACGACAGTATCTGCTGGCACGATCGGGGCGTGGTGCCCAGGCACATTGATGCAACTACAGCCCCCATACTTCCACACGTCGACATCTGACTGGTCACACGGGTACGGTCTACAGTGCGTCGACGCGGACGGCACGTTCTTGCACCTCAACATACCAATCATCAACGGGCGCAGCATGCTGACGGCGTTGCTGGACGGCGGAGTATTTGATCATGGCCAAAGACATGGGGAAAAGACCAAATCGGCGGTTGCGGCGTCAAAAGCACGCAGTACGCGAGCAAGGCGCACGGCTGTTCCGTCGGTGGCTGCTAAAGGTGGCCGCCCAAAAGCGAGGCGTACTGGAGGCACTAGCAATGTCCGAAGAGGCACTGCTCGAGTGGGCCGAGGAAGAAATACCGGAACGGTTAGACGCACAACTGCAGCGAATGGCCGACTGGGAGCGAAGTAAGGGCGTATGAAGAAGGCAGTACTCAACCTCCTATTCAATCTCAGTTGTCAGGTAGTCACTGCGTTTTTAGTGAGCTTAGTGTTCCGCTACCCAGCAGCGCTGGTTTGGCAAATGCCTCTTGTTTACTTCGCAGTACTTGAGTTCATCGGGCTGTACGAGCGTGCTAGGCGGAGCGCGAAGTGAGCTTAGTAGTAGCAATGCGCAGCGGCTTCGGTGAGGTCCGCATTGCGTCTGACCTAGGAGTGTACTCCGAGGATGGTAGCATAGAGGTAGGCGGCCCAAAGTACATCGACCTTGGGTGGGGTGCAGCTGTGGGGGCAGTGGGTGACCGCGCCGCCGCGCAGGTGTTTTTCGATGCGGCACGAGCGCTAACACCACACCCAGGAGTGTGTTGGGTAGACGAGTACATGTCCCACCTTAGGCGTGCTTTCGCCGACTACCCGGACAGCGCCAGCGGGCAAGCGCTCATTGTGTACCAGGGCGACTTGTGGACTACCACGTGTGAGCCGCTCAAGACTATAACAGCCACGCGTCTGGCCCAGACGTTTGCGGCTATAGGTATCGCGTCACAGTACGCCTACGGGTTCTACGACGCGTACGAAGCTGCGATACAGGACACAGACCACCTTCTGCAGGACGCGATCAAGAGCGCTTCACAGCGTAACGCATTTGTACGTGGGTGGTCAGCCCTCAGCGTGATCCGGTACGACCCAGAGGTTGTGCCGACCGCCGCACCACGACGCCGCTCCCGCCACGGGAAACGGGGGTAGTTGTGCTGAGTTGTTGTTTTAGCTGCGCCATCTCAGCGGCCATGGACCGTACTATACCAAACATTTCAGTGAGTGCTTCTTTTGTGGCGGCCGGTGCTGCGCTTTTGCGTTCGGTCCTAGTGTCACTACGCACGAGCTTCTCAAGGTCTATGCCCTTCGTAAGTGCGTACCTTTTGGTCAGTTCAGGCAGGTACCCTCGAATCTGTGTGTTCAACTTGGACTGCGGCGTGTTGAGCACGCGGCACAGTATGAGAAGTAACTGCTCGTCGGAAGCGGATTCTGCAGTACGTGGGTTTATCTTCGGCCTGGGCATGTCAATCACCTCTGCGTCAACGGGGTGTGTAGACCTTAGCAACCCGAGTATTGAGCGTCAACAAAAAAATGCTGGGGTTTATTGTGTCTAAGTACTGGGACTCCGCGGAGTTCAAAAAGCTGCAAAAAGAGTGGTACGCAAAGTTACGCAAAGACGGCTTTGACGACATTGAGGACCCTCGCCACTCTAAAAAGCAGGTCCTATGGACGGGGGAAGAGACAGCTAAGATTGGCACGTTCGAAGAATCTTACAATGTGTCCAGACCGCGCCCTCGCGACTATGAGGACGATGCCGGCAGCGACCTGGGGCGTTATGAGCCAACCGCCCCGTATTTCGACTCCGCCAAGAGCGTCTACTACCGCCGCGCATCTGCCCATTACTGGCACGGAGCATGGAAAAACGAGCAGGACCGTGAGATATGGCGCCTGCACTCGGAAGGCACGTCTACCCGCAACATCGCCAAACAGCTGGGCTGCGGCCACAAACGCGTGCGCAACGTCGTTACTAGGGAACGTAATAACCTAAAGACCTGCAGCGACGACGATTGACAAAGTATGTACACTTGGTGTATGTTCCTAAGTATGACGGATTGGGAAAAGCGGGCCTTGCTGGATGTTCGTAGCGGTCTGAACGATCTGGCCGACATGATCGCAGAGACGATAGAGAGTTTACCCTTTTCCCCCACCAGACGCGGTGTCGTTGCGGAGCTGTCGGTAGTACTTAGCGAGGTTGAAAAGCAGTATGCAGAGCTCCGTAAAGCGTCGGGACCGGCCGTACCGGGTGGCGGTACGGGACTTCAAGAACCGTAGGGACGAGTGGTTAGAGGCGCGTAAGAACTACATTACGGCCTCCGAAGCAGCGGCGTTTATGGGGAAAAACCCCTATAAATCGCGTAAGCGGGCCATAGCGGACAAAGTACATGATGCTGGGTTTACTCCCGGGGTGCGGGCTATTGCCGGCACGCACCTGGAGGACGGGATTGCGCGCATATGGCGCGATGTGGAGGGGGTTCGTGTTAGGGCATGTGACTCGTTCTTTGCCTCGACTAAGTACCCGTGGCTCGCGGCCACGCCGGATTTGTTCGTACTGGTCCCGTTTGCGGGGTTTGGTGTGGCAGATCTCAAGTATTCAGAAAAAATTGATAGGGACGGTACTGTACCGGAGTACTACCGCATTCAGGTGGAGCAACAGTTAGCCGTTTTAGGACTAGAGAGAGGTTGGATAGTAAGTTTCTGGGGCATTCACTTTACCAAGGCTTACTACGAGTACGACCAGAAACGTATTGACGTACTGGTCGAAGCGACACGGGATGCATGGGAAGAAATCCAGAAGGAAAGGGCTAAGTTATGACTGACCGAGTGTGGGTGGTTGAGAACGTGGGACATACTGAGTGCATCTTCGCTGATCAAGCGTCGGCGGTACAGTACGCACGCGATAACCGGGGGTGCCGTGTGTACGAATGGCAGGTCGGCAAGCCGGATGTTTATGACGTGGTGCTGGTGGGGACTCCCAAGTCCGATGCGTGGGAACCGGAAGAAGAGGTAGTAGATGGGACTGCATACTAAGCTAGTTGAAGTAATGAAGCGGTGCGCGTACGCCCAAAAGGCAAACGAAGCGCGTGACTACAACTACGTGAGCGATGAGCAGTTCATGAGGCTCATCAACCCGGCGCTGTGCGATGCCGGAATCTCGTGCACGGTCTACGACACGCAGCTCCTCCACGTTGGGAAAGTTACTACCGCCAAAGGTAGCGAGTGGAACCACGCCATCGTCAAAGTGACCCTCGAGCTGACAGATGCGGAGTCGGGGGAAAGTGCTCAGTTGGAGGGTATCGGAGAGGGCACTGATAGCGGGGACAAGGCTGTGTACAAGGCGCAGACGGGAGCGCGGAAGTACGCATGGCGCATGGCTCTCAACATCGCAACGGGGGATGACCCTGAGGCGGACCGGAAGACCGACGATTCCTTTTCCCCCAAGAAAGAGCGAGCAGTGGCAAAGCCCAAACAGACTGAGATGGAAGTGGCCTTCGAGGAAAAGAACCACAAAGCCGACGCCCTACTCTTCCAAATCAAGTCGATGTTTGACGCTTCTGGTTCAGAGGAAGAGCTGAAGTCGCTAAAGACCTCCAAAGAGGTCACTGAGGCAATAGCTGTTCTTCCCAAGAAGTACCACCCGCAGGTGGCGAAGGCTTACTCGGACAAGTACGCGAGCTTCAAGAAATGAAACCGTTTCGTCATGGGTGCGGAGGGCACTGCGGTGGTGCCCGTAGGTGCCCGGCAGCAGTTCCTAGGCCAGACAACCTCGGCAAAGCCTCTGAGTACATTGCTACTAGAGCAGATGGGTGCGCACGCACTCGTTCAGAGCTGAGATCTCTCAAGGATGCCTTATTTCGCTACGAGCAGCGGTGGGGTGCTCTGTGACATCAGACGTACCGGCGACTATCGCGGAACCGGGGTTCGACCGCTGCTCGTGCTGCCGCGAAATGATGCCGGTACTGCGCTTTAGGCACACGGATGCGCGCGCCGTGTGTGTTTGTCCAGAGTGCGCAACGACAGTGATTTTAGAGATTGGGGCAGTGCCCCTCTCAGCAGGGAGTGTGTGATGAAAAAGAAGTCGAGTGATGTAGCAGTGGAGAAGTTGTCGGTGTCGCTTAGGGGTGAGCGCGGTGAGGAGCCGCCGAAGTTCAGTGGGGAAAAGGGTGAGTATCGTTACCAGCCCATTGCGGAGATTCGCGAGAGCTCTGATGGCAAGCGACGCTTGGCCCCGTACAGCTTCGTCACGATCACGGTTACGATCAACGGCGAGAGTTACGACGCGAAGGACTTGTGGTGGAACTTATATCCGGTGGAAGAGAAGCCGAAACACAAAGTCAATGTGGCGGCACGACAACCCAGAATGTCGGTAGCGTGGGGCGAATCTGACACGGAGACGGACTTCGTTTTCCCCGAGGGCGAGTAGTGCCTAAGATCATCGGGCTTGTGGGGCGGGCGCGGTGCGGCAAGTCCACGTTTGCTGGGATGTTGGCGGGGGAGCTGGTGATGCACAGCAACGACGTAACTATCCGCGGCTTTGCCGATAACCTTCGCGACATGTGCAACAACTTCTTCGGTCACGACTTCTACGACGACCGAGTCAAGACAATGGAGATTTTCCCCGGCATCACAGGCGGTATGCTGCTCCAAAAGGTTGGCACGGATTGGTTCCGTTCCGTGGACACGGACTTCTGGGTGAAGCGGATGGAAAAGTACCTGACCGACTTCGACGACTACCTAATCATACCGGACGTGCGCTTCGAGAACGAAGCAAAGTGGGTGAAGGACAACGATGGCTACTTGGTGCGCTTGCACCGGCGTGTTGATGTACCTGGGCGTGACCCCAACCACCCATCTGAAACAGCACAAGAGTCAATACAAGTAGACGGTCACGTCTTCAACCAAGACATCTCGCTGGACGACCTTAGCATTTGCGCGCGCTCGTACGCGGCGCGTCTGATGGAGGAGTACGACAATGCAGCATGACACCTGGTACGACGTCGACCTGGAGCAGCTTATCGACGACGAGGAGCCAACGTGGCCTTACCGAGACCTGGGTTACGACCATAACGACGTTGGAGCGTCTGAGATATCTGTTAGGCGTCTTCCGTCGGGGGAAATGGAAGTAACCGTAGTGAGGCCCACATGATTGCGTGTTTGCTGAACTTGGCCAAGTTGTACCTGCAGAAAGTTATTTTGTACGCGATGTGCCGCGGTTTCTTGCACAAGCACCACAAGCTTTCTAAGTGGCTGTTGGAAGCTACGTATACAACTGAACAACGGCTAATCTTCTCGCGCATGAGTGAGATAGCGAATGCGTATAACGTCGCGGTACTCGATGGGAAAGAATGACCGCTGGTTCACGCCGTCGTGGTTAGTCGAGCTGTCGCGACAGGTGCTCGGCGAGATTGACTTCGACCCGGCAACAGAAGAGCGCGCAAATACGACGGTGCAAGCGAGGCAGTTTCTGTGGTCTGGGGGTGAAAACTACAGCGCGTGGACTCTTCGTCATCGTATTGATAAATCAGAAGCTCGCTCTGTATTATGCAACCCACCGAACGGCAAGCTCGGGCGCAAGCCAATGCCTGCGGTGTTTTGGGAGAACCTGCTGCGCTACCGCGATGAGGGGCACCTAAAGCACGCCATCTTCATCGGCTTCAACAGCAGCATCCTTTACACGTCGCAGGACGCCTACGAACCGGTCACAAACTTTCCCATGTGTTTCCCCCGAAAGCGCATCGCGTTCGTGAACGGCAACACGGGAGAACCCGAGACCAGCCCACGTCACGACAATGTGATCGTATACGTTGGCGGTACGCAAAACCACCCGCTCGAGTTTCGTGACGTGTTCGAAGACCTAGGTGCTTGCATAAACGTACGGGTGTAGCGTGCTGGCGCGCAGTCTGGACGACGTATACCGCGTGTTACGCGGCGGGGACACGTTTGGTTTCGACACCGAAAACCACGGCATGGGGGATGATGTCAACGCGCTCAAAGCCAAGCTGACAGGTTTCTCACTCGCCAACGACGATGAGTCTGTGTACGTCGACTACCGCGTTCCGTGGTTCATGGACGTGCTGCGAGAGGTGCTCGATACGCCCGACGCCACACTATGGCTGTGGAACGCCAAGCACGACATGGCGGTGCTCGGGAACTACGGCCTGAAGCCGGCTGGTAATGTATACGACGCGATGATCCTTAGCTACCTAGTGGGTGGCTGGGAAGAGGTCAACGGCGGACTGGGTCTGAAGTGGCAGGTGTTGCACCACCTCGGCCACAAGATGACCACGTGGGAAGACCTCACGGGAAAGGGGGGGAAACGGATTTACGCAGAGGCGTGTGATGTGCCGGTTGAGCCGATGGCGGAGTACGCGGCCGACGATGCACGGCAGACACTGCGGATGGCGCGGCTGCTCGAACCCAAGGCACGTGAGCTGAAGGTGTGGCGACTGTTCGATGAAGTCGAGATGCCGGTGATGTGGGCGCTCGAGCGAATGGAGCGGCGCGGCGTGCGCGTTGACGGGCATAAGCTGCTGTCCATGGGCGAGGAAATGAAGGTAGAGGCGGCGCGTATAGCAGACGCCTGGAAGTGGGAGACCGGCGCCATGATTTCCAGCCCGTCGCAGGTGGCTCAGCGTCTGGTGCACGACCTGGGTGTGTGGAAGTCGAGCAAGAAGACGGCTAAGGCGAAAGAGACCGCAGTAGACACGAGCGTGATGCAGTGGAACGCGGAGTCGGCGCCGAGTGAGTGGGGAAAGGAGCTGGCGGTAACGCGTCTGCGGTGGAGCAAGATCCACAAGATGTCGTCGTCATTCTGTCTTCCCCTCTATCTGATGTCGCGCGAGTTCGGTGACGGACGGGTGCACGCGGCGTTCAACCAGGCGGTGGCAAGGACGGGGCGACTCACGTGCAGTCGACTGCAGCAGATCCCGAGGCCCGGCGAGAACATTTTCCCCATCCGCGAAGCGTTCATACCTGAAGACGGGTGCGACCTGGTAGACGCGGACTACGAGCAGGTGGAATACCGCATTATCGCCCACATGAGCGAAGAGGAGTCGCTAATCCAGGACTTCCTGGACGGTAAGGACCCGCACCAGGCAACGGCAGACCGCATGGGCATATCTCGTACAGCTGGAAAGACGGTAAACTTCGCGGTACTGTACGGGCTTTCGGACCGGTCTTTCGCGGAGAGAATGGGCACACCTGTACCCGCTGCGTCGAAGATACTGAAGGACTACTGGAAGCAGCATAAGCGAATAGCGGCCTTTCGGGACAGGTGTATCGACCAGTACAGGTCACGGGGTTATGTACGCACCATGCTCGGGCGAGTACGGTACATATTTGGCGGCCACGGCGCGGAAAGACAGGCATTCAATACGGTAATACAAGGTACCGCGGCTGACTTGGCCAAGTTAGGTATACGCAATCTCGACAGACGTTGGGAGAAAAAGGGCATACTTGGTAAAAAAGTATGGTTGGTACTTGTAGTACATGACGAATACTTGGTAGAGTGTACTAAAGACATGACGGAAGAAGTCGTACTTGATATGGAGTACATACTTCCAAACGTATACCCGGGGTTGAAGGTGCCGCTGCCGGCGAAACCCACGGTTGGGTCAAACTGGCTGGCAGCAAAGACGTGAGGTGTGCGATGGCTGCGTGTCCGAGTTGTGGTGATGATCGAGCGTACGTTGGGTTTCTTGCTGTGGAGTGCCCAATGCGAGAGTGCGAAAACTTCAGTGATCGCCATCGTGAGGAAATACTTGCTGAGGAGCGCAAAAAGATTTTGAAGTGGCTGTCTGGCAACACTGTTGAGGCGCAACACGAGCAAGAGCAGCTCGACGCACACCTACAAGCGCAGCAGACCCTCGCGGACGAGGTAGACGAAGCGCGGGCGTGGTGGCGAGAGAGGCAGGTAGGGGAAAAGTGAAGTTTCTTTCGGCAAGAGACGTGATGGAGCGTCTTGGTGTGTCTAGGCGGTTCGCGTATCAGGTGATGAGGGCCTGTCCAGGGTCCGTGCGACTTGGTTCCACGGGGCGCTTATTGCGCACCCCAGAAGCGTCCCTCACACTATTCATCCAGGAAGGAGGGCTCCTATCATGCCCAAACGTCGAAAAGACCCGCTCAAACTGCGGGACGGGATCTGGTGGATCGACACGAGTCACGAAGGCCGGAGATGGCGCGAGTCCACGGGTCGAAGGTCCAAGGAAGAGGCAAAGCAGGTCTACAACTCAAAGCTCCGCGAGTTCCTATTTCCGCCCGATCCAACCGCGAACTATACCATTGGCGAAGCGCTGACCGCGTACCATGAGTACTGCATCGTTCGTCACAAGAAGGGCATGCGCGGTGGCTCTGCTGCCAACGTGGAGTTTGTTGACACGAAGTCGCGCCACGTGATGCGCATTCTCACGCCCGCGTTCAAGTGCTGTGACGTGAAGATTTCGGTGACAGAGGAGTACACGATGAAGCGCCTCGACGAAGGTGCGCACCCGAGCACGGTGCAGAAGGAGATAAGCGTTCTCATCTGGGCCTTGAACCGCGCAGTGCTGCTCGACAAGTGCCTGGTCAAAACGAAGGGTCTCATGCCCAAGATGCTCGAGGGGGCGTACGTCCCGAGGACGCGTGCGCTTAGCTGGCAGGAGTACCTGAAGCTGCGTTCCAAGCTAGCGGAGAAGTGGCGCGTGTTGTTTGACCTCTACGTCTACACCGGCGCGAGCAAGGGGGAACTGGCGCGGGCCACGATAGCCGACGTGGACCTAGAGCGAGGGGCCATACACCTGCCGGGACGCAAGGCGGCAAATCGTGACCGATGGCTTCCCATTCACAGCGACCTGAGGGGAAAGGTGGCGGCGCGCATAGAGCAGTTGAACCGTGACCACTTCGGGAAGGCCCCGCCGAACACACCACTGTTTCCCCCATGGCACAACGGTCTGAAGGACCTAAAGAAGGCGTGCATGGCGGCAGAGATCGAAGAGGTGTGCTTCAATGACCTGCGCCGCACCTTCAACTCGTGGCTGCGTAACGGTGGCGAGGACGAGGGAAAGACCGCGAAGATGATGGGGCACCATTCAACGACTATGGGCCGTAAGGTCTACACTCAGTGGGACCACGATTCGTTCGCTACGGCGATTGAGAAGCTGCCGAGCGCGGCGCTACGGTTGGTGGCGAAGGAGGAGTCGAAATGAGTATTGACGTGGACAAGATGGAGGTTGCGCTGGAGCTGGCCAGATTACGCGCTCTCGGTGTTACACCCAAACAAGCCAAAGAGCTGTTGCGGAAGAAGCTACGCGAACTAGGGCTGAGCACGAAAGACTTGGAGTCGAAATGAGTGAGTTGGCAGCTGTGCCGAAACGTGGCGGAACCGGGTGCCAAAGACGTGGTCGAAGGTGCAAAAGTACAGGAAGACGACGAGTAAATCATTGAGAAAACGGTAGCGGGGGCCGGATTTGAACCGACGACCTTCGGGTTATGAGCCCCCCTCGGGAGAAGATATGACTAAAGAAAATGATGAAGTGGGCGCAAACGAGACGCAAGAGACCTTTGTGTGGTTGGTGTGGGACGATACGGATTACTACGGTCCGCATCTAAAGGGTGTGTACGGCAGCGAGCGCGGTGCCAAGGACGCGGTTGAGATCCTGCGTAAGGAGTGGCCAGGGTTTGTTTACTTCGTCGCTCAAAAGGCGGTTCTATGACCGGCTTCAAAGTGGGGTTGGAGTGGGACGAAGACGGTGCGTGGGATTTTGTGATTAGCGGAGACGTGGATGTGCATGGGCTTATCTACCCAGCTACCGATGCATGGGGGTCACAAGAAGTTGACCACGTGCGGGTCTACGGTTCTTCCGGCGGCAACATCCACCAACTCGCCGAAGCATTCGCGCTCCTCGCAAAGAAGTACGCCGTCGCGGAGCTCAGTCGGCTCGGGCAGGAGCAAGTCGATAGCGGCATCGAGCCTGCGAAGGAGCGCTACCGAAAGAACAGCCACTGGCATGACGTCTACGTCGGCCCGTGCGAGTGCGGTGCTTGGCACCGGGCCGGTGACATGGATGATGTGCGCGCGGAGCAAGGGAAATGAGTCCGCGTAGTCTGGGGTTTTCGCCGAGAATGTGGTGCGACTTTCAGCAGTACTGGCCTGCGTGGTTGCGTGACGCGTACTTAGATTTTGACTGCCACGGTCACGGGCGGTTCGAGTTTGAACGAAACGGCAGCTGTATACGTTTCAAAACTGACTCTGGATCGGTAAACGTGCTGGTCCCGAAGGAGATTAGCTTGCAGCTGAGGGACGGTGCTGAATGAGTAACGCGAAAGTTATTGAGGTTTCTGTTTCTGACGACGACCACACACACCTGCGTAATCTATACGCCGTTAGGTTTCGGGGGCGCGAGCATAGCTCTGTTTCTTTTGAAACGTTTGTAGGACAGGTGCTGGCGCTTGGACTCGACGAGGTGTACCGCCGCGTTTTTGGTAAGGAGCAAGGCGAATGATTTGGCCTACCCTACCACATGTGTGCCGTTTCGTGGTGTTTGAGTGGGCCGACGGGTACACATCGAAAGTCTGCTTCCGGTGTTCTCCATACAAGATGGTGCACTGGCAACGCTGGGCTACGTCCGACTTACCCGACCGACCGAAGATTACTGGTAGCGACGCATGGCCCACGGAAGAAGGTGAGGAATGAGCTGGCCCGACACACGGCGCCGCGTCATCTTGGAGTCGCCGTACGCCGGCAACGTTTCTCGCAACCGCGCCTACGCGCGTCTCGCGATGCACGATTCGCTGATGCGCAGCGAGGCGCCATTCCTGTCGCACGCACTCTACACCCAGGTGCTGGATGACACCGACGAGGCGCAGCGCTACCGAGGCATGACCGCCGGGCAGGCGTGGTACGAGGTGGCCCACGCGGTGGTGTCCTACCAAGACCTTGGGGTGTCCGGCGGGATGAAAGCCGGCATAGCTTTGGCGGACAAGTTGGGGCTGCCCGTCGAGGTGCGCTTACTGTGGCCAGGTAGGGACGTTACGGGCTGCCACCCGCTAATGTTCCGTGACGAGCTACGTAGACGTAAAAGTACGTTAGTGGTACAGTACCCTGGTACCGATTGGGGGGAAATGTGGAAGTAGGCAGTAAAGCAAATAGGCTGGGGCGCGAGTGGCAAACTCTGTTGGATGAGTTGGATATGCTGGTAGGCCACGCCAACGATGTTCCGTATTGCAAGTACAGGCTATCCTACTTCTGGCCACGCTTGGAAAAGGCGGCACTGCGGGAAGTTAGGCGCCGAGCGAAGGAAGTGGGACCACTTACAGGAGGAAGCGTTGGAAGTGAACAGTAAGGTGTTGTGCCGCGAGGATGGCTGGGTTGGGTACGTAGAGTACGCAAGTAAGGAGGATGACACCGTAACTGTGCGGTGTCAGGACGGCTTTACGCGCGGGTACCGCTGGGAAGACCCGACGCTAATACTACTTACCCCACCAGAAACTGAGTGGCGCGCGGTACCGCCGGAGTACTACGCAGAAGCGGAGGAAATACTGTGGTCCTGCCGAGACATATGGTGTGACGCATGGGCCCAGGTACAGAACGCTGGGCCGAAGTGTAACCGCGATGTGCCGGTTATGAGCACGAAGATACTGTCCGTTTACGGTAGATGGGGGATGCTATGAGTGAGCTAAAGGAAGTGGCTCGAGAGTGCCACGAAACGGTATTGGCGAACGAGTTCGAAGTCCCCACGTGGGAGAACTTTCCCGTAAAGGTTATGCTCGCGGTCACCGAGCTCAACGAGGCGGTAGCGGCATCTGACGAGGCAAACTGGCGCGAGGAGTGGGCGGACTTTGTTATCCGAGTAACAGGTGTACTTGAGGCGCTTAGCGGTGGAGAGTGGCTGGACCGAAGCGGCACATTCCGGTATTACTACGAGCGGGTCTGGACCGACTACATTTCCCCCCTCGAGTGTCATGTGTGGCCGGCTCTGGAAGAGTGCTGCAAGTCGGTAGAATATTGGCGTATGGGCAAGCGTGTAGACGCTCTAATGCGCCTTGAGTTCGCAGTGGCTCAGGCCTTCCGTATTGAGGATATGTTCGAGTTCGACCTAGTTGCGGAGATGCGCGCCAAGAACGAGGTCAACAAGAGTCGTGGGCGCCTGCACGGTAAGAAGGAGAGTGTGGGATGAGAAAGATGATATTCGTGGCGGTGTGCTTATGGTTGATGGGCTGTTCTAACGAAAAGCCGCGCGACTGCGGCTCCCCAAGCGGACTATATAGCAACGAGTATAAAGAGGTTTCAGGCGATTGCGGACCGTCTGACCCAGACGTCAGCGCGTTCGACCCCATAGGTCACAACGACACCACGGACCAGGACACCGGCATGCACTGCGTTTCTGATGTCATCGGGTCAGAGGACATGTGCCGCACCGAGGAGACCGGGCGCTGTGAGCTGGCTGATGGCACTGTGGCGATGGTCAACGTGACGTACGAGTTCTACGAGGGCGGGCGCTACGCCGAGGGGCGTATGACGTCGACGTTCCTGCGCAACGGCCAGGTGGTGTGCCATAGCACGTACGACGTAACGTCGAGAAAGCAGTAGGGGGATGCGTCGGATTAGCGGTGAACCAGAGCATGTGGACCAGTGGCGGGACGCTTTGGGCATAACACACGCGGAGTGGCGTGCGGAGTGCAATCGTCTGGCATTCCTGCTGTGCCGAGTCATAGATTGTGGTCGGCAGCATGGTCTTGACCCCGAGTTCTTGGATAGTTTGGAGGAAGCTTGGGGGGCCAAGCGTTGGAATCGGGCTAAAACGACGGGCCGAAGATGACTAGCGCTGTGAACTACAAGAAGCTCATTCGTAAGCTGAACCTAGGTCACGAGATCCAGCCACACGAGGCGCTGGCTGTACGTCGTGCGATCGGCCAAGCGCTCGTGGTGTTTTTCGAGCGTCTACACAAGGAGAGTGTGGGATGAGAAAGATGATATTCGTGGCGGTGTGCTTATGGTTGATGGGCCACGTACGACGTAACGTCGAGAAAGCAGTAGGGCAGTGGTATGGATGACAGCATTTATGAATACGACATGGAGCAGGCGTCTGTTGCCGAAGCAAAAGAGCTAGCCAAAGAGAGGCGAAAGAGTGCGGAGCAATCCGATGCTGCCAAGGAGCAGCGGGTCCAGCAAATGGAGTCCCAACTTCGCGCACTAGAGGCCCGGGTTAGGCGCCTTGAGAGCCGACTTGGGACGAGTCGGTGACTGAACGCTGCCCATACTGCGCCCAGCCAATGTTCGCTCCTGACCACGACGCGCGGTGGGTCAGCAACGCTGGTTATTTGATGGTGACGTGCATGAAGGCCACGCCGGACCAGCCCCGCGAGGTGCGGGGCGTTTCGCCGGACGGGCAGACGGTGGTGTGGCACCGGGTGCTGGAGTCGGACGAAGACGACTAAACGTCTACTGCGGCCCAACCGCGCTTAGCTAACTCCGCGAAGAACTGCGTCCCAGGGTCCCTCTTCTCGGGGGAAACATGGAAGTGTCCGACGGTGCCGCGAAAGTTCATGAGCTTAGCCGCCGGTATCACGTCCGTGGTCTTGGGAAACTGACGCGGTAGGTCGAACTTGGCGCTGAGCTCCTCCGCCCGACGCACCATCGTCTCGATCTGCGCGGGGTAGAACTCACAGGCGCGCACCTTGCGGCCGTGGATGACGCACTCGTAGCGTGGGCGGTTGCGCAAGTTGACTAGCCCGTCGCCCGGGTTCGCGACCTCAAAGCCGTAACTGAAACCGTTTACGTAGCTGGCGTGCAGCGTGACCGTGTTCTCGTCCTCGAACTGGAAGTCCTTGCCGTCGCGGTCGATGACCTCGTGCACCGAAAGGCCGCGGTTGGCGAGCGTGTTGTGCACCTGTAAGGCACCACCCTCCCCACCGGTCCAGTGGAATACGAGCAGCCGCACGCTCTGTTTGGGCAGCCTAGGGCGTGTTGTCCAAGCCATACATTTCCCCCGCTTCGTAAAGCACCGTGCCCCACACATGTTGTT
>Ga0207670_10000179_pt1 | contig 42079 bp, 28 predicted proteins | sample KBSS23HmetaG_FD_184339 | JGI IMG/M metagenome (GOLD analysis project Ga0207670, IMG submission 184339) | Switchgrass rhizosphere microbial communities from Kellogg Biological Station, Michigan, USA - KBS S2-3H metaG (SPAdes) (version 2) | ecosystem: Host-associated > Plants > Roots >... | reverse complement strand
CCGGACGATCGCATCCTGTTCACCAGCTCGCGCGACAGCGAGATGGACGAGTACAACCACGCGCCCGCCGAGCACCTGTACACGTGCGACGCCGACGGCTCGAACCTCGCGCGCGTGAGCTACAACCAGAGCGACGACTTCGACCCGACGCTGCTCCCGAACGGACGCGTCATGTACACGCGCTGGGAGCACTTCGGCACCATGAACCGCTTCCCGCTGTTCGTGACGAACCCCGACGGCACCGGCACGTTCCACCTCTACGGCCCGCACCAGGTCAACTTCTTCCACCCGCAGCCGACCCCCGACGGCCGGATCATCGCCATCGAGTCGAACATGGTGGAGGAGGACGCCGGCCCGCTCGCGATCCTCAAGACCGAGCAGGGTCCCGCCGACCCGATGAGCGGCGGAACGGGCACGAACTGGGATGTGCTCACGCCGCTCGTGAACCTGGACGGCGCGCCGTGGCCGTACGGCTCGTTCAAGTACCCGATGCCGATCGGCGGCAACCGCTTCGTGTGCTCGTACTCGCTTCCGGCCGCGACCGACGCCGAGGTGGACTACGGCTTGTACACGTTCACGCTCGTGCAGCACGGCTCCGGCGCGCCCGGCGACCCGGCCACGTTCACCGTGGCCAACGTCTCGTTCCTCTACAACGACGTCGCCACGAACGAGTACGACGCGCAGTTGCTGGCGCCGCACCCGAAGCCGCCGGTCATCCTGTCCACGATCGACCCCAGCGTCGACTACGGCGAGTTCCTGGCGCAGGACGTGTTCAACCGCGGCACGAACGACGGCCAGGAGCGCCCGGTGAAGGGCGTGGACGCGATCGACAGCATCGCGGTGATCGTCGCGCGCCCGACCCGTCCCGGCGAATCGAACCAGATCTCGGCGAACGACTTCGAGAAGCGCGAGCTGCTCGGCTTCGCGCCGGTGTACCCCGACGGCTCGTTCCGCATCCGCGTGCCGGCGAACACGCCGGTGAGCTGGGCGACGCTCGACGACAAGGGCCGCGGCTTCGTCGTGAAGCGCACGCACCTCTACGTGCGCCCGGGCGAGAAGTTCGAGAACTGCTTCGGCTGCCACGAGGACCGCCACGCCGGCGCGCCCGTGTCCACGAACCCGAGCCCGATGGCGGCGCTCTACCCCGCGCACGACCTGAACATCCCCGCGGCGCAGCGCCAGATCATCAACTTCGAGTCGACGATCGGCCCGATCGTGGCCGCGAAGTGCGAGTCGTGCCACCAGCCGGTGGGCGCCACGCCGCCGGCCGGGAACCTGGACCTGACCGCGGTGCCGGACACCGTGCGCATGAACCGCATCTTCCCGCGCGCGTACGTGAACCTCTCGGGCGAGTCGATGTCGATGGGCGCCCAGGAGGTCGATCCGGCGTTCCCGCGCCGCTCGCGGCTCATCGACTACGTGCTCGGCGTGGGCCCGCGCGCCGGCCAGGGCTTCCACCCCACCGGCGCCGACTCGCTCACCGCCGTCGAGCGCCGCCAGTTCAACCTCTGGGTGCTGCTGGGCGCCCAGTACAAGTGAGATCCTCGATGCCGCGCAACACACGCCTTCGCATGCTGGGGTGGACCGGCGCGCTCGCGCTCGCCGCGGCGGCCGGCGCGCACGCCGCAGTCCCCGCGCCGTCGCCCGAGAGCGCCACCGCCGCGCTCGCCTCGCACGCGCTGCGCCGCGTGGGGGGTGACGATGTCCTCACGCTGAGCACGCTGCGCGGCCGGGTCGTGGTGCTCAACTTCTGGGCGAGCTGGTGCGGCCCCTGTCGCAAGGAGCTGCCGCAGCTCCGCGCGCTGGCCGCCGACCTCGCGGGCGCGGGCGGCCGCGTGATCGCGGTGTCGATCGACGTGGATCCGCGGAACGCCGCGGACTTCGCCCAGCGCTACGCGCCGGGGCTCGCCGTGTTCCACGACGGTCCGGACGGGCTCGCGCGCTCGCTCGACCTGCCCGCGCTCCCCTACACGCTCGTGCTCGACCGCGAGGGCCGCATGGTGTGGAGCGGCGGCGGCGCCAACGCGTCGACGCTCGCGCAGATCGCCGCGGCCGCACGCCACGCGGCGGAGACGCGCGGCCTCGCCGACGGCGCCACGGAGGGCACGACCCGATGAACCCGATGCGACCCTGGGTCCTCGCCGTCGTCGCGGCGCTGGCGCTCGCCGCCGCGGGCTGCGCCACGGTGCCGGTCAAGCCGTGGCAGCGCGAACGCCTCGTGGACCCGATCGTGGCGTTCAAGGCCGAGGCGCGCGAGGACGCGCGCAAGATGAAGACGTTCGAGGCCCGCGAGGGCTCGACCGGCGGCGTGGGCGGCGCCGGCGGGGGCTGCGCGTGCAAATGAGCCCCCGCGTCGCGCTCACGCTGCTCGCCGCAGGCCTGGCCTCGGCGGGCGCCGCGCCCGCGTTCGCGCAGGAGGCGGTGGACGAGCCGCAGATCGCCGGCACGCTCGTGCGCTGGTTCACGGACAGCGACCACGTCACCGTGCGCTCGCTGTCGGGCGACTGGGCGTGGCCGCTCGCCCACGCGTCGGCGCTCACGTTCCACTACAACAACGAGCGCGTGCTGATCCCCGCCGTCTCGGCGCCGCCGGGCACGCAGGAGGCCGTGGACGCCATCACCACCGCGAGCCGCCCCATCTCCGGCAACGCGTTCGAGGACTTCGTCAAGCAGCGCAACGAGATGGAGGGCGAGTACGCGCGCGGCCCCGCGGCCGTGACCTACTACGTCTCGAGCGAGTCCGACTACCTGGCGCAGCAGCTCGGCGGGCGCTGGAGCCGCGACTTCCGCCAGCAGAGCGCGAACCTGTCGCTGGGCTCGAGCTGGAGCTGGGACGCGATCGCGCCGGCGCAGGACGACGACACGAACACCGGCGACGCGCACAAGACCACGTTGCACTGGAACGCGGTCATGACCGAGGTCGTGTCGCCCTCGCTGCTCGTGCGCTACGGCGTCGAGTACAACCTCGTGAACGGGCTCCAGCACAACCCGTATCGCAATGTCTACGCCGGCGGCACGAACGTGCCCGAGCACCATCCGGACACCCGGCAGCGCCGCGACGCGTTCGTGCGCGTGAATCAGGCGCTGCCGAACCGCGCCAGCGTCAAGCTGTCGTATCGGCTCTACAACGACGACTGGGGCGTCACCTCGCACGAGCTCGGCACGCGGCTCAGCCAGTACGTGACGCGCGGGCTGTCCGCGCGCTGGGAGTACCGCTGGTACACGCAGACGGCGGCGGACTTCTTCAGCGACAACTACGCGAGCGTGAACGGCATCGGCGGCTACCTCACCGGCGATTACCGGCTCGGCCAGCTGTCGAGCCACCTGTTCGGCGCCGCGTTGCGCGCCGACCTCGAGGCGTTCGCGCCCACGCGCGCGTTCGTGCGCCGCATGACGCTGTGGGTGGACCTCGAGCGCTACTTCAACAGCAACAACTACTCCGCGAACGTCGTCGAGACGGGCGTGGACTTCCGGTTCCCATGAGCCCCATGCGAACCGGTCACGAGAGGAGCACGCACGTGCGACGACGCATCCTGATCTGCATCGGCCTCGCAGGGACGCTCGCGCTCGCACCCGGCTTCGCCCGCCCCGCGGCGGCGGCGACGTTCGCGCCGGCGCCGATCGCGCCGGACCTCGGGCTCGACGCGCTCACGCGGCGGGTGACGCGCGAGCAGCTCGGCCGGAACCTGTTCGGCGACCCGTGGGCCACGGTGACGCTGTCGCACGTCGACGTCTACGACCGCTTCCCGTTCGTCGAGTCGCGCCACTTCCTCGTGGTCTCGGACCCGGCGTGGAACCGGCTCGTCTACGGCGAGGTCGGCAAGTCGCTCACGGCGTTCGACGGGGGTCACACGGCCACCGGCGCGCTCGCGTCGCCGCGCGGCCTCGCGGTCGATGATCAGGACCGCGTCTACGTGGCCGACGCCGGCAACGGCCGCGTGCTCGTGCTGCAGGCGAGCACCGAGTTCGACCGCCTGACGCTCACGCCGCTCTACGCGATCGACGGCCTCTCCGACCCGAGCGGCGTGGCGTGGTCGGACGGCGGCACGCCGTTCGCGCCCGGCGACGACGCGCTGTTCGTGGCCGAGACCGGCAGGAACCGCGTCGCGGCGTACGCGCTCGGCGGCGGCGGGGCGCGGCTCGTGGGCACGCTCGGCACGCTGGGCGCGGGCGACGATCGCTTCGCCGGCCCGCTCTCGGTCGCGGTCGGTCGCGAGTCCGGCGCTTCCACCGGCGATGTCTACGTTGCGGACGCGCACAACCGGCGCATCGTGCGGCTCGGCTGGGACGGCGCGCGGCTCGCCTGGCGCGGCTCGGCCCCCTCGGGCGCGGACGCCGTCCCCTCGCTCGCCACCGACGAGTGGGGCAACGTCTACGCCGCGGCGCCCCAGCAGGGCGTCGTGCTCAAGTTCAACGCGGCGCTCGAGGGCATCGCGGAGCTGCGCGACGGGCTCGTGCGCCCGCGCGCGCTCACCGTGCCGTACTTCACCGTGCGCGATCACCGCGACAGCCGTGTCGTGCGCAGCGGCCAGCCGGTGGCGCTCGTGCTCGAGCCGTGGGGCGACGCGACGGGCCTGCGCGCCTGGGACCTCGGCGTCTCGGTCGAGGGCCTCGCCGTGGCCGGTGCGGACGCCCCGGTCGCGAGCTTCACGCTCACCGACCGCGCCCGCGTCGCGCTCGAGCTCGCCGACCGCGGGACCGGCCGCGTGCTCGCGAAGCGCGACGCCGGCACGTTCGCGGCGGGCCACGTCAGCGTGCCGCTCACCGCGGCCGATCTCGTGGCGGCGCCGGACCACGCCGAGCTGGTGCTCAAGGTCACCGCGACGCCGGCCTACGCCTCGGGCGGCTCGCCCGCGAGCGCGAGCGTGACGCTCACGGCCCAGGGCGGGGGCCTGCTGCCCTCGGCCACGGCGATGCTGCTGCCCGCGTGGCCGAACCCGGCGCGCTTCGGCACGAGGTTCCGTTTCGCGCTGCCCGCGGGCGCCGCCGATCGCGCCACGCTCACCGTGCTCGACCCGGGCGGCCGCCGCGTGCGCGCGTTCGCGGGTCCGTTCACGGCGGGCATCAACGAGATCCCCTGGGACGGCCTCGACGGCGACGGCCGCCCGGTGCGCTCGGGGCTTTATTTCTACGAGCTCGTCCTGCCCGGCACGCGGCTCTCGCACCGTTTCGTGGTGGTGCGTTGAGCGCGAGCCCCGGCATCCGCACCGCGCGCTGGCTCGCCGGCGCAGCGCTGGCGCTCGCCGCCGCGGGCTGTCTCGACGAGCCCAAGATCCAGGATCGCTGGACGCGCGTGGACATGACCGGCGCGAGCCTCGCGCCGTCACAGCCGGTTCAGGCCGGCACCACGATCCCGGTGCAGGTGAGCAGCGACGTCTATTACCGGCGCATCCTCACCGGTTACGCCGTCGCCGAGCTGCGCGCGAGCACGACGCTCTCACCGGGGATGCTCGTGCTCGATCCCAATGCCGACCGGCTGCGGATGGCGAACGACATGGACCGGCTGCTCGCCACGTCGGTGAGCATGGGCCGCGAGGCGCGCGCGGTGACCGGCTGGGACCACCTGATCCAGCACATCGACTTCGCGTTCACGGGCTCGGTGCCCGGCACGGTCACCGACAGCCTCGGGACCGGACCCACCGCGGGGCTGTTCCTGGTCTGCTACCTCGGCTCGGGCGTCGAGATCGAGCTCCCGAGCGGCGGCGACTCGGTGATCGTGACCCCCTACCCCTCGGCCCCCTACCAGATCCTCCCGGTCGGCCTGCCGGTCGCGGTGACGCCATGAGCCCGCGCCCCACGCACGCATGGCGTCCGCAGGCCGCGCGGTCGGCGCTTGTCGCCCTGCTCCTGTCGTCGAGCCTGGTACTCGCCGCAGCGGCGTCAGCCGCGGAGGCGTTCTCAAGGGAGGCAGTGCCAAGAGTCCGCTGGGTGGCGGTCTCGCTGCTCGGCGGAACCGCTCAACCCGTTTCCCGGCTGGCCGATTACCAGTGGGACGTCCACCCGCACGCCGGGTGGGGCGCCCAGGCGCTCGTGGGCCTCGGCGGCTGGTCGGTGGGCCCGCGCTACTGGCGCAGCGGTACCACGCAGGCGCTCGGGATCTCCGGGACGCCGGATCCACGCGTGCACAGCACCAGCTACGAGCTGGTGGCGCGCACGCGTGTGGCGCGCTGGCGGACGGTGGAATGCGTGGCGCTCGCCTCGGGCGGGCGTCTCGCGATCCGTTACCAGCCCGATCGGCTGACGCTCGTCACGGGCGGCAGCCCGATCGAGCTGGCGCTCGGGCCCGTGGATTCGTGGATCGCGGGCGCGGGGCTGGCGCTGCACGCGCCGGTCGCGGGTGGCTGGACAGTGGGGATGGAGACGGAGCGACGGGTGTACGCGCTCGACACGGCGCATCGGAGCGGCACGGCCGTGACGTACGCGCACGAGACGTTCGGCGATTGGCACATGCGGTTCGAGCTGGGACGCGCGTGGGGGTGGTGAGGAGCGGATGACGGCGCAACGGACGCGATCGACCGGGTGGCTCCCATGGACGCTGCTGCTGCTGTGCGCGGCGGCCGTTCTCGCCCCGTCACGTGCGCGCGCCGGCGACGCGGCGCCCACGGACTCGCTGGCCGCTCCCGCGGCGACCGACGCCGCCGCCAACGCGCCCGCCGGCGTCGCGCCCGCCCCGGCGCGCGCGGTCGCCAATGCGTCGCTCAGCACGGTGAGGATGGTGCGGCTCACCGGGAAGCCGCGCACGGTCGTGCGCAGCGGCCCCAGCGACGCCGACGCGATCGCCGGCGTGTTCGCTCCCGGCACGGCGTTCGCGGTCCTGGGCGGCAACGGCGACTGGGTGAACGTGCGGCTCAGCCCCAGCGAGTCGGGGTGGGTGCACGCTTCGTTGTGCTCGGAGTACGAGGACCTCTCGGGCATGAAGATGAGCCCGAACCCGCGGCTCTACACGCGCACCGGGAGCTTCGTGCTCGAAGGCTACGCCGCCGGCTACGCGTTCGACCGCGAGTCCAACTCGCTCGCGCTCGGCGGCCGGCTCGCCTACTACGTGTTCGACCGGCTGCAGGTGGAGTGCGGTGCCGGGTGGACCCACGTCCATCGCCCGGCCGAGATCGTGGAATCGCTGTTCGGCCTCACGCTCGAGGCCGAGGACTTCGACATGCTGTTCTACCACCTGAACACCACGCTCGAGTTCCTGCCCGGCCGGCAGATGGTGCCGTTCGTCACCGGCGGCGCCGGCGCCTCGATCATGCAGGGACGCACCGAGGCCAGCATCAACTTCGGCGCCGGCACGACGCTGTTCCTCTCCAAGCGCTCGGGGATGCGCTGGGAGGCGCGGGACTACGTCTTCCACTCGGGCACGGACAACGCCCGCCGCCTGCACCACAACATCGAGTTCAGCATCGGCACCCTGATGCTGTTCTAGGACCTCCGCCCAGGAGAGCGACATGGACGACCGCGCCCCTCGCAACCCCTTCCCCACCCTGATCGCCGCCGCAGCGCTGGCACTGCTGTGCGCGCGCGCCATGGCCGCGCCCCCGACCCCATTCTCAGCACGCGTGGGGCTCGAGCTGGCGAGCGCCGCGGCGCAGTCGTGGTCGGCCGACGCCGTGCTCGTCTACGTCGAGAACGACGAGGCGTTGGAGGCCGGCAACGGGTCCGCCGATGGCGGGTGCGAGCGCTGGAGCTACCTCTTCTACTCCGCGTCCGACGACCGGGCACGCGTCTGGTCCGTCCGCGGCGGGCGGATCGCCGCGGCGGAGAACCTCGACATGCGCTTCGACGCGCCCCCGGTCGCCGCCGGCTGGCTCGACAGCGGTACCGCGCTCGCGGCCGCGGAGCGCGCCGGCGGCGCCGAGTTCCGGAAGCAGCATCACGGCGCTCACCTCGAGACCATGCTGCTCATGCGCGGCGCGTTCTCCGAGGGCGATCCCGACGCCACCACCTGGACGCTCGTCTACCGCGCGTCCGGCGAACCGTCGCTGTTCGTCGTCGTGAGCGCGGCGGACGGCAAGGTCCAGCGCACGTGGAGGGGCTGAGCATGCGCACCCGCTTGGGGCTTTCCGCGCTGCCGCTGCTGCTCGCCCTGACGCTCGCGGCGCGTCCGGCCGCCGCGGGACGGAGCGCGGGCGCGCTCCCGCCCACCACGGTCACCGCGGTCGAGGTGGAACGCGAGCGCCCCGTGCGCGAGAAGCTGCCGACGCTTCGCTTCCTGCGCGCGAACCGCGACTTCATCCGCGCGCGCTTCGACCGGCTGCGCGCGGAGTCGCGCCTCGTGCGCGCCGGCGCCGGCGACGTGGACCCGCGCTTCCTCGAGTACCGCCGGCTCCTCACCGAGATCGCAGCCGGCAAGGACTCGGTGACGAAGGCCTCGGACGCGCGCGAGCGTCAGGGCGTGTTCACGAGCGTCGAGGACCTGGCCGTACTCGAGCGCGAGCTGGACATGCTGGAACAACTGCTGGACCAGCAGCGCACGCGGCTGGGCGCGCTGCAGGCGGACTTCGCCGGGCGCCAGCGCACCGAGCTGGACGTCGTGCTCACCGGCGGCGCGATCGAGGGCCGCGTCGACAGCGTGCGCGTGACGCTCGAGGACGGCACCAGCATGGCCTCGAGCCTCACCGAGACCCAGCGCGGCTCGCTCCAGCACGGCGGCGCGCTCGAGGCGTTCCGCGGGCTCGTGGAGCCGCGCGAGCAGGTGATCGAGATCGCGCTCATGGGCGAGGGCTGGAGCGCCACGGGCCACGGCTTCGTGACGCTGTCACCCGCGCGCGACCGGTTGACGTTCCTCAAGTTCGACCTGTCGCAGGCGAGCCCCAAGCTCGGGATCGGCAGCCTCGCGGCGAGCACCTGGCTCCTCGAGACGGGCCCGGACGTGAGCCCGGCGGGGAGCCCGGCGGCGAGCGCACCCCAGGCGGAAGCAGACCGGGACAGGCCGTGACGCGACCCGCTCCCGGCATGGGCCGCCTCGCGGTCGCATGCGTGTCCGCGCTGCTCGCGGGGTCACTCGCGAGCACCACGGCGCACGCTGCGCGCCGCCCGAAGCCCGCGCCCGAGCCGGCGGCGGTGGCGCCGGCGAACGGGGCGCCGGATCCCTCGCCGGCGAAGATCGCAGCCGCGCGCACGCCGGTCGATCCGAGGCGGCAGGCGCTCGCCCGTGCTTCGCTCGAGCACTCGCACGGCAACTTCGCGGCGGTGGTCGCGGCGCTCGCGCCGCTCGGGCTCGAGCGCGCGCCGGCGGGCGGCGCCGATGCCGACCGCGCCGCGTTCCTGCTCGGGCATGCCTGGCTCAAGCTCGGCCAGCACGAACATTTTGATGAGTTGGCCCGTGCGGTGCGGGGGTGGCCGACGCAGACGGCGTTCACGCGCTGGCTCGCGTTCGAGGCGCGACTCGCCGGCGACGCGCGCGGCGAGGCGGTGGCCACCGGCGACCGCACGACCGACGCGCTGGTCGCGAGCCAGCTCCTGGGCGACGGGCGCCCCGACGCGGTGCTGGCGCTGGTCCCGGTCGTGACGCGCGATCCTCTGTTGCTCTCGCTGCGCGCGCGCGCGCTCGAGCGGCTGGGGCGCGACGCGCGCGCCGAGTGGGAGCGGGTGGCGGCGGCCGACTCGACCACGCTGGGGCGCGACCTCGCGGGCGCCGCACTCGTGCGGCTGGCGACGCTCGCGGCCGAGCGGCGTGACGACCCGCGGCCGTGGCTCGCCCGCGTGAGCGCCGCGAGCCGCTACGCACCGGTCGCACGCCACATGGCGGCGCTCGCCACGCTCGAGCGCGGCGACGTCGCCGGCGCCACGGCGCAGCTCGAGGTGTTGCGGGCGGCGGAGCCCGACTATGCGAACCGCCGCGAGGTGGCGCAGGCGCTCGCGGCGCAGGCCATGGACGGCGAGCGCTGGGACGAGGCCTACCGGCGCTACGCGGCCGCGGACTCCGACTGGGTGCGCGAGCGCGAGACGTTCACGGTACTGCTCGCTCCCGACTCCGCCGCCTCGCTGTGGCGGGCCTGGGCGCACGACCGCTCGGTCTCCGATGCGCTCGTCCTGGACGGGCTGCCGGCCGCGGCGCTCACCGAACGGCTCTCGGCCGCCGCCGCCGATCTCGCGAGCAGCGTGCCGGCCGGCGAGCCCGCGCTCGCCGCGCCGGAGCCGGACACGAACCTCGCCCACCCGGTGCCCCCGCCCTCGCCCGAGGCCTGGGACCAGGTCGCGGCCTCGGCGCGCGAGCTGGCCGCGGCGCGCGGCCTCGCGACACTCACGGCCGATTCGCTCGAGCGCGAGCGCGAGCGGCTCGCCGATCTGCGTCGCTACCTCGGTCTCGGCCTGCGCGAGGCGCGCGGCACGGCGGACACCCTGGCGCGGCATGCCGCGGTGCTCGACTCGCTCGAGCGCGCGATGGACGAGACCGCGCGACAGCTCATGGAGCTGCGCGACGGCGCCACGCTCCGCTTCCAGCGCCGCGCGGCCACGGTTCTCGAGCGCGCGCGGCTGCACGAGAGCTGGGTCGCGGCGATGGAGCATTTCTACCTTCGCGGCCCCGATGGCGCGCGCCAGGCCGCCACGCCGCCCACGCTCAAGGGCCCCGACGTCGTACGCGCTCAGGAGCAGGAGCTCTCGCAGAGCATCCGCTTCTCGGCCGGTCACCTCCACGACGAGGTGACGAAGCGTATCGCGCAGGCCTACGAGCGCACCTGGGGCCCGCGCATGATCGACCGCGTGGGCGCGCTCGCCGACAGCACGCGCGACGCGCTCGCCTGGGCGCGCGCGATCGTGCGCGGCACGGACAGCTCGCTGGCGCTGGCGGGGACGAGCGCCGAGGAGTCGCGGCTCGCGGCCCTCGCCGAGCGCACCGAACGACAGGCGAGCGAGCGGGCCGCGGTGGATGCGAAGCTCCGCGTCGCCACCGCGCGCACCGCCGTGGAGCGGGCGCTCGCGGCACTCGACCAGGAGCGCGAGGGGCTCGACTACGGGCTCGCGGCCGCGGCGTACGCGCGCTCGGTCAAGCTCTCGGCCGCGGACACGCTGCCCATGGCGGCGGAGGTGCGCGGCAGCAAGGCTTCAACGCCGCCCGGCGCGGATTCGCTCGGCGCGTTCGAGACCGCGACCGACTCGGTGGCGGGGCGCGACCGCGACGACGCGATCGCGCGCGCGAGCATCTTCCTCGCCGATCACCCGGCCTCGCCGGCGCGCGGCGAGATGCGGTTCCGGCTCGCCGACCTGCTCGTGAGCGCGGCGCGCGTGGACTTCCGCCAGCGCATGGCGGAGTGGGTGCGCGCGCAGGCCGAGGGCCGTGCTTCGACGCTGCCGATCGTGGACCACGGGCAGGCGCTCGCGCTCTACCGGAAGATGCTCGAGGAGGACAGCGACTTCCCGCACCTGGACGCGGTGCTGTTCAACGCCGGCATGCTGCTCGCGGACGCGGGCGATCCGGGCGCGGCGCAGTTCTTCTCGAAGCTCCTCGCCGAGCACCCCGGCTCGCCCTACGTGCAGGAGGCGAGCCTGCGGCTCGGCGACCTGTCGGTGGACGGCCAACGGCCCGATCGGGGCGTCGCCGACTACGAGCGGGCGGCGAGCGGCGCCGACCCGTCGCTGCGCGCGATCGCGCTCTACAAGAGCGGCTGGGCGCACTACAACGCCGATCGCTACGACGACGCCGCGCGCTCGTTCCGCGGCGTCATGGACCTCTACGCCGGCGAGGCGACGCTGCATCTGCAGACCGACATCGAGCACGAGGCCGAGCAGTACTTCGTCTACTCGCTCGCTGCGGCCGGCGGCGCCGATGCGTTCGCGCGCGAGTTCCCGGCCGGCGACGCCGAGCGCCCGTACGCACGCCGGGTGCTGCGCGCCATGGGCCAGCACTTCCGCCGCTACGGCGAGCTGTCGAAGGCCGTGGCCGCGGACCAGCTCTACCTCGAGCGCTGGCCCGGCGACGCGGCCGCGCTCGAGGTGGCGGGACGCCTCGCCGACACCGAGCGCCGCGCCGAGCGCCCCGCCGAGGAGCGCGCCACGCGGCTCAAGTGGGCGGAGCGCTTCGCGCCCGGCGGCGCGTGGGCGACGGCGCAGACCAGTGACTCGCTGCGCGGCGCGGGCGAGGCGTTCGCGCGCGACGCCTGGCGCGTGGAGGCGTTCGAGCACCATCGCGACGCGCGCACGAAGGGCTCGCGCGCGGAATGGCAGTCGGCGCTCCAGTACTACGAGACGCTGCTCGCGCGCTGGCCGGGCGACTCCGCGGCGCGCACGTACGAGCTGCACGCCGGCGAGGCGTGCGCGGAGCTGGGCGAGTACGCCGCGTCGCTGCGGCACTATCGAACCGCCGCGGCTGACGCCGCGGCGGCTTCAGAAGCCGCGACGGACAGCGTGGCCTCGCGCGCGGCGTGGCAGGTGGTGGCGGTGACCGACCGCTGGTACGAGAGCACGCGGCCGGCGTCGGGCCCGAAGCCGGCGTCGCGCGGCATCGGCGCCGACTCGCTCGCGCACGCGTTCGTGCGCGAGGCGGACGCGTTCCTCGAGCGCCACCCGAAGCACCCGCAGTCGGCCGACCTGGTGTGGCGCGAGTGCCAGCTCGCGCTGGCGCACGGCTGGAGCGCTGACGCGCAGGCCTCGCTCGCCCGCTTCGCGCGCGGCTTCCCCGGCGACAAGCGCGCACCGCTCGCGGCCGGCGAGCGCGCCGAGGCGTACTTCCGCGGCGGCGATTTCGCCGCCGCTTCCGAGGCGTTCGAGGAGGCGCTGGCGATCGCGAAGCGGGCGGGCGCGGACACGCTGGCGCGCCGCGCCGAGCGGGCGCTCCCGGTGTGCGCGTACGCCCGCGCCGAGGCCGCGGTCGCCGCGGACTCGACGCAGCACGCCCGCCACGCCGAGCTGTTCGAGGAAGTGGCGCGCCGCTGGCCCGCCTACGAGCACGCCCCGATCGCCCAGTACCGCGCCGGGCTCGCGTGGCTCGACGCCGGCCAGACCGAGAAGGGTGTGCAGGCGTTCCACGTGCTCGTCGAGCGCTGGCCCGCGAACGTGCTCGCGCGCGAGGCGGGCCTGAAGAGCGCGCAGGCGTGGGAGGCCGCGGGCGAGCGGGAGCGCGCGTCGGCCGCCTACCTCGAGTTCGCGCAGAAGCACGGGAAGGACGACAACGCCGACGAGGCGTGGCTCAAGGCCGCCGACCTCGCCGACTCGGCCGGCCAGGGCGAGCACGCCGACAACCTGCGCAAGGAGTACATGAAGCGCTGGCCGAACGACCGCGAGTCGGCGCTCGAGATCCTGGAACGGCTCGCGCACCAGGAGCTGGCCACGGTCTCGCCGGAGAAGCCGCTCGCGGCGTTGCTCGCGGCCCCGAAGCCCGCAGCCGCGGCCGCGAAGACGAAGCCCGCCCCGCCCTCCTACCTCGCGCAATACTTGAAGCTGGCCGCGCAAAAGCCTGCCCAGGCGTCCAAACCCCTGCTCGCCGAGGTCCGGTTCCTGTCCGCCGAGGAGGCCTATCGGCGCTACGACGCGCTGCGGCTCACGCAGCCGCTGCCCAAGTCGATCGCGGCCAAGCAGAAGCTCCTGGACAGCGTGCTCGTGCGCTACAAGCGCACGGTCGACATGGGCGTGGCGGAGTGGTCGCACGCCGCCGGCTACCGCATCGGTCAAGCCCTTGTGGGCTTCGGATCCGCGCTGGAGGCGAGCGAACGACCTGCCGATCTCACGGGAGACGACTTGAGGGCCTACGAGAACGTGCTCGTCGAGCAAAGCATGACCTTCCACGAGCGTGGGGAGACCGTGTGGAGCGAAATGCTGACCCAAAACCAGGGCGGTGTCGCCGACACCTGGGTCACCCGGACGCGTCAGGCGCTGTGGACGGGGCTGGGCGATCGCTTCCTGTTCCAGCCCGACGTGGAGTTCCCGGTGATCGAGGGCAAGGCCCCGCCGCACGCGCGCTCGGCGCGCAGCGCACGCGACACGGCCTCGACCCGGACCGGCGTGGCGACGGAGGGCGAACGCTGATGCCCGCGCCCCTTCGCGTGTCACTCGCGCGCGCGCTCGCATGCGCGGCGCTGCCGGTCCTGCTCACGGGCTGTTCCGTGCTGACCCTCGGGCGCTCGGGTCGTGCCGGCGAGCCGACCGCCGTGGTCCCGGAGCCCGGCGGCAAGCGCGCGAAGGAGAAGAGATCCGATACGCCGCTCGATGCCCTGGCCGAATCACGCCTGCGCGCGGAGCAGCAGCCGAACGAACCGTGGTGGCCTTACGAGACGGCCGTGCTCGAGCAGAAGGCCGGCCGGCCCGCCGAAGCCGAAGCCTCGCTGCGCGCGTCGGTCGCTCGCGATTCGGGCTACGCGCCCGCGCTCTCGGCGCTGTCGCGCACGCTCTACGAGCAGGGCCGGCACGAGGAGGCCGTCCAGTTGCTGGCGCCGGTGCGCGAGGGCCGCGTGACGATGAACGACGGCGAGCGCGCCGCGGTGCTGGCCGGGCTGGCGCTCCACGAGGCGGCGCTCGGCCGCGAAGCCGACGCGCGCGCGACGCTGGCGGGCGTGCCGCGCGACGAGGCCGCGGGCGTGAGCGGTTACATCGCCGTGCGCGGCACCGATCGCGATGCCGCCGACAAGGCGACGCAGGCCGCACTCCGCGGCGCGCCGAACAGCGCGGCGCTCCACAACAACCGCGGCATCGCGCTCCTGCGCACCGCCGACGCCGACGCCGCGGAGAAGGAGTTCCTGCGCGCCATCGAGCTGGACCCGACGCGGCCGGCGCCCTACTACAACCTCGCGATCCTCGAGCGCTGGTACCGGCTCGACGCGGCCGCCGCGTCCGCGCGGTTCAAGCAGTACTGGAACCTCTCGCACGCCGATCCCGACAGCCTCTACGCGGAGCTGAAAGAGGGCCCGAACAAGTGATCGCCCGCCTGCACTCGCGCGCGGCGGCGGCCGTGCTCGCGCTCGGCCTCGTGGCCGCGGTGGCGCACGCCGAGGCGGGTTCCCCGCCGAAGGCGGGGTCGGCCGCGCGCGCGTCGCGACCGGTCGTGCGCCGGCCCGCGGCGACAGCGGGCGCCGACAGCTCCGCGCGCACGCGATCGCGGGTCGCGCCGCGCACGCTCGACGACATCCACATCGAAGGTGAGATCCCGGTGCCGCAGGTGATGTTCATCACCGCGCGGGACCAGCGCCGGTTCATGGAGTTCCAGCACCATCGCTATACGAGAACGAGTCTCGAGCTGGGCCGCGGGACCGCGATGCCCTCGCGGATCGTCATCCCCGAGCCCGGCCCTGCTGTACGAAAGGAGAATCAGCGATGAACGAGTTGGCAGGACTGGCGTCCTTCTTCAAGCAGGGCGGCCTGGTCATGTACGGGATCCTCGGCATCGGCGTGGTCGCGGCCGCGATCGCGCTGGAGCGCTTCTTCGTCATCACCGGCGCCGCGGCGTTGAACGGCAAGAAGCTCACGAACGACGTGCTCGCCCAGATCAACCGCGGCGACCTGAACGCCGCGCGCAACGTGAGCCGCAAGTCGAACGCGCCGGCCGCGCAGGTGGTGCAGGCGGTGCTGTCGGTGGCCGAGGTGGAGGAGTCGAAGCTCCAGTCCGCGGCCGACGACGCCGCGGCGCTGGCGATGCCGCCGCTCACGCGCCGGCTCGCGCACCTGAACGTGCTCGCCAACATCGCCACGCTGGTGGGGCTGCTCGGCACCATCTCGGGCCTGATCACGGCGTTCGCCGCCGTGGGCGCGGCAGACCCCTCGCAGCGCTCGGCGTTCCTCGCCGGCGGCATCTCGATGGCGCTCAATGCCACCGCGTTCGGCCTGCTGGTCGCGATCCCGACGCTGGTCACGCAGGGCTTCCTCGTCGGCCTCGTCGAGGGCATCGCCGAGCAGGTGGAGGAGAGCGGCATCCGCGTCTCGCGCGCGTTGCTCGCCTCGGCCGCGCGCGGCCAGATCGTGCCCATCCCGGGGCGGCCGTCTCCGCAGGCGGCGCCCGGCGCTCGCGGCAGCTTCGCCCCGCAGGGCGGGACGCCCTGACATGCGGCGCCGAAAGCAGCGCAAGGAGCTGGTCAACACCGACCTCAAGCTCATGCCGCTCATGAACATCATCATCGCCCTGATCCCGATGCTGCTGCTCTCCGCGGTGTTCCTCGAGGTGAAGGTGATCGAGACCAGCCTGCCCCGCGACGCCGACGCTTCGGCCGCCGCGGTGGCCGCAGAGCCGGCCACGCCGCCGCTCGACCTGGCCGTGCACGTCCGCGGCGACGTCTACGTGATCGAGGGACACGGCGTCGCGCCGCTGCTCGTGCCACGGCGCTCGGCTTCGGCGCCGGATTCGGCCGCGACCCAGCTCCTCTCCCAGGCGCTGCGCGCGATCGCCGCGTCGCACCCGGGCACGAGCGAGGTGCGCATCGTGGCCGAATCGCGCACGCGCTACCAGGAGGTCATCGCGCTCATGGACGTGGCGCGCGGCGCGGGGCTCGTGAACGCCGCGCTGGAGGGGGCCGGCGACGCGGCTCCGTCGGACGTCGCACCCGCCGCCGCGGAAGGAATGTGACATGCGACGCCGCTCGCGAAGCACCGGGATGATGGAGCGTTACACCTCGGACGGCGGGCTCACGCTCACGTCGATGATGGACATCCTCACCACGCTGCTGTTCTTCGTGCTCAAGAGCTACGTCTCGGGCGGCGAGGTCACGGTGCCGCCGCCGGGTGTGACGCTGCCGCGCTCGACGGTGAACGCCGACATGCACACGTCGGTGGTCGTGGCCATCGACCACGACGGCATCATGATGGACGGCGAGCGCGTGGCCACGGTGGAGGAGGCCATCGCGACCGACGAGCTGATGATCGCCCCGCTGGCGAAGCGCCTCGCCGTGGCGCGCGCGCTGATGGACAACCTGGCCGAGCGCAAGGGCGAGAAACATACGGTCACGCGCCTGGCCACGATCCAGGGCGACGCCGGGATCGAGTTCCGCGTGCTGCAGAAGGTCATGTACACGCTCGACCGCAACGGCTTCCCGGACATCGCGCTCGCGGTGCTCAAGAAGGCCTGATCCCGCCCATGGCCACCGCCACCGAATACCGCCGGCCGTTGTTCGATCCGAACGACGTGCTGTTCATGCGCTGCCTCACGACCAGCGCCATCATCGCCGTGCTGCTCGTGATCGCCGTGCGCCTGGTCCCCGCGCCGCCGCCCAGGCCGGTCGTGAACGTGGACCAGCTGCCGCAGCGTTTCGCGAAGCTGATCCTCGAGCCCGCGAAGAAGGTGCCGCCGCCGGTGCTCCCCGCCGGCGACAAGGTGCACACTGCGAAGTCCGAGCCGGGCGGCGGGGGTGGCGGTGGCGGCGGCGGCGGCGGCAAGGCGGAGCCGGTCCACAAGCCCGTTCCCGCGCCGGGCGCGCCCGCGGGCAACCGCCAGGTGGAGAGCATGCACTCGCTCGCCACCGGGAGCGGCTCGGCGGGCCGCGCGCGCGCGCAGGCCGAGGTGGGCGCGCAGCTCGCGAGCTCGTCCAAGGCGCTCTCGAGCGCGCTCGCCGGGCTCACGTCATCGTTGGGGGTGACGAGCAGCGCCTCGGGCGGCACGGTCGCGCGCGGCGGACGCTCGCGCGGCATCCGCGATGCGAGCGGGAGCGCGGACCTGGGTCGCGTGAACGCCACGCTCGGCGGCACGGGCTCGGGCTCGGGAGGCGATCTGGCGGGCTCGGCGCTCAAGGGCTCGCTGGTCTCGATCGGCGAGCTGGCGGCCGGCTCGGGCTGGGGCACGGGCAGCGGCCCCGGCGCGGGCTCCGGCTCGGGGGGCGGCATCGGCTCGGGGACGGGCACGGGCGTCGGCCCGGGCTCGGGTCCCGGCTCGGGCGGGGGCTCGGGCGGCGGCTCCGGCGGCGGCTACGGCAGCGGCACCGGGACCGGCGCCGGCCCGGGTGTGTATCGCAGCAATGCCTCGCTCCTCGCCGTGATCCAGCGCTACGCGGCCGGCATCCAGTACTGCTACGGCAACGAGCTCAAGCGCGATCCCTCGCTCCGCGGCAAGCTCGTCATGGCGATCACCGTGGCGGCCTCGGGAGAAGTGACGGAGGCAAGCGTGGTGCAGAACACCACCGGTTCGCAGCGGCTGGCCTCGTGCGCGCTGTCGCAGGTGCGCGACTGGCGCTTCCCGTCGGTGCCCGTGGGCTCGACCACGTTCCAGGCGCCGTTCGTGTTCACGCCGCCGAATTGAGAGGCTCATTGAGAGCCTAGCGGCCTCCGGCCGCTGGCGAAGCGCGAAACGTCTCAGTAGTGGATCGTCACCTTGATCGTCGTGACGGTCCAGTTCACGCGCTCGACGGGAACGAAGCGGAGTCCGGCCTCGAGTCCCACCGCGACGATGTGCTGGCTGCGCGGGATCGTGCTGAGGTCGAACGCCAGTTCCGGCTGGAGCTCGTCCACGGCGAGGTCCAGGAAGCCCGCGCCGCCGGCGCCCACCTGCAGCGCGGAGCGCGCCGAGGCGACGCCGGGCCCCAGCGAGACGCGCGTGACGGGGCCGCTCTGCGGCAGCCAGTGGAGCTGGAGCGCGACGTCGAGGAGCGAGTAGTCGAGCCCCGCGGTGATGCTGCCGCGCGTCACGTCGCTCGAGCCGAGGAGCGCGATCCCGAGCACCGGGCCCAGCCGCCAGCGCTCGGCGATCGGGTAGTCGACGCCACCGGCCACCGAGATCGAGCCGCCCGGCGACAGCGAGTCCGAGAACAGGTAGCCGTACCCGATCGAGACGTGACCGCGCCAGGGCTCGAGATGGAGCCCGCCCGCATGGGCCCGGCCCGCGAGTGCCAGCCCCAGGGCCAGCAACGGCCCGCAGCGCCGGAACCGGCGCCAGACGCTCATCCACCCTCCCGCCGGCACGCCGGCATCCGCGTTTCTTTGCCCTGCAGCCCCGGTGGCCGGCAGGGCGGCCCCGAGCGCTCCTACCCTCGTCGGCGTCCCGCGGTTGCATGGAACAGAACGGCCGCGCCCGACAACGGCGCGGCGCGCGGCAGTGTAGAGGCTGGGGTCAGAGACCACCAACGTCGCGCGCGACGTTATGCGTCGAGCGGACCGGGGTCGCGGGGCTTCGCGAGGTAGGCCTGATCGAGCGCCTGCTGGAGCTTGTCCGACAGCGTCACCGGGATCACGACCTTCTCGTCACAGCGATAGATCTGGATCGTGCGCCGGAGGGTGTCCACCTCGACCTGGCAGTGCGAACACTCGTGGAGATGGGTGTCCACCTGCTGCACCAGTTCGGCGCGGGCGTCCTCGTCGAGGTAGTCGGCGAGCTGGTCCAGGACTTCCTGGCAGCTGAGGCGCTTCACCGCGGGCCGCCGTGCATGTGCTCGGTCGGGGTCATCACGGAAGTGCCAGCGGACACGTTATCGAACGCACCATTCAACGCGGTCCATCCCCCCGTGGGTCAGGTCAACGCCTCCAAGCGAACCCTGTATTCGATGCAGGCGGAGGCGTGTCGTTGCTGGAGAAGTGCGTGCGGCAGCCGGGGGGGCAGGATGCCCTGCCGGAGGGCAGTTGACAAGGGTCTCGTCGAGCCCGGTCGCGGAGGGCGCATTTGGCCTCCGGGGCCGTGCGCACCTGCGGCCGACGGCCGCATCGGCCACAACTCGCCGATCGGGCGCCGATCGGCAGGCTCGGGACGCACTGGAGCGATGGAGCGGTGGCCTTGCTGACTATCAGGCCGACTGCGCAGAGGCGTCTCAGGAGGACGACCTGACGGCGGCGATCTGCAAGCTGGCACCCTGACGCGCGCGGAGGGGCGGGCGGGCTCCGGGCCGGCGGGCCTTCAGCTGAGTCGAGCTACCACGCCGTCGTACAGGATCCCACCCGCCCGCAACGTGTCACGAGGCCCATGGCTCACGATCTTCCATGACTCGCGAAACAGAGGGTGCGGCAGGCTACTGGATGATCATCAGCTTCTTCGTCGCCACGAAGCCCTGGCTGCCATAGCTCACCTGCGTGAAATACAGGCCGCGCGACACCGCTCTGCCGCTCGAGTCCAGCCGGTCCCACGCCACCGCGTGCTCCCCCGGCTCGAAGCGCCGGTTCACCAGGTCTCGCACCACGCGACCGCTCACGTCGTAGACCTTGATCTCCACCTGGTCCGCCTGGGCGAGTCCGAACCGGATGGTTGCGAATGCCGACCGAAGCGGGTTGCTCCCGAGGCTCACGCGGTTCGGTACCCCGCCATCGGGCGTGACCCCGGCGACGTTGCCTGCCGGGACCGTGACGACGTTGCCGTCCAGGGTGACCCCGCCCGTCCGGGCCAACAACCTGCCGTCCACGTTTGCGCCGGATGCCGCGGTGATGGAGGCGAGAGCCAGGATGCTGCCCTTGAACACCGAGTTGGTTCCCAGCGTGGCCGAGCTGCCGACCTGCCAATAGATGTTGGTCGCCTGGGCGCCACCGGCCAGGATCACCTGGCGACCGGTGGTGGTGACGAGCGTGGACGCCATGTCAAAGACGAAGACCCCGCTGGGATCGCCCTGGGCGTCGAGCGTGAGGTCCCCGGACGAGATCTCCAGCGAGGTGGTCGATTTGTACAGGCCCGGGGCGAGGGTTTGCCCGCCGAGATTGCCGGCGACTGCGACCGCACCCGCGGTTCGACCCGCTGCGTCGTTGTAGGCCACGGTCAGGTCGAGTTGCGCCTGGGCGGCGGCCGGATCGCCCAGGTGGAACGGCCCATTGAGGATCCCGGGCGGGAACCCAGTCACCGTGGTGCCGGGACTCACGCCGATGTCCCCGGTGACGACGCTCGCGCCGGTATTGGTGACCGTGGAGGCGGCCAGGATCGCGAACGTGCTCGTCGATCCAAGCGTGACGCCGCTCTCGTAGTAGGAAGTGCTCGAGGCGCCCTGGATGACGCCAGCGTTGACTCGGTGTTCCGCGACGGAAGCAGCACTCGTGATCAAGATCATGCCGAGCACCGCGGGCAAGGCGACTCTCACGTTCATCATCGGGACCTCGCGAACGAGTTGTGGGCGGCGCGCCCCGAGATGCGTTTCCGATGCTGTGGGTGGTCCATCACTCGTCGATCAGACGCCCGACGTCGGGGCAGGGCCGCCGCCAACTGCACGCTTGCACGCTAGGGACAGGGGCAGGCGAAACCAATCCCCCGAAAGGACGGAAAGGGGACTAGTCCGAATGGGGGACGAGCGACTCGCTGATCCGGTCTGCGGGTGACGTGGGCGATGGCGACGATGAAGCCGGGCTGCCGCCCGATCCGCGGGATCGCTGCGCTACAGGGTCGAGGGTCGACCTCGTCCCCGGGCGGCGACTTCTACCCGGCTGCGCAATGAGAGCTTCTCGAGGATGTTGTGGACATGGCTCTTCACGGTGTCCGTCGCGATGCTGATCTTGTTCGCGATCTCCTTGTTGCTCAGGCCCTCGCTGATCAGGTCCACGATCTCCCGCTCCCGGGAGGTCAGCTTCACGTCGCCGATATCGACCCCGCCCTTTCGGCCTGCATCTTCGACGATCTGGGAGAGCAGCGATTGGGTCAGCGATGAAGGGAACACCTTCTGTCCCGAGGCCACGGCCCGTATCGCGGCGACGAAGTCCAGGATCGACGCATCCTTGAGCACGAATCCGGAGACCCCTTCTCTCACGAGACCGAGGATCTCGGATTTCACGGGAACCAGCCCCATGGCGATCAACCTGGATTCGGGGCTCGTCTGGCGGATCCCTCGTACCGTTTGAATGCTTCCGCGATCTCCCAACCCCAAGTCCAGCAGAATGACATCCGGACGCCGCGAGGCGCCGAGCTGTGGGATGACGTCCGGCTTGGACGACGCGGCCAGCAGTTTCAAGCCCTTCTGCTTCCTGAGCAGGCTCGACAGCCCGATCCGGAAGAGCCGGTTGTCCTCGATGAGGAGTATCGAGATCGCGTTGTCCTTCGAGCGGCGGACCTTCTCGCCCTTACTTCCGACGGCAGGCGGCCCGTTCCGCGCGGCCGGCCCGGACTTCACCCGACTCCGACGGACCAACGGCTTCCCGTGATCGAGCCCGCCTTCCACTCGGTAGGCGGGCTGCGCGAATCGGAGATGCATGCAAGGGCACTCCCTCTGAAACAATCCTCGACTTTTCCGCATCCTACTGTGCGGGCACCCGAAGCACGAGCTTTCTTCGCCCCCCGAACGAGCCTACCGCATGCCTGTTACGATGCTGCATGCCGCCTCGATCGGGTCGCGGGCTCTCCGCGCTCCACTCCGGAAGGACCGTAGGCTTCTGCCACGCATCCGCGTCACGCCGTCCCGCACCGCCCAGGGCGAGCCGGGCGGGGCGCGCCCCCGTCTGATCGGCCTCGATTCCAGCCCATTGCACGGCGAACTCCTCGGCGTCGAGCGCCTCGAGGAACGCGCGCGGGCGCTGGCGGCGGGATTCACCCTCGCGCGCGATCCGCGGCGCGGCCCACCCCGACTGTTGCGCCGCCTGATCGACCACACGCGGGTGCTCCGTCACGCGTACAGCATCCTCGCCGGCGACGTGCGGCGTGGCGAACCGATCTCCGGGGCGGCCGAGTGGTTGCTCGACAACTTCCACCTGGTGGAAGGCGAGATGCGCGAGATCCGCTATCACCTTCCGACGCGCTACTACCGAGAGCTTCCCAAGCTGGCCACGCGCGAGCTCGCCGGTACGGCGCGCGTCTACGCCATGGCCGTGGAGCTGCTCCGATACAGCGACGCGCGACTCGATGCCAGGCGGCTCAACCGGTTCGTGTACGCCTATCAGACCGTCGCGCCGCTCACCATCGGCGAACTGTGGGCCTGGCCCAGCATGCTCAAGCTGGCCCTGATCGAGCACGTCCGCCGGGTCGCCGAGGAACTGATCGAGGGCCGTGCAGGCCGTCGCGAGGCAGATCGCTGCTTCGCCGCATTCGAAAGCGCGCGAGCGGGCGCCCGCCCTCCTCCGCTTCCGCAGGTGCTCCACGTCGCGTTCGTGGATCAGTTGCTGCAGCGAATGCGCGAATACGGTCCGCGCGCTGCCGGGCTGCGCAAGCAGCTCGAGGAGCGCCTGGATGCCGCCGGCACCACGGTCGAGCACGCGGTGCGAGCCGAGCATCAGCGGCAGGCGATGAACCGCCTCTCGATGGGCAACTCGATCACCAGTTTGCGCCTCTGTGCCACGATCGATTGGAACGAGCATGTCGAGGGCACCAGCCTGATCGAGCAGATCCTGCGGCGCGATCCGTCGGGCGTCTACGGCCGCATGGAGTTTGCCAGCCGCGACCTGTACCGCCACGCCGTGGAAGCGCTGGCGGATCCGATCGCCGAAGCCCAGGTCAGGGTTGCGCTGCGCGCCATCGAGAGCGCGCGCCAGACGGCGGAGACGCACGGCACCGTCTCCCCCAGGGCCCATGTTGGCTACTACCTGATCGGGGGTGGCCGCCGCGAACTCGAGCACGACGTTGCCCATCGCCCGCCGCTTCGGCAGCGCCTGAAGCGGCTCCTCTTCAGGAACGCGACGCTCCTCTACCTCGGTTCGGTGGCCCTGCTCACGGGATCCGGGCTGGCCGCCGCCGTGGCCGTGGCGCAAGCGGCGCACGCTCCGCCCTGGCTGTGGACCTGGGTGGCGGCCCTTGCACTGATCCCGGCCAGCGAGTTCGCAGTGGCCTTCATGCACCGCGTCGTCCACCGGATCGCAAGGCCCGCGCCGCTGCCGCGGCTCGATCTGCGCGACGGCGTGCCCGCGCCGGCACAGACCATGGTCATCGTGCCCACGATCATCTCCTCGGTCGAGGGTGTCGGGGCGCTGGTGGAGCGCCTCGAGGTGCACGCCCTCGGCAACCGTGATCCGCACGTTCGATTCGCGCTGCTCACGGACTTCCCGGACGCCCTGTCCGAGCACGTTCCTGGCGACGACGCCGTGCTCGCGGCCGCGGTCGCGGGAATCGATGAGCTCAACGCGCGCCACGCGCCCGGGACACGGGACCGCTTCTACCTCTGCCACCGCGCACGGTGCTGGAACGGCAGCGAGGGCGTGTGGATGGGGTGGGAGCGAAAGCGCGGCAAGATCGAGGAGTTCAACCGGCTCCTTCGTGGAGCGTCCGACACGGGCTTCACCGTCCTCGCCGGCGATCCCGGCATCCTGCGCCTCATCCGCTACTGCATCACGCTCGACAGCGACACACGCCTGCCGCGCGACGCGGCGCGGCAACTGATCGGCGTCGCCGAGCATCCGCTCAATCGTCCGCGGTTCGACGCGAAGCTCGGACGGGTCGTCGAGGGTTACGGCGTGCTCCAGCCACGGGTCAGCGTCACCATGGCGAGCGCCGCGGGGTCGCTGTTCGCTCGCGCCTACGCCGGACACACCGGCGTCGATCCGTACACGACCGCGGTGTCCGACACGTACCAGGATCTGTTCGCCGAAGGCATCTTCACGGGCAAGGGTCTCTACGACGTGGACACGTTCTCCGCCGCGCTCGAGGGCCGAGTGGCGGACAACGCGATGCTCTCCCACGACCTGTTCGAGGGCCTGTTCGCACGCTGCGCCCTCGTTTCGGACGTCGAGGTCGTGGACGACTTCCCCTCGAGCGTGCTCGCCCACGCTCGGCGCCAGCACCGTTGGGTGCGCGGCGACTGGCAGATCCTGTTCTGCCTGCTGCCGGTGGTGCCGACGTCGCACGGACTGGAACGGAACCGGCTGCCCCTGATCAGCCGCTGGAAGATCTTCGACAACCTGCGACGCAGCCTGGTGGCCCCGGGACTGGTGTCCCTGCTGGCCTCCGCCTGGACCTGGCTGCCGGGCTCCCCGTTCGGCTGGACGCTGGCGGCACTCGCGGTGCTGGGCTTCCCACTGCTTCCGCCGCTGGTCCACTTCGCCCGGGGCCCGCGTCCGCAACAGCCGCCACGCGTGTTCCTCCACGACGTGTGGGCGGAGTTGGAGACCGCGGGCGCGCAGGTGCTGCTCGAGATCGTGCTGCTCCCCTACCACGCCTTCGAGATGCTGCATGCCATCGTCGTGACGCTGATCCGCCTGGTGATCACGCAGCGGCGTCTGCTCGAGTGGGAGACCGCCGCGGCCTCGGCCGCGCGCGCGGCGGGCCTCCTCGCGCGCCAGGGCCCGTGGGTGTTCGTCGCCGAGATGTGGGCGGGCCCGGCGGCGAGCTTGCTCGTGCTGCTGGGAGTGCTGCCGCTGCGCGCCCACGCGTTGCCGGTGGCGTTGCCCTTCCTCGCGGCGTGGCTCGTCTCGCCGGGGGTCGCGTGGTGGCTCAGCAGGCCGGTGGTCCCGAGGCGCCTGGCGCCCGGTGCCGAGGCGACCGAACAGCTGCGGCGCATCGCGCGCCGGACGTGGCACTACTTCGAGCGCTTCGTCACCGAGCGGGATCACTGGCTGCCCCCCGACAACGTGCAGGAGGCTCCGGAGCTCCGCGTCGCGCACCGCACGTCGCCGACCAACATCGGCATGGGCCTGCTCTCGACGCTCGCCGCCCACGACCTTGGCTACGTGGACGACGGCGAGCTCGTGGACCGCATCGAAGCCACGCTCGCGACCGTCGAGGGACTCGAGCGCCACCAGGGACACCTGCTCAATTGGTACGACACGGAATCCCTCGCCCCGCTCGCGCCGCGTTACGTTTCGACCGTGGACAGCGGCAACCTGGCGGGTGCCCTGATGACGCTGTCGGTCGGGTTGCGCGAGACGGCCGCGGGCGCGGGCGGCCAGGAGGCCACGTGTGCGGGGCTCGCCGACACGGCAGGTGTACTGGCGCAGGCGCTGGCGGCGCTCGCGCGGCGGGCGCATGCGGCGACGGCACTGCGCGCGGGTCACGTGCTCGCCCAGCGCGAGCTGGACGCGCTCCGCGACGCGCTCGCGGCTCGCGGGCCGGCGAGCGTGCGGCTCGAGGCCGCGCGTCAACGCGCGCCCGAACTGCGCGCCGCGCTGGCGGCGGTCGGCAAGGCCGCGCCGGCGGGCCCCGAGGCCAGCGAGGTCGCCGAGTGGAGCCGATCGCTCGACGAGGCACTCGTGCGGTCCCAGGCGCCGACGGCCGGGCCCGACGCCCTCCGCGGACGACTCCACGATCTCGCGCGCCGCTGTGACGAGCTCGCCGACGGCATGGAGTGGTCGTTCCTCTACGAGCGTGCGCGCGGAGTGTTCTCGATCGGCTTCCGGCTGGCCGATGCCGAAGGCCCCGGGCGCCTCGATTCCTCGTACTACGATCTGCTGGCGTCCGAGGCCCGGCTGGCGAGCTTCATCGCCATCGCCCGGGGCGATGTGCCCCAGGAGCATTGGTTCCGGCTCTCGCGCGCGCTCGTGAGCGTCGAGGGCTCGACGACGCTGGTGTCATGGAGCGGCTCGATGTTCGAGTACCTCATGCCGCTGCTGATGCTGCGCAGCCATCCCGAGACCCTGATCGAGACCACGTGCCGCGCGGCGGTGCGGGCACAGATCCTCTACGGGCGGCGCCACCGTGTTCCCTGGGGCATCTCGGAGTCCGCCTACAACGTGGTGGACGCGCATGGGAACTACCAGTACAAGGCCTTCGGCGTCCCCGGCCTCGGGCTGAAACGCGGGCTGGCCGAAGACCTGGTCATCGCGCCCTACGCGACCGCGCTGGCGGCCCTGATCGATCCCGCCGCCGCCGCAGAGAACTTCCGCAGGCTCGAGCGCGAGGGCGCCGCCGGGCGGTTCGGATTCCACGAAGCGCTCGACTACACGCCGCGCAAGACCGATCCGCCCGACGGCGAGAGCGTGGCCGACCCGCCCCGGGTGCAGTGCGTGCGGGCGAGCTTCGCCCATCATCAGGGCATGAGCCTGGTCGCGCTGGCGAACGCCGTGCTCGGCGCTCCGATGGTCCGTCGCTTTCACTCGGACCCCCGCGTTCAGGCCACGGAGCCGCTGCTTCAGGAGCGCGTACCGCGCTACGTCCCCGTCATCCGGCCGCGTCCCCCGGAGTCCACACGGGTCGAGCCGTTCGTGCCCGCGGTCTCTCCGAGGCGCTTCCGTTCCCCGCACACGCTCTACCCGAGCGCCCACTTCCTTTCCAACGGCCAGTACACGGCGGTCGTCACCAACGCCGGGGGTGGCGCCAGCTCGTGGCGTGGACTCGCGGTCACCCGGCAGCGAGACGACCCCACCTGCGACCCGGGCAGCCAGTTCATCTACCTGCGCGACGTGCGCAGCGGCCTGCGGTGGTCGGCCGCCTTCCAGCCGGTGTGCCGAGAGCCCGAACGCTACCTGGTGACCTTCCGCGCGGACGATGCCCTGTTCGAGCGCACGGACGACGGCATCGAGACCCGGCTCGAAGTCACGGTCTCTCCCGAGGACGACGTCGAGGTGCGCCGGATCACGCTCGTCAACCACTCCGACCAGGTGCGCGAGATCGAGGTGACGAGCCTGGTCGAGGTGGTGCTCGCACCCCATGCCGAGGATCTCTCTCACCCCGTGTTCCTCAAATTGTTCCTGGAGACCGAGTACCGCCCCGAATGCACGGCACTGCTGTGCGGCCGCCGATCGCGCTCGCCCGACGAGCCGACGCCCTGGGCCGTGCACGTGCTGAGCGCCGAGAGCGGCCTCCATGGTGCCGTCGAGTGGGAGACCGACCGCAGGCGCTTCCTCGGGCGCGGGCGAACGGTCGAACACCCCATCGCGCTCGACGGTCGGGCGCTCTCGGGCACGACCGGAGCGGTCCTGGACCCGGTCCTGAGCCTGCGCCGGCGGGTGCGCATCGCGACCGGCGGCCAGGTGCGCCTGGCATTCGCGACCGGCGTCGCCGGCAGCCGGTCCGCGGCGATCGCGCTGGCCGAGAAATACGACGACCCGGCCTCGGCCGCCCGCACGTTCGCGCTCGCCACCACGCAGACCCAGATGCGGCTGCGCCACCTCGGGATCTCCGCCGATGAAGGGCGGCTCTACGAGCGACTCGCCTCGCACGTCCTGTGGACCGACGCCACGCTGCGCGCCGCCCCCGCGCACCTGGCCGCCAACACGCTCGCCCAGTCGGGACTGTGGGCGCACGGGATCTCCGGCGACCTGCCGATCCTGGTCGTGCGCGTGGTCCGCGACGGGGACCTCTCGCTCGTGCGCCAGGTGTTGCGCGCGCAGGAGTACTGGCGTCTCAAGGGGCTCACGGCCGACTTCGCCATCCTCAACGAACTTCCCGCCAGCTACCTGGCCGAGATGCACGAGAAGCTCGAGGGCATGCTCGAGAAGGGCTCGTGGGCCGCGTGGCGGAACCGCCCCGGAGGCGTGTTCCTCCTGCGCGGCGACGGCATGCCGGAGGCGGAGCGCGTGCTCATCCTCGCCGCCGCGCGCGCGGTGCTGAGCGGTGATCAGGGCGAGCTCGCCGACCAACTCGGGCTCCCCTACGCCGAGCCGAGTTGGCCGGCCGCGCTGGGCGCGCCATCGGTGGAGACCGGCGAAGTCCCGAGGGAAGCCTTCGCGGACGTGGAGGCCCCGCCGCTCACGCACGCGAACGGAGTTGGCGGTTTCACCGCCGGCGGCCGCGAATACGCCGTCGTCCTCGAGGGCGATGCGGACACGCCCCAGCCGTGGGTGAACGTGATCGCGAACCCGGTCTTCGGCAGCGTGGTCGGCGCCACGGGCGCGGCCTGGACATGGGCGGGGAACAGCCGCGAGAACCGGCTCACGCCGTTCGGCAACGACCCGGTCGGCGAATTCGGCGGCGAGGCTCTCTACCTGCGCGACGAGGACCTGCGCGTGGTGTGGGGTGCCACGCCCGGTCCGCTGCCGCGTGCGCGCGACGGCGGGCGCTGGGTCGTGCGCCATGGCGCCGGGGTCACGCGCTACGCCCACCGCGCCCACGGCGTCACCTGCGAACTCGCCGTGTTCGTCCACGCCGACGAGCCCCTCAAGCTCTCTTCGGTCTCGCTCACCAATCACACCCGGGTGGCTCGGCACCTGAGCGTGTTCGCCTACAACGAGTGGGCGCTGTGCCCGCCGCGCGCCGGCGAGCACCGCTTCGTGCTCACCGAGCAGGACCGCGAGACCGGTGCGGTGCTGGCGCGCAATCCCTACAACGCGGACTTCCCCGGGCGGGTGGCGTTCGTGCACGCGAGTCAACGGCCGGTATCCGCGACCGGGGACCGACTGGAGTTCCTGGGCCGGAACGGTTCGCTGCGGCGACCCGCGGCGCTGGCGCGGGTGTCGCTGGGGCAGCGCTTCGGTGCGGGGCTCGACCCGTGCGCCGCGCTCCAGGTTCGTGTCGATCTCGAACCGGGCGAGACGCGCGAGATCGTGCTGCTGCTCGGCCAGGGCGACGACCGGGCGCACGCGCTCGCGCTGGCGAACCGATTCGGCAGCGTCGCGGCCGCGCGCTCGGCGCTGCAGGAGGTCGATCGGCGCTGGGACGCACTGCTCGGCACGATCGAGGTCGAGACCCCCGACGACTCCTTCAGCCTGATCATGAACCGCTGGCTGCTCTACCAGGCGGTGAGCTCGCGACTGTGGGGCCGCACCGGGTTCTTCCAGCCCGGCGGCGCGTACGGCTTCCGCGACCAGTTGCAGGACGTGATGGCGCTCGGGTTCGCCCGCCCGGATCTCTTCCGCCAGCACCTGCTGCGCTGCGCCGCCCACCAGTTCGTCGAAGGGGACGTGCAGCACTGGTGGCACGAGCACACGGGCCGCGGCATACGCAGCCGCTGCTCCGACGATCTGCTCTGGCTCCCCTACGCGGTGACCCGCTACCTCAAGTGCACGGGCGACGAGGCCGTGCTCGACGTATCCATCGCATTCCTGGAGGCGCCCGCGCTCGCGCCGGGGGTGCCGGAGGCCTACGGTCGACCCGAGACGGCGACGGAGCAAGGGACGCTGTACGAGCACTGCGCCCGCGCCATCGAGCACGGGCTGGCCATCGGCCCGCACGGTCTGCCGCTGATCGGCACCGGCGATTGGAACGACGGCATGAATCGCGTCGGGCAGCAGGGTCGGGGCGAGAGCGTGTGGCTGGGCTGGTTCCGCTCGAGGATCCTGGCCGACTTCGCCGCGGTCGCGGCGGAGCGCGGCGATCTGGAGCGCGCCGCCCGCTGGCGCGCCGAGCGTGAGCGGCTGGGCGCGATGCTGGAGCAGGCCTGGGATGGCGACTGGTACCGGCGTGCCTACTACGACGACGGCACACCGCTCGGCAGCGCCCAGGGTCAGGAGTGCAGGATCGACGCGATCTCGCAGAGTTGGGCCGTGCTCTCGGGCGTCGCGCCACGGCGCCGGGCGGAGCGCGCCATGGACGCGCTTCGCATGCAGCTGATCCGGCGCGACGCCCGGGTGATCCAACTGCTCGCGCCACCGTTCGACCAGCCGGGGCTCGACCCCGGCTACATCAAGGGCTACGTGCCGGGGGTGCGCGAGAACGGCGGTCAGTACACCCACGCCGCGGTCTGGGCCGTGATGGCGATCTCCCTTCTCGGCAGCGGCGATGAGGCCGTGGAGCTCTTCCACATGCTCAACCCCATCAACCACACCCGCACGCCGGCCGACGTCGAGCGCTACCAGGTGGAGCCCTACGTGGTGGCGGCCGACATCTACACGCACCCGGCGCACATCGGACGAGGCGGATGGACCTGGTACACCGGCTCGGCGGCCTGGATGTACCGCCTCGGACTCGAATCGATCCTGGGGCTGAGACGCCGCGGCCGCCGCTTCTCGGTGGCTCCGTGCATCCCCAGCGCATGGGAGGGCTACCGCCTGCGCTGGCGCCACGGCCGGAGCACGTACGAGATCACGGTGGAGAATCCCAAGCGCCGTAATCGGGGCGTCGCCGAGGCGCTCCTGGACGGGACCCGCGTCGACCCCGGAGCGATCCCGCTCGTGGACGACGGCGCCGTGCATCGACTGCGCGTGGTGATGGGCGACCCGCCTCCCGAGGCCCTTCCGGGGCCGGAAGTCGAGGGTGTCGCTTCATCGGGGAATCCGCGCGCAAGCTGACTCACGCAGGCACCTCCTCCCGCGGTTGAATGCGTCACCGGCGGTGGGATACTTTCGGGGCTGCCCGATCTTGTGGCACTGGAGCGTCCAGACTTCAAGAGGAGTGCGTGCTTGAGCCCTGTTCTCAGCGGCATGCGCCTCGACGGAATCTCCGCGCATGCACCCGCGGAGGTGTGGAGCAACGCGCGGGTCGCCGCGCGCCTGCGCCTCGAGCGGATCCGGATGCGTTCCCGAAGCGGCGGCCGGCTGAGCCCCGAGCAGGCCAAGCTGTTCGAGACCAGCGACCGCTGGGTGCGCAGGTTCATCGGCTTCACGCAGCGGCACTTCTGCCGCGAAGGCGAGGGCACCGTCGACCTCGCCGCCCGCGCGGCCCGCCAGCTCTTCGAGCGCTCCGGCGTGAGCGCGTCCGACATCGACGCGATCGTGGTCGGCAGCGTCACACCCTCCTACCTCTACAGTCCGCCCGACGCCGCTCTGCTCCAGCACGAGCTGGGCATCCCGGTCTGGAGGGGACCGGCGCCGCGCGAGATCGTCGGCGCCGACGTCTCGCTCGCATGCAGCAGCTGGGTCGCCTCCCTGCTGTTCTGCTATGCGCTGATCCGCGCCGGGCTGGCGCGGCGCATCGTGCTGATCGGCGCCGACCGCATGAGCGCCGCGATCAACTGGTGCGACCGCAGCTTCGCCACCGTCCTCGGCGACGCGGGTACGGCCACGCTGTGCACGGCCGTCCCCGAGGAAGAGGACTGGTTCTCGCCATCGCAGTTCTGGAGCTGGCTCGACGGCAGCCAGGCGCAGATGATCTGCACGCCCGCGGGAGGATCGCGGCGGCCCACGCTCACCCCGGAGGAGATCGAAGCTGGGGAGCATCGGCTGGCGATGGATGGCGCCGCGGTGCGGAGGATCCTCGTTCCGTTCGTGGGCGGCCCCGCCATCGACGCCGCGCTGGCGAAGGCCGGATGGCGCATGGAGGACCTGGACCTCGTCACCCTGCACGAGGCGAATCTCACGCTCAACGAGTCGATCGTCACGGCGTGGCGCAAGCGCGGGCTTCGCGGGCGGGTGCTCAACGCGCTGGGCCGGTTCGGCAACACGACGAGCGCGTCGATCCCGTTGGCCCTGGCGATGAATCCCGAGGATCTCTCCATCGGCAGGAAGTTCGGCCTGTTCGGCTTCGGCGGCGGTCTCTCGGCCTGCTTCGCCTTCGGCACCATCCGCCATCCGCTCCGCGCCTGGAGCAACCTGGGACCGGCCGAAGGCGCGGTTTCCCCGGGGAACGAGCGCGACGGCTGAGCACGTGAGGTGAGAATGGTGACCCGTGCTGGAATCGAACCAGCGACACCCTGATTAAAAGTCAGGTGCTCTACCAACTGAGCTAACGGGTCTCCGGCGCCATCCGCGCGTCGTTATAGCGACTCACGCGTGGCGCGTCCAACCCGTGTGCGCACGCACACGGCGCGGCGGTTGGACGGCGCGCGGGCGATTCGGGCATGCTCGGTGCGCCCTTGGCCGTGCCCACCAGCGTTGGACGCGCGGCCTCGGTACCCGTCGTGGGGCCGGGCCGCGTGGCGGTCCCCCGACCCAGCACATCCCCGGCGCTCGCAAGTCCGCTGGGCGCACTGCCGATTTCCTGGGAGCGGTCCGTGCCCCCGCGCCAGTTCCCCCGACCCGAGGACCGCCGATGAGCACGCCCCGAACGACGGCCGAGCCGCAGGCCCGTTTCCCGTGGGCGGGAGCGCTGCTCGCCCTCGGCGTGTTCGCCAGTCACCTGCCGTTCGTGACCCCCGGCTACGGGACCGACACCGACGCCTGGAAGTTCGCGAGCGCGATCCGGGAGATGGCGTCGACGGGCCTCTATACCTCGTCGCGGATGCCGGGGTATCCGGTGATGGAGATCACCTCGGTGCCGCTCGCACACCTGGGACCGTGGGCGCCCAACGCGCTGTCGGCGATCGCCGCCGCCGTCTGCGCTTGGCTCGCGGCGAGGCTCTTCGCGCGCCACGGCGTGCGCGACGCTCTGCTCGCCGGCGCGGCGTTCGCGTTCCTGCCCGCGGCGTTCATCGCCGGCACGTCGAGCATGGATTACCTCTGGGCGCTGGCGTTCGCGCTCGCCTCCTGGCTCGACGCCTCGGCCGGCCGGCCGGCGCGGGCCGGGCTGTGGCTCGGGCTTGCGATCGGCACGCGGATGACTTCGGTGCTGTTCCTGCCGTCGCTGGCGCTGTTGCTCACCGGCGGCGGCGGCCGCGCCGCCGTACGGCGCGTGCTCACGCTCGGCGGGCTCGCCGCGCTCGTGGCGCTGGCGTGCTATGCCCCCGTGTTCGCGCGCTACCAGTGGAAGATGTTCACGTACTCGGAGATCAACGGCGGGCAGTCGTCGGCGTTGCATTTCGCGACCGGCATGCTCGCCGGCGGCGACCCCGGCGTGGCGTGGCCGTTGATCGCCGGCCAGGCCACGGTGCTGCTCGCGGGCCTTGTGGGCTGCGTCGCGGTGGGCGCGGTGCTGCTGTCGCTCGCCTGGCAGGGGCACGGCGCGCCGCGCGCGGCGGGCGTGGACCGCGTCACGGCCTGGGCCGTGGCGCTCGTGGTGGCGCTCGAGGGGCTCGTCTACCTCCGGCTGCCGCACGACGAGGGCTACCTGATCCCGGTCGTGCCGTTCCTGATGCTGGCGCTGGCCGCGGTCGCCACCCCGGCGCGCTTTCGTGCCGTGTGCGTGGCGTTCCTCGTCTCGCCGTTCCTGTTCGGCGTCGACGTCGAGCCGCCGAAGAAGGGCCTCACGCCGACCGTGGTCAGTACCCCTTCGTGGCGGCTGCCGGTGGCCCACGAGACCGTGGTCATCGAGCCGCTGCGCGGCCCGGTGCTCCGCGACCACGCGAAGCGCGAGCGCATGTTGCAGGTTGCCCTCGAGCTCGAGCGCTGGTGGCCCGAGCGGCCGGCGCGATTCCTGATCGCGGCCGGGAACCTGATGCCGATGGTGTACCATTTGTTCCCCGAGCCCCCGAACGCGCGCCACTTCGCCCGGTCCTACCCGCCGGCGGCGCGGGCGCAGGCGCAGCGCGAGGGGATCCCGATCTACGCGTTACCCGACGTGGCGCGCCGGATGGCGCTGAACGAGCGCGTCGGCGCCATCCCGGGGCTGATCCCGCTCGCGGGCGCACAGGACACACCATGACCACGCTCAACGACCGCAGAACCCCCGCGGGCCCGCAATGGGCCTGATCACCGCACCCCTCCGGCGCCCGGACCTGGGGTTCCTGCGCGGTCTCGTCGGTCGCGTTCTCGAGCTGGTGACGATCGTGACGTCGGGCGTCCTGCTCGGCACCCAGTACTGGAACCCGAACAAGCGCGTGATCCCGGTCGTGGTGGTGCTGCTCGTGTTCGGCGTCGCCTGGCGGCTCAGCATGTCGGCCGCGATCAACGTGCTCGTGTTCGTGCTGCCCTACCCCAAGGGCACGGTGTTCGGCAGCACGAACCTGGCGTTCATCCTCATGCTGTTCGTGATCTGGCTGCTCCGCATCTCGCTCAAGATGAGCCCGCCGGCGCGCTCGAGCCCGATCAACATCCCGATCTTCGGGCTCGTGCTCTGGTACATCCTCTCCTTCTACAACGTCCGCAACGACTTCGCGCTCGAGCGCGCGCTCCAGAACTTCGAGTTGTTCCTGGCCTGCGTGCTCATGTACTACATGGTGATCAGCAACGTGCGCACACAGCGCGACCTGGAGCGGCTCCACGTGGCGCAGATGATCACGGCGCTGGGCGCATTCCTGGTCGCGGCCTGGGAGGCCCGCCATGCGGGCCAGGTGCTCATCCCCGGTCTGCTCGACTTCAGCGGCACGACGGGCCACGACTTCAACACGCGAGACGTCCGCGTGGGCGGCAGCTTCCGCGACTACGAGCTGCTGTCGGAGTACTGCGGGCTCTACTTCCTGCTCGGGGCGTTCCTGTGGCTCCGATCGCGCTCGAACACGCAACGCGCCCTGCTCACGGCGTTCGTGCTGTTCAACGTCTACACCATGTTCACCACGGTGACGCGAGGCGTGTTCTTCGCGCTCATGATCGTGATCCCGTTCGTCCTGTTCACGATCCGCCGGCGCCTGAACCCGGTGAGGTTCATGACCGCGGCGGCGGCGATCATCGTGCTGGCGCTCAGCATGAACTTCCTCGTCGCCCGGTTCACGAACTCGGGCGACCTGTTCCAGCGCATGGGGGAAACGAGGGTCGTGCACGGCGTCGTTCCCGAGGCGCGTGCGAAGCCGTGGGCGAACGCCTGGGGGCGCGCGCTCGTGCACCCGATCATCGGGCAGGGGCCCTACTACGACGAGATGCCGGGTTACGAATTCTGGTGGCCCCACAACGTCTACCTGTTCGTCGCGAACATCGTCGGCTTCCCGGGACTGCTGTTCTTCCTCCTCATCCTGTTCGGGCTGTTCGCGATGCTGCGCCCGGTCGTGGACGACCTGCGACATGCCAGTTACGCGGACGCGTTCCTGATCGTCGGGCGAGCCCAATGGCTGATGTTCTGCCTGAACGAGGTGAAGATCGACTTCCTCCGGAACCAGAACTACACGTTCCAGGTCTGGCTCATGTTCTCGACCTGGACCGCGGCCTATCTCGTGAGCCGCAACGAGGGCGTGCGCGCGGGGTTCCACACCGGCGCGCCGCTGCCCGAGCCGCAGCAGCGCGAAGCCGCCTGACGAGCGTTCGCGCGATCCGCCTGCAAGCGCCGTCGTTGCAGCATCTTGCGGCCACGTCCGAAACCGTCGCCTGAAGTTGCTGCGCGCCGCTAGGCGCGCGTCACCTCGGCATCGCGCGCCGCCCCGACCGAGACCGCGCGGATCGGCACGCCGACCTCGAGCTCGATCCACTCGAGGTACTCGCGCGCCGCGCGCGGCAGGTCCTGCCAGCGCCGCGCGCCCGACGTGGCGCCCCGCCAGCCGGGGAACGCGCGCCACAACGGCCGGCAGCGCTCGAGCTCGCGCGCGCCGGCGGGGAACCCGCTCACGGCCGCGCCTTCGCGCTCGTAGCCCACGGCGACGCGCACCTCGTCGAACGCGTCGAGCACGTCCAGCTTCGTGACCACGAGCTGGGAGAGGCCGTTGACGCGCGCCGCGTAGCGGAGGGCGGGGATGTCGAGCCAGCCGCACCGTCGCGGCCGTCCCGTCGTGGCGCCGTACTCCTCCCCCGCCTCGCGCAGGCGCGAGGCCAGCTCGTCCTGCATCTCGCTCGGGAACGGGCCGTGTCCGACGCGCGTGGTGTAGGCCTTGGTCACCCCCACGACCTCGTCCACCGCGCGCGGGCCCAGCCCCACGCCGAGCGGCGCGCCGGCAGCGCTCGCGGCGGACGACGTCACGTACGGGTAGGTGCCGTGGTCGAGGTCGAGCAGCGTGCCCTGCGCGCCCTCGAGCAGCACGCGACGGCCGTTGGCGAGCGCCGCGTCAAGCTCGTCGCCGACGTCGGTCACGAGCGGCTCGAGCCATGTCGCCACGCCCTCGAGCTCGCGGTGGAGCGCCGCACCGTTCATCGCCGAGAGCTCGGCTGCGGCCTCCGGGTACTCGTTGCGCAGGCGCGCGAGGTTGCGGTCGGCCTGCGCCGCGAACATCGCGGCGTCGAACAGGTCCGCGACCCGGAGCCCCGTGCGCGCGGCCTTGTCGCGGTAGGCGAAACCGATGCCCCGGCCGGTCGTGCCGATGGCGCCGGGGCCGCGCTCGGACGACGCCTCGACGGCGCGGTGATACGGCAGGATCAGGTGCGCGCTGCCGCTCACGCCGAGCTGGCGCGAGGCGGGCACGCCGCGCGACTCGAGCCGCGTCACCTCATCGCGCAGCCGTGCCGGGTCGATCACCACGCCGTTCCCGATCAGGCAGCGCCGGCCGGCGTGCAGGATGCCGGAGGGCACGAGGTGGAGGACGAGCGTCTCCCCGTCGTGGATCACGCTGTGGCCGGCGTTCGGTCCGCCCTGGTAGCGGGCGACGATGTCCGCGCGCTCGGCGAGCGCGTCCACGATCTTGCCCTTGCCCTCATCGCCCCATTGGGCGCCGACCACCACCGTGCACGGCATGCCACCCCCGCGGAAAAAGACGCGGGACACTAAGCGACGCGGCGGGGGGTGTCCACCCCGTACAGGGCTGGGGATCTGCGGAGTCGTTGAGGGCGAGGCGGGCCGCGGGGGTCTCCGGCGGAGGCGGAGAAACCGTCCCCCGCGCCCCGCGTGAGTCACAGGTGGCGGCTGAAGATCCTGCGCGTCCCGCTGGGAAGCCCGGACTACCGCGTCGGCAGCGCGGCGAGCGCCTCGAGCAGTGCGGCCGCGGCGTCCGTACCCGCGCGGCGTTGAGCCTCGCTCGTCGAGGCGCCGAGGTGCGGCAGCGCGAGCACGTTCTGCAACTTGAGGAGGGGGTGGTCCGCGGGGGCCGGCTCCTTCTCGAACACGTCGATCGCCGCCGCGCGCAGGCGGCCGCTCGTGAGCGCCTCGTGGAGCGCCGTCTCGTCCACGACGCCGCCGCGAGAGGCGTTCACCAACACGGCATCGGGCTTCATGAGCGCGAACTCGCGCGTCGAGAGCGAGTGACGCGTCCGCTCGGTGAGCGGCACGTGCAGCGTCACCACGTCGGCTTCGCGCAGCAGCGTGTCGAGGTCGGTCTGGCGCACCCACTCGTACCCGGCGGGGAACTTGTGCACGAGCTCGTCACAGGCGAGCACGAGCATGCCGAACGCGCGGGCGCGGTTCGCCACCTCGCGTCCGATGCGGCCGAAGCCGATCACGCCGAGCGTGCGCCCGAACAGCTCACGCCCGGCGTACTTGCTCTTCTCCCAGCGCCCGGCGCGCAGGTCGGCCGCCGCGTCCGCGACGTGGCGCTCGAGGGCCAGCAGCATGCCGAACGTGATCTCGGCCACCGAGATGGTGTTCGCGTCGGGCGTGTTGAGCACGAGCACGCCGCGGGCGTCGGCGGCGGCGCGGTCCACGTTGTCGAGGCCGGTGCCGGCGCGGACGACGACGCGCAGGTCGGGCGCGCCCGCGAGCACGTCCGCGGTCACCTTGGTGGCGCTGCGCACGAGCAGGCCCTGTACGCCCTTCAACGCGGTGAGCAGGTCCGGGGCGGCGAGACCCTTGGCCTCGACCACCTCGTGGCCGGCCTCGCGGATGCGCCGCACGGCCGCGGGGTCGATGCCGTCACACGCCAGAACCTTCACGCCGTTTCCCAGGCGCGCCGCGCGGCCTCGATGGCGCCTTCTGACGACCCGCCTGCGGCGGGTGCCCGCCCCAATGCCCCCGTGCACTCCTCGAGTGCGCCGAGCACCACGTAAATGTCGGAGAGGTCGTAGGCGCCCATGTGGCCGATGCGCAGCATCTTCCCCTTGGTGTGGTCCTGGCCGCCCGCGACCGTGATGCCGTGCAGGTCGCGCAGCCGCTTGATCACCGCGCTCGCGTCGACGCCGGAGGGCGGCTCGAGCGCGGTGACCGAGTTCGCCGGGCTCTTCGAGAACAGCGTCCAGCCGATCGCCTGGGCGCCGGCGCGCACGGCGGCGCCGAGGCGCGCGTGGCGCGCGTGCACGTTCTGCAGGCCCTCTTCCTTCATCATCACCAGGGCTTCTCCCACCGCGAACACCAGGCTCACGGCCGGCGTGAACGCGCTCTCGCCGCTCGGCAGGCTCTTGCGCGCCTTGCGCAGGTCCCAGTAGAAGCGCGGGCCGCGCTCGCCCTCGATCGAGTCCAGCGCCCACGGTGCCAGGCTCACGGTGGCGATGCCGGGCGGCGACATGAGCCCCTTCTGCGAGCCGGTCACGACCACGTCCACGCCCCACTCGTCCTGCGGCAGCGGGTGCACGCCCAGGCTGGTGATGGCGTCGAGCACCAGGCGGCGCCCGCGCGCGCGCGTGGCTTTCGCCAGCGCCTGCGCGTCGTGCAGCGTGGCGGTGCTGGTCTCCGAGTGCGTGCCGAACACCGCGGTGATCGCGGGGTCGGCGTCGAGTCGGCGCTCGACCTCGGCGACCGCGACGGCGTGGCCCCAGGGCACGTCGATCACGTCGTACGCGATGCCGTAGGCCTTGCAGATGCTTCCCCAGCGCTCGCCGAACTTGCCGCCGTTCACGCACAGCGCCCGCTTGCCCGGCTCCATCAGGTTCACGACCGCGGCCTCCATCGCGCCGGAGCCCGAGGCGGCGAGCATCAGCACCTCACCCTGCGTCTGGTGCACCCAGCGCAGGTCTTCGCTGACGCGCTTGTACGTCTCGCGGAACACGTCGGTGCGGTGGTGCGGCGGCACCTGCGACAGCGCGCGCAGGATGCGCACGGGGATCTCGACCGGGCCCGGCGTGAACAGGCGCGGGCGCGTGCTCGTGCGCGCGACGGTGAGCGGCGGCGTCACGGTCATGGCGGGACGACGGCCTCCTTCTGGGGTCAGTGGGCGTACTGCCCGGGCGGCGGATCGGCGGGGAGCGCCGGTGGGATCGGGGCCTCGGGCCCGGCGACGGCGGGCGGCGCGACGCGCTCGAGCGCGTGCTCGAGCACCTCGTCCATCGTCTCCACGATCACGAACTCGAGGTCCGCGCGCACCTCCTCCGGCACCTCGCCCAGGTCCTTCTCGTTCCCGCGCGGCACGATCACGGTGCGCACGCCGGCACGGCGCGCGGCCACGAGCTTCTCGGTCAGGCCGCCGATCGGGAGCACGGTGCCGCGCAGCGTGATCTCGCCGGTCATCGCCACGTCGGCGCGCGTCGGCACGCCGGTCAGCGCCGAGACGAGCGCCGTGGCCATGGTGATGCCGGCCGAGGGCCCGTCCTTGGGCATCGCGCCCTCGGGGATGTGCACGTGCACGTCGATGTCGCGGTGGAACCAGCGGTCGAGTCCGAGCGCGGTCGCGCGCGCCCGCGCGTACGAGAGCGCCGCCTGCCCCGACTCGCGCATCACGTCGCCCAGCTTGCCGGTCAAGAGCAGCTCGCCCCGGCCCGGCAGCACACTCACTTCGATCGTCAGCAGGTCGCCGCCGGTCTCCGTCCAGGCGAGGCCGTTCGCGACGCCGATCCGCGCCCGCCGCTCCACCGCCGAGTCGGTGAAACGCCGCACGCCCAGCCAGGCCGCGAGCTCCGCCGGGCCGACCACGGCGGTCTTCTCGAGCACGCCCTCGGCCTTCTGCCGCGCCACCTTGCGGCACAGTCCGGCGATCTCGCGCTCGAGGTTGCGCACGCCGGCCTCGCGCGTCCAGCCGTGGATCAGGTCGCGCAGCGCCTCGTCGGTGATCTCCACGTCGCCGGCCTCGAGGCCCGCGGCGGCGCGCTGCTTGGGGACGAGGAACCGCTTGGCGATCTCCAGCTTCTCGGTCTCGAGGTAGCCGGGCAGGCGGATGACCTCCATGCGGTCGGCGAGCGCCGGCGGGATGGCGCCGAGCGTGTTCGCGGTGCAGATGAACATCACCTGCGACAGGTCGAAATCCACCTCGAGGTAGTGGTCGTTGAACGTGTGGTTCTGCTCGGGATCCAGCACCTCGAGCAGCGCGCTCGAGGGGTCGCCGCGCCAGTCGGCGCCGAGCTTGTCGACCTCGTCGAGCAGGAACACGGGATTGCGCGCACCGGCGCGGCGCAGGCTCTGGATGATGCGGCCGGGCATCGAGCCGATGTACGTCCGGCGGTGGCCGCGGATCTCGGCCTCGTCGCGCACACCGCCGAGCGCGACGCGCACGAAGCGGCGGCCGATGGCGCGGGCGATCGACTTGCCGAGCGACGTCTTGCCCACGCCGGGCGGGCCGACGAAGCACAGGATCGGGGCCTTGTTCTTGCCGGTGAGCTTCAGGACCGACAGGTACTCGACCAGCCGCTCCTTCACCTTCTTCAAGCCGAAGTGGTCCTCGTCCAGCACCTGCTGGACATTCTTGATGTCCAGATTGTCCCTCGTCGAAACGCGCCACGGCAGCGCAGCGAGCCAGTCGATGTAGCTGCGCACCACGGTGGCCTCGGGCGACATGAAGCTCATGCGCGTCAGGCGCTCGAGCTCCTTCATCGCCTTGGCGCGCACCTCGCGCGGCATCTTCGCCTTGCGGATCGCGTCCTGGAGGTCCTCCAGCTCGCTCGCGAACTCGTTCTGGTGGCCCAGCTCCTTGCGGATCGCCTTCAACTGCTCGTTGAGATAGAACTCCTTCTGGTTCTTGTGCACCTGCGAGCGCACCTGGCCCTCGATCTTGCGCTCGAGGCGCACGATCTCGAGCTCGGCGGAGAGCGTCTCGCCGAGCTGGCGGAGCCGCGCGGCCGCGTTCGCGGCCTCGAGCAGCGCCTGCTTGACCGGCACCTTCACCAGCAGATGCGCCGCCATCGTGTGCGAGAGCTGCACCGGGTCGGCGACCGCCTGCGTCGAGGCCACGACCTCGTCGGGAATGCGGCGGTTCAAGTGCACGTAGTCCTGGAACAGCTGGAGCGCGTGCCGCGTCAGCGCCTCGTACTCGGGACCCTTCGCTTCGGGGTCGGGCGTGAGCGCCACCTGCACGGTGTAGAACTCGTTCGACCACTGGAAGCGGCGCGCCTCGGCGCGCACGAGCCCCTCGACCAGCACGCGCAGCGTGCCGTCCGGGAGCCGGAACAGCTGGAGCACGCGTACGATCGTGCCCGTACGGTGGAGCTCGTCATGCTGCGGGTCCGCCACCTCGCTGCGCTTCTGCGCGGTGACGAACAGCAGCCGGTCGCGCGCCATGGCCTTCTCGATCGCGTTGACGCTCGGCGGACGCCCGACGAGCAGCGAGATCGACATGTACGGGAACACGACCACGTCGCGCAGCGGCAGCAGCGGCAGGCGGTCGGGGATGCGCAGCAGCTCGCCGCCGCGCCGGAACTCGAGCGCTTCGCCGGCGGCCCGGGAGGCGGATGCCGCGGCGGGTGTGCCCTTGCGACGCGCCCGCGGGGGCGTCGCCTCGCCCTCGGCGGGGCGCTTCGCGGTCGTCCGGCGGCGGGGCGCGGACGGCTTGGATCGGGACTTCGGTGCCACTCTAGAGGACTCCTGCCGGCCAGGGCCTGGATTCAAATTGGAACGGGCGGCGCCGGGAGGCGCCGCCCGTCTCGCGGATCATGCCCGCAGGCGTGAGCCGAGCCGGATCAGGCTTCCTTGCGCCGCTTCTCGCGCTCGCCGCGGAACGTCAGGAGCGGCGCCGCGCTGTTCTGGATGCACTCCTTCGAGATCGTGCAGCCGATCACGTCGGACCGCGAAGGGATGTCGTACATCACCTCCAGCATGGCCTCTTCGATCACCGCGCGCAAGCCGCGCGCGCCGGTGCCGCGCTGGATC
>Ga0207670_10000177_pt1 | contig 42462 bp, 34 predicted proteins | sample KBSS23HmetaG_FD_184339 | JGI IMG/M metagenome (GOLD analysis project Ga0207670, IMG submission 184339) | Switchgrass rhizosphere microbial communities from Kellogg Biological Station, Michigan, USA - KBS S2-3H metaG (SPAdes) (version 2) | ecosystem: Host-associated > Plants > Roots >... | reverse complement strand
GCGACCGGTGCGGCCTTGGGCGGCGCGGCCTCGGCTTTCGCCGGCTGCGGCGCAACCGGCGGCTTTGGCACCGGCGTCGAAGCGATGTTCGCCTTGGGCCTCGGCATCGAGCCCGAAGGCCGCTGCGTGGGCTTCTGCATCTGGCCCGAAGGTCTCGGCGTCGCCCCGGACGGCGTGTTCGCCGGACGAGATGCGACCTGCGGCTTCTTCATCGTGCCCGACGGTGTCGCCTCGGCCGGCTTCTCGTTGAGCACGAGCGGTGGCGGCGTCAACGCCTCGGCGCTGACGATCGGTTCGACCTTGGGCAGCTCGACCGGAAGCTCGACCGCGTGCGGCTCGGGCGCCGATGCTGCCGGCTCCGGCGCGCTGGGCAGCGGCAACGGCTCGTCCGGGATCGGCGCGGTCGGCGGCGCCTGGGCGACAGGAACCTCGGCCGTCGGCACCAGGAGTTCGTCTTCATCCGCGAAGATGGGCGTCTCGGGGATCGCGCTCGGCTCGGTGATCGGCGGCGGCGACATCGAGCCGCCGATGCGAAGCGGCTGGCCGTCGGTGAAACGCGACACCCACTCCTTGACGCGCGCGTTCGACGAGTCGAGGTCGGCGACCGGCTCGGGCGGGGCCACGGGCGGCACCGGTGGCGGCGGCACGCGCTTCACCTTGGGCGGCACCGGCGCGGCGTGCTTGGGGCCGCCCGGCGCATTGGGCGTTGCCGAGCGCGCTGCCGGCGGCGTCGCGGGCCGCGGCGACGTGGACGGTGTGGCCTGTGCAGACGGTGCGGACGTTGCGGGCCTGGGCACTGCGGGCGGCGCGCTCGGCGCCGCCGCGGGCGGCTGCGGCCTCACGCTCGGCGTCTCGATCGGTCCGCCGTGCACGGCGGCACGTCGCGTCGCCGCTGTCACCGCGCGCACGTGGTCCGGTGTGACCACGCCCGCGTTGGTCGCGTTGGCGCGGCGCTGCGCGTCGTCGGCGAGCGTGTTGATCACGCCCGGCAGGCCGCGCGAGACCGCGTGGATCTCCCGCGCGGCCTTGCGCGAGAACGCATTCGCGGCGTCACCGCCGGCGAGCGCCAGGCGATGGTTCAGGTACTGGCGCGTGTCCGCCTGCTCCATCGGTTCCAGCCGGCAGGCGAGCGCCAGCCGCTGCGACAGGATCTCCAGCTCCTGGCGATCGAGCAGGTCCGTGAACCGCGGATGGCCCACGAGCAGCAGCTTCAACGTCTGGTCCGCGGCGATCGCCGCGCTCTCGATGCGGCCCACTTCCGCGAGCATGTCGAGGCTGTACTCGTGCGCGTTGTCGACGACCAGCATCGGCGTGCTGCCGCGTTCGCTGATGTCGTTCAGCGCGTGCGCCATGCGCGCGATCAGCTCCGGCCGCTCGTCCTTCGCACGACCGTGGCCGCCGAACGCGCGGATGGTCTTCAGCAGTGTTTTTTCCGCCGGGCCCGCTTCGACCTCGAACCACACCGCGGTGACACGGCTGCCCCAGCGCGCGAGCGCTTCGCGCACGACCGTGGTCTTGCCCACGCCGGGCTCGCCGGTGAGCACGACGACGGGCGACGCATCCTCGAGACCGCGCTCGAGCTGCGTCAGCACCATGCTCGCCGGACCGGAGTCGAAGAACGAGCGACGGTCCTGCGATGGGATGAAAGCGTCCTCGGCGTTCACGTGTGTGGCGCCTCGTCCGAGTTGAGGGTTGGCCGGTGCCGCTCCGGGCACGGGGTCGCTCGAGTTCAATCCCCGTTATCGGCCGGGGGGCCCGCGCGGTTCACGGTCGATGCGTGTCGGCGCACGGCAAGCCCTGTAGAATCCCTGACGGATGCCCCGAACCCCCGAAAAACGCGCGAACCCGGCCGGGGCAGGCGCCCCGGCGCCGGGTGTTCCACTGCGGCTCGCGGTGGTCGGGACCGCCGGCCACATCGATCACGGTAAGACCGCGCTCGTCCGCCGGCTGACCGGCGTCGACACCGACCGGCTGCCCGAGGAGAAGAAGCGCGGCATCAGCATCGACCTAGGATTCGCGCCGCTCGTGACGCCCGCCGGCGTGCGCGTCGGCATCGTCGACGTGCCCGGGCACGAGCGGTTCGTGAAGAACATGCTCGCCGGCGTCGGCGGCGTGGACCTGGTGCTGCTGGTGATCGCTGCCGACGAGGGTGTGATGCCGCAGACGCGCGAGCATTTCTCGATCGTCAAGCTGCTCGGCGTCGAGCGCGGCGTGATCGCGCTCACCAAGCGCGACCTGGTGGAGGACGACTGGCTCGCCGAGGTGACGCGCGAGGTGCGCGCCCTCGTTGCCGGCTCGTTCCTCGAGCGTGCGCCCATCGTGCCGTTCTCGGCGGTGACCGGCGCCGGCACGGCCGAGCTGCTGGCCGCGCTGGACGCGCAGCTTTCGGCGGCGGGGCCACGTCGCGAGGCCGATGCGATGCGGCTGCCCGTCGATCGCGTGTTCACCGTCGAGGGCTTCGGCACCGTCGTGACCGGCACGCTGTGGCGCGGCAAGGTCCACACCGGTGACGTGCTCGAGCTGCTGCCGCGCGGCACGCAGGTGCGCGTGCGCCGCGTGCAGGTGCACGGCGAGACCGTGGACGAAGCCCTCGCCGGCCAGCGCACCGCGCTGGCGCTGCACGGCGTCGAGCGCGACCAGGTGAGCCGCGGCGACTGGCTGTGCGCGCCCGGCTCGTTGCGGCCGTCGCGCGTGCTTGACGTGCGCTTCGAGCTCCTGCCGGACTACCCGCGCGAGTGGAAGCCCGACACGCGCGTGCGGTTTCATCTCGGCGCCTCGGAGATCATCGGCCGGCTGCTGCTGCTCGGGGCTTCTGCCACGGGCGGCCTGCGCGCGGGGGAGTCTTCGCTCGCGCAGGTGCGGCTCGAGGAGCCCACGTTGGCCGCGCGCGGCGACCGGTTCGTGATCCGCTCGTACTCGCCGAGCCGCACGGTCGGCGGCGGCAGCGTGATCGAGCCCGTGGCCGAGCGGCGGCGGCGATCGGATGTGGAAGGCCTCGACTCATTGGAAGTGCACGAGACCGGATCGCTCGAATCGCGCGTGCTCGAGAAGCTGAGCGGCGCGGCACGGCCGGTCGCGACCGAGCAGCTTGCGCAGGAGGTGGGGGAGAGCATGGCGGCCGTGGGGACAGCGCTGGAAGCACTCGTCCGCCGCGGCAGCGCCGTATCGCCTGCACCCGGGCGCTGGCTCTCGGACACACGCTGGGGCGACGCGCGCGAGCAGGTCTTGCACGCCGTGCGCGAGTACGCGGAGAAGAACCCCGCGCGCTACGGCGTGATGAAGGGGGAGTTGAAGGCCGGCTTGAAGTCAGCGCTCGATGCCGGGCTCTTCGACCTGGCGTTCGCGGCGCTTCTCGCCGACCTCGAGCTGGAGCAGACCGGCGAGCGCGTGCGTCCCGGCGGCATGCCCTGGGAGCCGCCCGCGGCCGCGCTGGCCGCCCTGGAGAAGCTCGAGAAGCTGCTCGGGGCCGACGGCTTCCAGGTGCCCGAGAACGCCACGTGGCAGAAGACGCTCGGTGCCGGCGCCGCGGACGCGGCCGGGCTCGGGTTCTTCCTGGGGCGGCTCGTGCGCGTGAACGCCGAGCTGACGTACACAGCCGCTCAGCTTGCCCGGTTGCAGCGGCTCGTGTCCGAGTGGTTTGAGAGCGGTCACGCCGCGATGACCGTGGCCGACTTCCGCGGCGTCACCGGCGCGTCGCGAAAGTTCGGTGTGCCGCTGCTCGAGCACTGCGATCGCGTGGGCTGGACGGTGCGCGTGGGTGACGAACGGAGGAAGGGATGACGACGGTAAGGATCGCGCTGGCGAACATTCGCTTCCCTTCATCCCCTGAGGAGTCCGTGGCTTTGGCCGTGGACGCGGTGGCGAAGGCAAGCGGCGAGCGCGCGGGCATCGTGTGCTTCCCGGAAGCCTACGTGCCCGGCTACCGGCGTAAGTCGGTGGCAGCACCACCGCCCGATGCCGCGTTCCTCGAGCGCGCGTGGTCGACGATCGCCGCCGCGGCCGCGAAGGCGTCGGTGGCCGTGGTGCTCGGGACCGAGCGCGTGGTGGACGGCAAGTTGCTGATCGCCGCGCTCGTGATCGACCGCGACGGTTCTCGCCTTGGGTTCCAGGACAAGGTTCAGCTCGACCCGTCGGAGGACGGCCTCTACACGCCCGCGCCCGACACGCGCCGGCACGTGTTCCAGGCCGGCGCGCTCAAGTTCGGGGTCTCGATCTGTCACGAAGGGTGGCGCTACCCCGAAACGGTTCGCGCGCCCGCGCGCGAGGGCGCACACATCGTGTTCCACCCGCACTACCATTGGGCCGAGCCCGGCGACTTCAATCCGACGAGCTTCGCCGACCCGCGCAACACGTTCCACGAGAAGGCCGCCCTGTGTCGCGCCGCCGAGAACACCTGCTGGTTCGCGACGATCAACTACGCGAGCGCGGGCTCGCCGACGACGTCAGCGGTGGTGCGGCCGGACGGGACGGTGATGGCGTGGCAGCCGTACGGGCGCGAAAGGCTGCTCGTGGCGGACATTGAGCTGGAGGTGGCGACGGGGGTGTTGGCGGGGAGGTGGAGGGAGGCGTGAAGCTGCAAGCCGCCACATGGGGGGTTTGTTCGGCGCAACGGTCGTTGGTAGGCTGTGGGTGGCCAAGTCGACCCGGAGTGAGCACGACGCTTTGGCGTCCTCCTTGTTCCGGTCAAACGAGGCTACCGACGACATCGACCCCGAGGGGGTCGCACTCGTAAGGAGGCCCACCCATGTTTCGCGTCGAGAACGCAGATTTCATTGCTGACAAGCTCTCCGCAGAACTCCTCCCCAACCAGGAATACCGCGAGGTCCTGAAGAACGCTCTGGAGGCCGTCGAGCGCCGAATGCGCGCCGATGGGTCGAAGACCGGCGGCAGGATCGAGTTCGACGTCGACTGGACGTTCCACGCCCTCGACGAAGGCAAGCGCTGGTACCTCGCGTGCGCCGACAACGGCGACGGCATGACCCGGGCGGAGTTGGTGAAGTACACGACCACGCTCGCTGTGCAGGGCGCCGGCAGGAACCAGTCGATCCGCGGCAATCAGGGTATGGGGCTCAAGATCAGCGGCCCTACGCGGCACAAGGCGGGCGTGTTGATCCGCTCGACCAAGGAGGGCCAGCGGACCGCGGTCCAGATCGGCTGGGATCCGAGCCGCGGTCAGTACGACTTGATCCCGATCGGGAACAACGACGAGGTCGTGCTGCCGATGGGTCCGTCCGCGTATCCGGACTTCATCCAGGAATCCGGGACGCTGGTGACGTTCTTCGGGAACAAGGATGGGGACAACACGTTCGTCCCCGCGGGTAGCTCTAAGGGCTGGTTGCTGCGCTACCTCAACACGCGCTTCTTTCGGCTGTCGAACGACGGAATCGATGTGTTGGTGCGCGTCCCCGCGGGCGACCCCGAGGAATGGCCGCATACGCCCGACGAAGCGAAGGAGCGCATGCGCGGAAAGGGCCGCTCTTTCAACCTCACGAAGGTCGACGGGACCGCCGGGATCTGGGATGACGCCGCAGATCGGCAGGGCGTGAACTTCCGCGGCGTCGTGGACGTCCTGGGCGACCCGAGCGCTGGCATCCCGCCGGCCAGGATCCACTGGTGGGTCCTTCCCTCGGGTGCGGGAACCGATGTGTCGAGCCGCACCGCGAGCGGCGGGAGTCTGGCGGTGCTGTTCGACAACGAGCTGCACGACTGGCGCACCAGCAATCAGGCCAATCCCTACTTCGCCCGCCTAGGCGTGCTGTTCGGAAAGAACAGGTTCGGGTTCGTGCTCGAGCCGCTCGGCGCCTCGGTGGCCGCCGATTTCGCCCGCGCGCACGTGCTGGTGGGCGGAACGCCGGCGCTGCAGAGCGACACCTGGTTGCAGTGGACCGAGCAGTTCCGGGACCAGATTCCTGAGCCGATCCGCCGAACGATGCTAGAGGAGCAGGCGCGGCTCGAGGTCGAGGATCCCGACCGCGCGAAGCGCATCCGCGAGCGGCTGCGGGACGTGATGCAGATGCTCAGGCCGAGGTTCTTCCGCCGCCACGTGAATGGCGCCGCGCGCGCCACGATCGAGGTCACCGGCTCACAGGGCGGAGACGGGCCCGCCGCCGAGTACCCCAAGGGATCGACTACCGGGTACTCAGGGTCGGGTGCGAGCACTGGTCGGGGGCGCGGTATCGGCGCCGTGCTGTCGCAGATCGACGAGGAGATGGGTGAGCCCGCAGCGGAAGTGGCCGCGGTCGTGCAGCTCCAGCCGCATTGGGTCACCGAGCAGGAGGCTGACGGCTACGCGATCGTGAACGGGAACGCGCACGGCCTCCGCGATCGCGCGGCCGCGCTGGCGGGCACCGATGGCCGGAGTGCCAACATGTTGCTGTTGAACCGTGACTTCCGTGGCTACCAGGCCATCCTCGCAGCGATGAACGCGTGGGCGAATCCGGAAGGCGATTCGGACAAGGCAACGAAGATCAAGGCCGCGGCCGAGGAGTGGGTGGAGCAGAAGATGATCGAGGCGGTCGAGGGCCTGTGGCAACTCGAGAACGGGCGAACGTGGATCCCGCAGCACTACGATGAGGCTCTGAGCCCGGTGTCGCTCACCGCGGCGTTCATGGCTGACCGCTACCACACGCTCTACGAGGTGAAGCGGGCGATCGGCGGGCTGCGCGACACGCGGCGCGCGCGCGCGGCGAATGCCTAGGCGTTGACGTAGGTCTTGGGGAGTCGAGGGACTCAAGGTATGGTGCCTGCATGAAGCGGACACCTGCATCCATCGGTGGAGAGCGCCTGCGCGTTGCGGCGCTCTTCGCCGGCATCGGCGGCATCGAGCTGGGGCTCCACCAAGCCGGCCATCGCACCACGTTGTTCTGCGAGAACGACCCGGGGGCGGTACGGGTGCTCGAGCGTCGGTTCTCTGTCGAGGTCGCGCCTGACGTTCGCGAACTCGCGACCCTGGGTGACGTCGATCTCGTGACCGCCGGGTTCCCTTGTCAGGACCTCAGCCAGGCCGGACAGACCAAAGGGATTCGCGGAAGGCAGTCGGGCCTTGTCGATCACGTATTTCGTCTGCTCGACCAGCGCAGGCGAGGCCCTCGCTGGCTGCTGCTCGAAAACGTCTCCTTCATGCTGCACTTGGATCGAGGCAAGGCCATGCGCCACCTCGTCGACAGGCTGGAGGAGCGGCACTTCCGATGGGCGTACCGTGTCGTTGATACCAGAGCGTTTGGCCTGCCTCAGCGACGGCACAGGGTCATAATGCTCGCATCGCGCAGCGAGGATCCGCGCTGCGTGTTGTTCGCGGACGACGCCAAGCCGAGGCAGCGGTCCTTCTCACCGGCGCACTGGTGCGGGTTCTACTGGACCGAAGGGCTGAGTGGTCTTGGATGGGCCGTGGACGCCGTGCCAACACTAAAAGGTGGCTCCACGATCGGGATTCCCTCGCCACCTGCGATCTGGATTCCAGAGAGCGGCGAGTTCGTCACGCCTGAGATCCGCGACGCGGAGCGGCTCCAGGGGTTCGATGCTGACTGGACGCTTCCTGCCTTGGAACCTAGCGGCGTGCGCCGTGGTCACCGCTGGAAACTGGTTGGAAACGCCGTGAGTGTGCCGGTCGCAAAGTGGGTCGGCGAGCGGCTGGCAAGGCCAGGGTCATACGATGTGTCGCGGTCGATTGAGGCGCCGGCAAGCGGTGTTGTCTGGCCGAAGGCCGCCTGGGGACGAAAGGGACAAGTCTATTCGGTCCAGGTCTCGACCTGGCCCGTGCGAGTCCGGACTAGGCACTTGTCAGGATTCCTTAAGTACCCGTCAGCGCCGCTTTCATTGCGCGCCGCGGAAGGATTCAAGAACCGAATGGACATCAGTCGGCTAAATTTTGAGGAAGCGTTTCGCACCGCAATGAGCCGGTACGTTAAACGTGGTGCGCGGGTGGCGGTGGCGTAAATGCCGGAGGCCCCGCTGGCACCCGTCAGGAAACTTTCGGAAGTACTTCGCGCCTCGGAGCCGCGACCCACGCAGGGCGCGAGTGCGGAAGAGCAACGGAAGTACGCCAAGCGATTCGCTGACAACATGGCCAGGCTCATTGCGCACGGGTTCAGAAAGCGTTTCAAGAAGACCTTCGTGGGCATGCTCCCGGATGACCAAGGGCGCGGGCTAGAGTCACTGTCCCGAAGCTCGCGGGGGCCGAAAAGGTTGGACGTAAACTTCTCAACTCCGCAGCTCGGGCTGGGCCTCGGGATCTCACTGAAGTCCGTCCACATCCGCGAGAGCGGAGGCGCTCAGGGCTACACGCACAACCGGAAGCGCAACGATGAAGAGTTGCGCGTCGAGTCTAGTGGCTACCACGCTCGCCAGCCGTACGCCGTCATGGTGGCGGTTGTGTTTCTCCCATACGACTCCTGCGACGACGCGAGAGGCCAGAACCCATCCTCATTCGGGAAGTGGGTGCACTACCTTAGGCCGCTAGCCGGGCGTGGCCTAGGCGACGACGACGCGCGCTATGAGCGTGTGTTCATCGGTCTCTACGATCCCAGCGGCTCCGGCATGGCGTTTTTCGACGTGTCCACGCCGCCCCCCAAAAGGGGCCGTCCTCGAGCGCTGCTCTCGTTCACTGAGTTTCTGGACCAGGTCAAGCACACTTACGATGCGCGCAACCATACTGAGTTCACTTGGGCGGACGAAGCACCCCCTCCCTACGGCGAACAGGACGAGCCGACAATCCACGGCGAAGACGAGACCCCGCCCCCGTACGGAGCGTCCTGAGGCCTCATCCACCGAGGTTCGCCGGCGAATGCAGGCCACGCCTCGGCGCGACACTCCATGCGAGATCGCCTTGCGCTCCGCGCTCCACCGCCTGGGGTACAGATTCCGGGTCGATCGACCGCTGGCTGGCACTCGGCGCCGCGCGGACCTCACGTTCGTACGCCAGAGAGTCGCAGTGTTCGTCGACGGCTGTTTCTGGCATGGGTGCCCACGCCATGCAACCTGGCCGAAGGCCAACGCCCTATGGTGGCGCAGCAAGATCGCGCGGAACCGACAGCGCGACCGCGACACAAACAACCAGCTGCGACAGAAGGGTTGGGTGGTGATCCGGGTTTGGGAGCATGAGGATATGCGGCGTGCGGCCGCACGAGTTGCACGCTCCCTCCGTGGATCCTTCCACATTGCCGGGCGCTGACTGTATAGCTGCGCGTAGCAAGCCCTACCTCCCCTTCACCCACCCGCCGCCCCTACCACTCCACGTCTGCTTCTCGACCGGGATGTGCCCCACGTCGCTGTACATCGCCAGCCGGATCGAAGCGTCCGGGCGCACGGCGATGATCGTGAGCGAGCAGTTTCCGGCGTCCTGGTTGCTCCAGTTCTTCGTGTCCGCCCCCAGTGCGCGCATGAGCGTCCAGCGGATCACGTTGCCGTGGCAGACGAGCACGTCGTACGTGTCGTGCTCAGGCGTGGGCACCAGGTAACGCTGCCAGGCGACCGCAAGCGTGGAGTCGCACGCCGCAACGTCCGCCGGCTTCTCGCTGGCCATCAGCCGCGCGTTGCTCGAGTTGGGTGTGCACTCGTTCAGCAGCCCATCCCGTGACGGCGTCATCTTCATCTGCGCGCCCATGTCGTCCGCCGTCTGCTTCGCGCGCAGGTACTCGCTGCTGATCAGGCGGTCGAACTTCACGCCCAGCCCGGCCAACCGCGCGCCCACGAGTTTCGCCTGCTCGTGTCCGAGCGCATTCAGTCCGTTGCTCACGCGGTCGTCCGTCGCGGTCGTGTCGCGATCGTAGATGCCGTGGCGGACGAGGTAGATGTAGTGGACGCCGGTCGCGGGCTTCGGCGCCTGGGCCGAAGTCGTTCCGGCCACGAGCATTGCGGCAACGCCCGGCGCATACAGCCAGTTCGTCAGTCGCATGGCGGCTCCAGGGAAGACCAAGTGGGGCAGAACACGTATCGCGGCAGGTTAGGGCCGGAGACGGTTGCCCGCCACCCCCGATAGGCCGGAAAAACGCCCGTTCGGTTTCCGCGTCAGCTCCATTGTTCAGGGTGATTCGAGGCGTCGTCATCGACTCTTCCACCCCGGAGGCCGCCCATGCGCCCAGCCATCCTTGTCGCTATCGCCTTCGCGGCGCTCCCAGCCGCCGTGCTCGCACCAACGTCCGCGCAGGCCGAGTGGCCGCACGACTATCACCTCGTCCCACCGCTCCTCGGTGGCGTGGGTGCGCAGCATCAGGTCGTCGACGCTGCGGTCCCGGATGGATCCGGCGGCGCTTATGCGTTCATGGAAGACGACCGCTCGGGAAACAGGGACGTCTATGGCCTCCATCTTCGCGGCGACGGCACGCTCGACCCGGCGTGGCCCGGGACCGGACTGGCCGTCTGCACCGCGGCCGGTGACCAGGTCGGGATCCGCGCGCTGGACGATGGCAAGGGAGCGATCTGGGTGTGCTGGACTGACCCGCGCTCGGGGACGCAGAAGATCTTCGCCACACGCGTGATCAAGAACGGGACCATCGATGCGGACTTCCCCGCGAACGGGCTCGCGCTCGATACGGCGCGGCCGAACGCCCAGCACGACCCGACGATCTGCCTCGGCATCGCCGGCATGCTCATCGCCGTGTGGGAGTACGACTTCTCCGCTCCGGACCACGACATCTACGGCGCGGCGATCACGGAGGGCGCGACATTTCAGTGGGTCGGGTCACTTCAGAATTCCGGTACCAACGACACCAAGCCCGCGATCTCCGCCGAGCCGGGTGCGTTCTCGCTCGCCTGGCTGCAGGGGACGAGTCTGCAGTACGTGCGGCACTTCCTCGGCAACGGTGTGCAGGTCGGATCGATCCAACTCTTGTCCACGGCCGCGGATCTCTCGGCCGGAGTAAGGGATTGCCCGGATGGTTGGGGCGGAACCTACGTCGGGTACTCCAGCACTTCCTCTGGAACGTTCCAGGTGCAGGTGATCCGGATGTTCGGTGGCACTTTCTTCGCGGGCTCTACTGTCTCGGCAATGTCGATTTACTCCTACCAGCTGGGCGGGATGGTCTATGCGGGTGGATTCCAGGCATGGATTGCATTTTGGAATCCGAACAGCGGCGTTGCGGGCATGACGGCGGTCTTCCGCGAGGGCAGCGGTACGCCCGTGACGATCACTCCGATCGTCGGCAACCCGAATCCCCAGGTCGTCGAGGACGGCTCCGGTGGCGCAATCCTCGCGACCCAGACGGACGTCGGAGCGTTCATCAAGGGGACGCGGCGCACGGTCTCGTTTGGGACACCCGGGTTGTGGTTCCCGACGGCACGCCTGACCCAGCTCATCCGCGAGGTGGTCCCGAGCGCCATCTGCAGCGACGGAAACTCGGGCGCGCTCGTCTTCAGCTACGACAGTGGGTTCGCCACGTCGCTCGCGCGCGTGATCCGCGCCGATCGCTGGGGGGCGCTCGACGGCGCACCACTCATCCAGTCGGTGAAGGACGTGGTCAACGATCAAGGCGGCCACGTGCGGGTGGCGTGGAAGGCGAGCTACCTCGATCGCGAGGTCGACGCGGGCGTGGCGAGCTACCGGCTGTGGCGCCAGGTGCCCACGTCGTCGCTCCAGTCGCTGCTAGCGGGCGGCGAATTCGAGTCAAAGATCTTCCGCGAGGACTCGAACGAGGAACTCGCGTTGGGGAGCGTGCGCATCCAGGAGAACGCGTCCGCGACGATCGCGTGGGAGCTGGTCGCCACCCAGGTGGCGAACGCGTTCCCGGCGTACAGCCTCACGGTGGAGTCCGTGGCGGATTCCACCGCGGCTGGGCCGGCGAACACGCTGTACATGATCGAAGCGCGCGACAACAGCAACGCGCTGGGTTGGGCCTCACCACCCGATTCCGGCCACTCGGTAGACAACCTCCCACCCGCGACGCCGGCGCCCTTCACGGGCGCGATCCAGGGCGGCACGCACACCCGGCTCACGTGGGGCGCCAACCACGAGCCGGATCTCGCGGGCTACGAGCTCTACCGCGGCGCGTCCGCAGGGTTCGTGCCCGGGCCGGGCAACCTGATCGCCGCGACCACCGACACCACCGACCTGGACGCGTCCATGAGCCAGTTCTACAAGCTCGCCGCGATCGATTCTCACGGCAATCGAAGCCCCTATGCGCTCCTCACACCGAGCGGCACGCTCGATGCGCCGGGTGCGACACCGCCTCGACAGCTCTCACTTGCGCTTGGCTCGGCGAATCCCTCGGTGGGAGAGGCGACACTGCGCTACACGCTGGCTGAGCCGGGCCGCGTGCGGCTCGCGCTTTTCGCCGTGGACGGCCGGTGCGCGCGCGAGCTGGTGTCCGCCGAGCTGCCCGCCGGCGACTACACGGTTCGCTGGGACGGACGCGACGCCAGCGGTCGACCTGCCGCAAGCGGAATCTACTTCGCGCGCCTCACGACCAAGGGCCATGAACGCGTGACGCGATTCGCGCTCGCGCACTAGGCCGGCGCTCGGCCACTCGACTCGAGGCTCGTGGGCCCGCGATGATTGCGGGCCCACGTTCACGGGGCTACAGTCTTTCACCCGGTGTCGTCCCGGCCTGGTCCCTGCGAGTCCTCAAGGAGAGTCCCGATGCGCGCGTTCAGCGGGCCGCGCCCGCGCGTCATGCTGTTCGCCCTCGTGGCGGTGTTGGCGCTCGCGAGCTGCGCCGCGAGCCAGTTGGGCAACATGTGGGTCGACCGGACGTTCAAGACCGACGGGTTCAAGAACGTGCTGGTGATCGCGGTGCGCAACGACGCGGTGCGCCGCCGGATGTGGGAGGACGGGTTCGCGAGCGCGCTGGCGGAGTACGGCGTGACGGCCAAGCGGTCGTACGAGATCTGGACCAGTGCCCTGCCCGACACGCAGGCGGTTCGCGACGAGGTGCGCAAGGGCGGCTACGACGGCGTGCTCATCAACCAGCGTCCGCCGAACACGGCGCAGCTCACCTGGGTGCAGGGCTACTCGCGCCGCGAGTCGGTGACACGCTACGACCCGAACTCGGGTGCCGCCTACACGACGTGGCAGGACGTCGCGGTGCCGGCGACGATGGACACGACCGCGGTCGTCAACTACCGGACGGACGTTTGGGCCACGGGCCAGCACGCCCGGATGGTGTGGTCGGGTTCGACGCAGACGACCGAGGCGTTCAGCATGGCGCTGATCCAGCACCAGGCCGAAGCGATGATCCTGCCGGAGATCGCCAAGGTGGGGCTGCTACCGAAGAAGCAGAAGTAGCGGACCCGCTCAGACGGGGGGCGGTGCGATGCCGGCGGCCGGGCGCGCGCGCGGCTGCAGCCGGAGCGCCATCCAACAATGGGTGGCGAACACGACCGGCACCACGAACGTGGGCACGAGGCTCATCGGGAACGCGAGCAGCGGCGCGAGGGCTTGGGGCTCGCGCATGCCGATGCGCGCCGCGGTCACGACCACGGCGACGATGTCGATCAGGCCGATCAGGTTCCAGAGCCGGACGATGTCGGGGCGCGAGTCAGGACGCGGCAGGAGCACCGCGATCAGCAGCGCGCCGGTGGCCACGGCGATGTCGCCCCAACCGGCCGGGAGCGCCCATTCCGGGCTCAGCTCGCCGCGTTCGCTCATCAAGAGGAACACGATCCCGACGAAGCGCGTGACGTGGAACGCGACGAAGCCGCGCAGGTTCACCTGGCGCAGCCAGGCGCGGAGCCCGGGCAGCGCCCAGCCCGAGACCAGGAGCAGCACCGAGAGCGCGGCGATCATGAGCTGTGGCTGGGGCGGAGTCAGTGACGCGACGCGACCGGACACACCCGCGAGACAGGCGAGGCCGAACCACACGAGCATCGCCAGCACGAACGGGATGCTGCTCGGCCTCGGGTTCGTCATGGCGTGACTCTCAGGGATTACCGGCCTCGGATTCAAGCGTTCCCTCGGTCGCGGATGGGACGGCTATGGCGGAAGGTTGATCCTCGGCGGTTTTGATGCCGCCGAACGGTTGCGGTCACGCTTCACATGGATGCGCGTTCATTCAATTAGGAAGATCGTCGTCGTGCCGTGAGCCGGGGACCTGCGAGGCCAATCGTTCACCCCGGCTCGACGACGCTTTTCCGCTTGGCTCACTCCGACTCGGCGACGTCCGCCATCTGTTCCCTGGGCGGTTCGACCGGCCGCACCATGAGCATCTTCTCGCGCTCCACGATGACCGTGCCCGCCTTCGCGCCGCGCGGCTTCCGCACGTACTTCTTCTGCGTGTAGATCACCGGCACCTTGCCCGCCGTGCGCGACTTGCTGTGGAACGCTGCCCAACTCGCGACTTCCTCCAGCGTCGCCTTGCTCGGCTCGTTCGCACCCTTGCCGCGGCGCAAGACGACGTGCGAGCCCGGGCCGCCGTGCACGTGGAACCAGTAGTCCTCGGGCCGCGCCATGTGCAGCGTGAGGTGATCGTTCGCCTCGCTGCTCCGGCCGATCAAGACATCCCAGCCGTCTTTGCTCCTGAAACGCCAAGGGACGAACTTGGCGGGGATGTCCTTATGTGTGCGCTTGGGCGCTGGCGTGGTCGGTTGTTTCGCCGGCTTCGCTTCTTCTGCATGCGGCCCGAGCTTCCTTCTCGGCAGGGGCTCGGGCGCGCGAAGTGCCTCGCGCGTGCTGGCGGAAAGACCCGCGAGGACGCGCTCGAGTTCGAGGTGCGCGTCGTCGTCGTCGCCGGCCGCGTTCAGGAGCTTGGCCTTGAGTTCCGCATGCTCGCGCGCGGTCGCCTCGATGCGCGGCGGGATCTCGCGCTGCCCGCGCTCGCCCTTGGCGGCACGCTTGAAGTAACGCGCGGCGTTGGCGGGAGCGGAGACGGCGGGGTCCAGCTCGATGTCGAGCTTGCTGCCGTGGGCACCGGGATCATCGATCGTGACGCTCTTCGCGCGCGGCGGCACCTGGTGGGCGTAGGCGAGCAGCGCCTCGCCGAACCGGCGCCACTCGGGCGCGCGACTCGCCTCGGCCAGGTCGCCGCGGAGCGCTTCGACCTTCCGGGCGAGCTTCTTGGCGTGGCGGTCGAGAGCTTTGTGCACGGCCTCGCGGCGTTCGGCGTCGGGGTCGCCGGCAGGTTCGATGGGCTCAGGGCGGTCACGACCAGACATGGAAGCCGAAGGTAGTGCAGGCCAGCACGGCATGCACGCGAGCGCTCGCGAGTAAGCCCGTCGACCGACTCCTCAGCCCGTGGCTCGCAACGGTGCCGGCCCTAGACCTCGAACCTCGCGTGAGGTGGAAGGCTGGCGATCGCCTCAAGTGCTCGCTTCCTCACCGACGGCGCGGCACGGGACTCACAACAAGTGTTCCCCCCCCACTAGACGAGTCGCTGATTGCCAGACAGGATTTGAGGGTCGTTGGAGGCGATGCCCACATAGTTGCAGATCTGCTGCCGAACCTTGAACTTTGCGTCATACAAGAGCAGGAACTCCCTAACAAGCATCCTGACGACGAAACGTCCGACCATACTCCCTTCTGTAGCATCGTAAACGCAGCGCACCTCTTCCTGTGGCAGCCCATCGCCGTGATCCAACTGCACCGAGAGCATGGTTAAAGGGCCCGAGAGCCCTGGCAACGACTCAGTCGCATTTCGAATCGGAATAAGCGCGTGCCTAGAGCCCATGCTTTGAGACAGATGTTTAATCGTCGAGTAGGAAAGTAGAGCCATCAGGATGAAGAGAATACGTTCCGCTTTTTCCCGAGCGTCGGGAGGGTCGGGCGATTCCGACGGTTCGTCGTGGACCCTCTTCCGAAGTGCTTGGCTGAGCTCCGACCAATTTGCCTTCACAGCGCTCGTGAGCGACTCAAGGATACGGAGGGAAAGCAACATGCACTCGTGGGCAATCTCCTCCTTCTTCTGCGCAACGAGCGTGCCAGTGGACGTTCGGAGGATCTGGCCAAGCACTTGAATCGTCTTGTATGCGGCGTTGATGCGAACGACGCCATCAGTGGGGTGGTTGTCATCCACTGCCTCGCGCTCACCAGGCTCACCTTGCCCGGCATGCCGCTCGGCCTCGTCGATAGAATCTCGGCGCCGCTCCCGCCGCTCCGTCGCAGAACCCGAAGGGAGCGCGAGCGGAAAGGGTTCCTGATTGGCGGGGCTTGCAAAAGCGAAGCTCGAGGCACAGTCGGACGGCGGGTGTTCCTGATACTGGCTCCTGGCGCTGGCTACAATCGCGTCCAGGGTGGATGCATCTTGTGTAAGGTAGAGGAACGCAATCAGGATATTCGAGTAGTCTTGCACATACATATGTTTGACGAGGCGATGCAGGTCTTCTCGAACGGCTACGCGGCGCGCCTCGTCGTTTAGGCTAAGTTGCATGCGCAGACCGACGAAATAGCAGTAGACATACCGATATCGGAAGCACCACTCGCCACCATCCATCCGCTTGAGCACCATGGCTTCTTCGAGCGCCTCTAGTACATGCTCCCGAGGGACTCGAAGGGCGAGTCGTTTCTCAAACTCGAGGATGGTGGCCCCGATCCTTTCCGAACTAAGGACCCTTCGTTGTCCGCTGAATGCCGAATACGCCAGCTCGGCGCAAAGGCTTCGAACGGCATCGAGCGGCATTGGAAACTCGACGCGAATGAGCGACGCATTGATGAGCAACTCATAGTAGTAGCCCAAGGAAGCTCGGCGCGTGTCAATGTCCGTCCCCGCCTCAATGGCCTGGAGTGCAATGAGGCAGAACATCGGGTAGGAGGGCATCACGCCCCTGCCAACGAGATTCCTAAGCATCGCCTCCGCGTGGTCGATCCGCTGAACAACAACTCGCTCCTCGCCATCGTAGCTGTCGCCGATGCGCATCCAGCGTTCAACAAGCTTGCCCCGCAACCGATTGTTCAAGGGCGCTATTTCGAGGCTAAGGAAGCCCTCTGGCGCCAAGGGGTGATCAGGTCCACCGGACAGGGCTTGCATCGAGTACGCCTCGGACACGAAGAGGACAATCCGTTCGAAGTAAGCGGTCAGCTGGCCGAGAGACTTTGAGAGCCTTTCGGACGTAGCGCCACCGATGTCCCAATCGTCTACGACCAGAACGCGACTCTGGCGTGGCAACTGGCTAAACTCATCCCACGCATCATCCCCATACTGCGCGGCAACCAAGCGCCGAAGTGCCCTCTCCAAGGGTCTCGGTGGGCTCTTCTTGAAGCCATCTCCATCCGTGAAGATCGGAAACAGACCGGCATCTAGCATGTCGAGGACGAGTTTCTTGGCTAGGGCTGTCCTTCCGCTTCGCTCGGACCCGCTTATGATGACGCGCTTCTCACCCTGCACGAACTCAAGCACGGCGTCGGAAGAAACGCTTCTGGTTTGAAGTGGGCTGGCTTCGGCGGTCGACTCGGTGGGCTTCTGGCGAATTAGGTCTGGGTAGACGAAGACGTCAGGCAGGGACAGGCTCGGCTTGGCGCTGTGAGAGATCGAAAGGCCCAACTCCAAGAGCGACCTTCTGAATTCCTCCCTTAGCGATAGACGCGACCCGCGAGGCCCGCTGGGCAACGCCCAGACGAGGGGTGAAGGCGTCTCCCGATACAGGCCCTGACGCCACTCAAACTTTCGAATCTCAACACGACGTGCGTCGAGATCCACATTGAGTACGTTGAACCCGCTCTCGTCTGACTGCGGCGAACGAAGCGCCTCGGCCTCGAGGTACCCCCACTGGCGGTTCCCCGGGCGGGACTTCGCATAGGCGTCGGGAACATGCTCGTGGCCGGTCAAGATTATGTCCGCGGCCCCCTCGACGGCCTTCCTAATGTCCCGGGAGAGTGCGCCGTGAAACCAAGAGAATGGATGATGTAGCACTGCAATCACCAAGTCCGCCGACTGCGGCTGCCATTTCAGCAATTCGAGGGGGAAGAGAAGAGTGTTGGGCGATTCTTTGAGGCTCGAACTCATTGCAGTGTTGACCAGCGTGAGCTGCAGGGTCGTCTTGCCAATCGTCGCGGTCGAATGCCGAACCACCTTGTCTTCTGCGGCGGGCCGAGCACCACCGTTCAATCGTCCTACAAAATCCCAGAACTCAGATTGCGGGCCGAGGCAAAGCTCAAGGACAGACCGATCGAACGATCGGGGAGGGGCCGACGAACGTCGGGCCTCGATTACCTCGGAGCGGGCTTGGCTCGAATCGCTGAAGTCACAATCGTGATTCCCGGGGACGACGTGGCACGGCACAGAGCCCGGGAAACCATCAGCCGAAATCGTTTCGGAGATCTTGGCTAGAAAGGCCTCGGCAACCTTGTACTCGTCCGCTCGGCCCGTGTTGGCCACGTCACCGCTGAAGATGATCGCGCCCGCGCCGGCGGAGTTAAGGTGCGGCGAGAACGCCCTTCCAATTGATGCACCGCGCGAGACAAAATCCTGCGAGTGGCTTGAAATGTGGAGGTCAGAAAGGTGCAAGATTGAAAAGGTGGCCATTGAAGTTCCCTGGTTCTCTCGGGCGGCTCGGGGCGGCACACGAGTGTGGTCGATCAGGGTCGAGATGCGTTGTTTCGGACAGGTAGCACTTGTATGAGATCGAGTTTAGTGAGACGCGGTGAGGCGTCGTCCAGTCGAGGTCGAAACCCTGTCCTCGGCAACATTGGGTAGGGAACAAAAAAGACTCTACACGCGACGGGGCCGGATTTGGTGGCTGAAGCCTGTGCCACCTCGAGCGACCGGCCACCGCGACCGACTGGAATTCCCCCCACCATGGCCGCATCATGCTCTCAGGGAGCTGACCGCCCCATGCAAGCGCTTCGCGCCCACCGCCGCCGCTCGCTCCGGCGGCGTTCGGTTTTGTGGATTCGCAGTGGATGGAATCCTGGGCAGTGCCGCCACCGTGAAAGCTCGCGCAACCCCTTGCCAATCGGGCCTCTGAGCCCGCGCCCGCGTTGACGCCGCGCGCTCCGGCCCGCTACCTTGTCGGGTCCGCACCCCACCCCCCGGAGGACCCGCATGATCCGCAGCATGACCGGCTTCGGCTCGGCCGAGCTCGAGCGCTCCGGGCAGCGCCTCACGGCGGAGATCCGGTCGGTCAACCACCGCTTCTGCGAGGTCTCGATGCGGGGGCCCAAGGTGGCGCTCGCGTTCGAGGACCAGGTCCGGCAGTTGATCCAGGAGCGGTTCTCGCGGGGCAAGTTCAACCTCACCATCACCTGGGTCGGGGCGGGGGACCAGGGCGAGGTCCTGAAGCTCAACGAGGCGGTCGCCCAGCGCTACGTGGACCTGATGTCGCTGCTCAAGTCCCGCTTCAACCTGGCCGGCGAGGTGGACGTGTCCACCGTCGCGGCGCTCCCGGACCTGTTCACCTGGGAGCACACGGCCATGTCCGACGAGGAGAGCTGGTCGCTCGTGCGCACCGTGGTCGAGAAGGCCTGCGACAACATGAACCTGATGAAGGACCGCGAGGGCGCGGCGCTCAAGCGCGACTTCGAATCGCGCCTCTCCACCATCCGCAAGCAGCTCGACTTGGTCTCCGAGCGCGCGCCGCTCCGGCCGCAAGAGGCGAAAGAGCGCATGGTGGCGCGCATCAAGCCGCTCCTCGACGACGTCGAGATGGACCCGATCCGGATCGCCCAGGAGGTCGCACTGCTCGCCGACCGGCTGGACTGCACCGAGGAGTGCGTGCGCCTGGCAGCCCACCTCGACCAGTTCCGCCACCTTATAGATAGCCCGGAGCTGGCCGGCCGCAAGCTGAACTTCCTGCTCCAGGAGATGAACCGCGAGGCCAACACCATCGGCTCCAAGGCGAACGACGTCGAGATCGGCCACGCGGTGATCGTGATGAAGGAAGAGATCGAGCGCATCCGCGAACAGGTGCAGAACGCCGAATGACCGCCACGCTCATGGAATCGGGGACAATGACGCGCAGCGCACAGCCGCCAAAGCCAGCCGCGGGCTTCCTCCTGGTCGTCACCGGGCCCTCGGGCGCGGGGAAGGGCACGCTCGTCGATCACGTCCTGAGCCAGCGTCCCGACTGCGTGTTCTCCGTGTCCGCCACCACGCGGCCCCGGCGCAGCACCGAGGTCGAGGGTCGCGACTACTACTTCCTCTCGTACGACGAGTTTCTTCAGAGAGAAGCTCGCGGGTACTTCCTCGAGACCGCCGAGGTGCACGGGCATCTCTACGGCACGCCGGTCGAGGCGGTGGACGCGCACCTGCGCGAGGGCAAAGTGGTCGTGCTCGACGTCGACGTGCAGGGGGGCGCGAGCGTGCGCCGCGTGCGGCCCGACGCGATCACCGTGTTCGTGTACCCGCCGTCGCTGGACGCGCTGCGTGCGCGGCTCGAGTCGCGCGGCACCGACGCACCCGAAGTGATCGAGGAACGGCTGAAGAACGCGCCGGGTGAGCTGGCTCAAATGTCGCTCTATCGCTACGTGATCATGAACGACGACCTGCAGCGCGCGGTCGCGGCGCTGCTCGCCATCCACGACGCCGAGCGCACGCACCGGCAACGAGTGTCTTGATCCGTCACACGCGCGCGGCGTCAACGGGTGCGCCGCGCGGGGCTTTCTTGAACCCGATGCAGCAGGAGCGCTCAGAATGAAGCTGTCCGCACTGGTGCCCCCTCCGGGCAAGAGCAAGTACGAACTCTCGATCGTGGCCGCGCGCGAGGCGCGCCGGCTGAACGACTGGGTCCGCCGCAGCGGCGAGACGTTGCATGGGAAGGTCACGGCCGTGGCCCTGGAGCGCGTGCTCCACGACGACGTGCCGTACTACTACGAAGACCCCATGGCGCTGCTCGCGCAGACCGTGGAGCCGATGGCCGAGCCGACGCTCGAGTAAGCCATGCTGCGGGACCGCGTGGTGGTCGTGGGCGTGTCCGGCGGCATCGCAGCCTACAAGGCGTGCGAGCTGGTCCGCCGGTTGCGCGACCGCGGCGCCACGGTCCTGGTGGTGATGACCAAGGCGGCGTGCGAGTTCGTGACGCCGCTCACGTTCCAGTCGCTCACCGGCAATCCGGTGGTGACCGATCTCTGGGGCGACCAGCGGCCGCGCTTCGAGCTGCCGCTGGAATCGGTGGGCAAGGTGCGCGGCCACGTCGAGCACGTCGATGTGGCCGAGGCGGCCGATGCGGTGGTGCTGGCGCCGGCCACGGCCGATCTCATGGCGCGCATGGTGCACGGCGTGGCGCCCGATGCGCTCACGACATTCCTCTTGGCCACGGCGGCGCCCACGGTGATCGCACCCGCGATGGACGTGCAGATGTGGCAGGCGGGGGTGACGCAGGCGAACGTGCGGGCATTGAAGACCCGCGGGTATCGCTTCGTGGGGCCCGACGACGGGCCGCTCGCCTCGGGACTCTCGGGCCCGGGCCGGCTCGCCGACGTCGGTGCGATCGTCGATGCCGTCGAGGCAGCACTTCGACTGCGGGCGAGCATGAAAGGCCTGCGCGTGCTGATCGGCGCCGGGCGCACGGAGGAGCCGCTCGACCCGGTGCGCGTGCTCACGAACCGCTCGAGCGGCCGCATGGGCTTTGCGCTCGCCGAGGCGGCGCGCGATCGCGGCGCCGAGGTGACCGTGGTCGCAGGGCCGGTGAGCGTGGACCCGCCGGCGGGCGTGGACGTGGTGAGTATCACCACCGCGATCCAGATGGAGAGCGCCATGAGAGCGCGCGGGCCCAAGGCGAACGTCATCATCATGGCCGCTGCGGTCGCGGACTATCGGCCGGCGCGACCGTCGCTGCAGAAGATCAAGCGCGAAGCGGGCGCGCTGGAAGTGAAGCTCGAGCCGAACCCCGACATCCTCGCGGGCCTGGGCGCGGCGAAGAAGAAGGACCAGCTCGTGGTGGGATTCGCCCTGGAGACCGAGAACGGCATCGAGAACGCGCGGAAGAAGCTCATGAAAAAGAACGCCGACCTGATCGTCTTGAACTCGCCCGAGGAAGCGCTGGGCGCCGAGACCAACGTGGTGACGCTCGTCGAGGCGCGCTCGGTCGTTGAGCTGCCCGAGGCGAGCAAGCGCGAGGTGGCCGAGCACATCCTCGACCGCGTCATGGAGCTCTGCGGCGACGCCGGGAAGAGCGCGAAGCTGAAGCTCGCAGTACCGCCAAAGCCGCGCGCCGCGGCCGGTGGCCGGAAGCAGCCCAAGGGAAAGCTGGCAAAGAAATGAGCGACGACGTTCGCAGGGAGGCGGCCGACGTCGCGCGAGCTCTGCGCCGGAAGCTCGAGCGTGAGCGCGCGCTCGGCACCGGCGAGTTGCTCGCGGCAGGCGTGGCGAAGGCGCGGCGCAATGGGCTTTCACAGCCGGCCAAGCCGGAGCGCAGCGCACCCGCCGGCTTCGCGGTGCCCGCGCCACCGTCACGCACCGCCGCGCCGGCGATCGAGCAGTCCGAGGCGCCGTCGGGTGACGACGCGTTCACGCTCACGCCGCCGCCGCCGACCGAGCCACACGTCGCGAAGCGGAGCACGCGCAAGACCGCCGTGCTCGAAGCCGAGCCCGACGAGGTCGACCTGCCGCAGTTCACCGACGATCTCTACCCGTCGGCGCTGGACGGCGGTCGCGACCAGCTCGTGGTGCTCGCGGAGCCGGTGCTGCAGCAGGTCGCGACCGAGGCCCGCGCGTGCAAGCAGTGCGGGCTCTGCACCACGCGCACGAACGCCGTGCCCGGCGTGGGCTCGGCGCGCACTGGCATCGTGTTCGTGGGCGAGGCGCCGGGCGCCGACGAGGACGCGCGCGGCGAGCCGTTCGTCGGACGAGCAGGAGAGTTGCTCACCAAAATGATCGCCGCCATGGACGAGAAGAAGCTCATCCCCGGCGTCACGCTCTCGCGCGAGACCGTGTACATCGCGAACGTCCTCAAGTGCCGGCCGCCCGAGAACAGGAACCCGCTGCCGCACGAGATCGACGCCTGCTCGCCCTATCTCATGCGCCAGCTCGAAGCACTCCAGCCACGCATCATCTGCTGCTTGGGCAAGTTCGCCGCCGAGCTGCTGCTGCAGCTCAAGGGCACCATCAGCAGCATGCGCGGCCGCACGTATCGTTGGCGCGGCGCCAAGCTGATCGTCACCTACCATCCCGCGTACTGCCTGCGCAGCCCCAGCGCCAAGCGCCCGGTGTGGGAGGATCTGCAGCGGCTCGCGCAGGAATACCTCACCGACTGAACATCCCCGAGCCCACGCGCGGCGTGCGCGCCGGAAGGATCGACACCATGACAGAATACGCAACCGGCAGCCCCGGCGGCTCCCCGGGACTCACTCCGCCCCAGGCGCTCGACGCGGAACGCTCGGTGCTCGCGGCGATGATGCTGGACGAAGGCGCCATCGGCCGCGCGATCGAGATGGTCGACGCGTCCGCCTTCTATCGCACGTCGCACATGAAGCTGTTCGAAGCGCTCGTCGCGCTCTACAACGCGCGCGTGCCCGCCGACCTGATCACCGTGGCCGAGGAGCTGAAGAAGCGCGGCGACCTCGAGGCCGTGGGGGGCCCGCAGTTCCTGGCGCAGGTGATGGAGTACGCGACGACCGCCGCGAACCTCGAGCAGCACATCCGGATCGTTCACTCGAAGGCGATCCTCCGGCAGCTCATCAAGGCCACGACCGAGATCCAGCAGCAGTGCTACTCGGGCAGCGAGGAAACGGCCGAGATCCTCGATCAGTCCGAGGCGCGCATCTTCGGCATCACCGACCAGCGGATCCGCCAGGGGTTCACCGGGATCCGCGAGCTCCTGAAGCCGACGTTCGACAACATCCAGAAGCTGTTCGAGCGGAAGGTCCAGGTCACGGGTGTGCCGAGCGGCTGGGACGATCTCGACAAGCTGACGAGCGGCTGGCAGCCGGGCGACCTGGTGATCCTCGCCGGGCGACCGTCGATGGGAAAGAGCTCGGCCGCCGTCAACATGGCCGAGAACGCGGCCATCCGCCACAACGTGCCGGTCGCCATCTTCTCGCTGGAAATGAGCAAGGAGCAGCTGGCGATGCGACTGCTCTGCTCGCAGAGCGAGGTGTCGCTGCAGAAGGTCCGCACGGGCTACCTCGGCAACGAGGACTGGCCGCGGCTCACGACCGGCGCCGGGTTGCTCACGTCGGCGCCGATCATGATCGACGACTCGCCCACGCTCTCCGTGCTCGAGCTGCGCGCGAAGTGCCGCCGGTTGAAGGCCGACAAGAAGCTCGGCCTCGTCGTCGTCGACTACCTCCAGCTCATGAGGAGCAGTACGCCCGCAGAGAACCGCGTGCAGGAGATCTCGCAGATCTCGCGCGGCCTGAAGGGCCTCGCCAAGGAGCTGGAGGTGCCGATCATCGCGCTCTCGCAGCTCTCACGAGCGGTCGAGCAACGCGGCGGATCGGGAAGACCGCAGCTTTCCGACCTGAGAGACTCGGGATCGATCGAGCAGGATGCCGACGTCGTCGTCTTCGTCTATCGCGAGGTGGTCTACAAGCCCGACACGCCCGAGCCCGGCAAGGCCCAGCTCATCATCGCCAAGCAGCGCAACGGCCCCACCGACGACGTCGACATGACGTTCCTGCGCGAGTGCACGAAGTTCGTGCCGTACAGCCCCGTCATGTCGGGCGAGACCGAACCCGGCTTCTGAGCGCATGAGCCCGGACAGCGCTCCCACGCGGCCGATCACGTACGTGTGGGGCCGCGTCGGCGACTGGGTCGCCGACGTGGGGCGCGTCACGCTGCTCGTGCTCGAGACGTTCCGCAACATGGTGCGGGGCCTGCGCTCGACGCGGCTCGTGATCGACCAGATGCACATCATCGGTGTGCAGTCGCTGATGCTCGTGCTCATCGTCAGCCTGTTCGTGGGCGCCGTGGCCGCGGTGCAGGCGGCCTACCAGTTTGCGAGCGTCGTGCCGCTCAAGTACATCGGCTCGGTGATCCTGCGCTCGGTGATCATCGAGCTGGGGCCGGTGCTCACGTCGCTGATCGTCGGCGGCCGCGTCGGCGCGGCGATCGCGGCCGAGCTGGGCACGATGCGGGTCACCGAGCAGATCGACGCGCTCGAGGCCATGGCCATCAACCCTGTGCGCTACCTCGTGGTGCCGCGCGTGGTGGCGTCGATCATCATGCTGCCCATCCTGGTCATGATCGCAAACGCGGTCGCCATCTTCGGCGGCTACGTCGTCTCCGTCACCACCGTCGGCGTCAGCACGCACACGTACGTGCAAGGGCTCCAGGACTTCTTCTACATGAAGGACCTGATGTCCGGGCTCATCAAGACGCTGTTCTTCGGCGCGATCATCGGCTGGATGGGCTGCTACCACGGCTTCCGCACCGAGGGCGGCGCCGAGGGCGTGGGCGTGGCCACGACGCGTGCGGTGGTCTCGGCGTGCGTGCTGGTGCTGATCAGCGACTACGTGCTCGCGAACGTGCTGTTCCGGTTCATCTTCGCGAAATGATCCAGCTCGAGGGCGTGAGCAAGCGGCTCGGCACGAAACAGGTGCTCGAGGACCTCTCCCTCGAGCTCCCGACGGGTCTCACCACCGTGATCCTCGGCCGCAGCGGCACCGGGAAGAGCGTGCTCCTCAAGCACATCATCGGCCTCATGCACCCCGACGAGGGTCGCATCGTCGTGGACGGGGAAGACATCGCGAGCCTGGACGAGAACGAGCTGAACCGCGTGCGCCGGCGCTTCGGCATGCTGTTCCAGGGGGCTGCGCTGTTCGATTCGCTCACGGTGGGCGAGAACATCGCCCTGCCGATGCGGGAACACCTGCGGCTCGAAGAGGCAGAGCTCCAGCGCCGCGTCGCCGAGCGCCTGTCGTGGGTCGGGCTCGAGGGGGTCGAGGACATGAAGCCCTCGTCGCTCTCGGGCGGCATGAAGAAGCGCGTGGGCCTCGCGCGCGCGGTGGCCATCGATCCGGCCTACATCCTCTACGACGAGCCGACCACGGGCCTCGATCCGATCATGTCCGACGTCATCAACCAGCTCATCCGCTCGATCCAGCAGCGCATGAACGTGACGTCGGTGGTGGTGACGCACGACCTCCACAGCGCGTGGAAGGTGGGCGACCGCGTGGCGTTGCTGCACGAGGGCCGCGTGCAGTTCACCGGCACGCCTGCCGAGGCGGAGACCACGAGCGACATGATCGTGCGCCAGTTCATCGAGGGCCGGAGCGAGGGCCCGGTCGCCGCGGTGTAGACTGCGGGAGATACCGTTCCCACCCCTGACCCACGAAGGAGCGAGATTGGCCCGCACGAGGGAGATCCAGGTCGGCATCACCGTGCTGGTGGCACTGGGCATCACGTTGTGGGGCGTCACCTGGCTCAAGCAGTTCTCGCTCGCGCGCCGCGTGCGCGTCTGGCACGTGACGTTTCCCCAGACGGGGGGTCTCAGCACCAGCGACGAGGTGCAGGTGAACGGCCTGCGGAAGGGGAACGTGCAGAACGTGGCGCTGGTGCACGACCACGTGGCCGTGGACCTGGCGCTGGCCTCGGACATCACGCTCACCACCGACAGCCGGGTCGCGGTGCGCAACGTCGGGCTGATGGGTGAAAAAGTGATCGCGGTGGACCTGCACGCAAGCGGCCTGCCGTACACCGCGACGGACACGATCCCGGGCATCTACGAGAAGGGCATCCCCGAGGTGATGGCCGGCGTCGGCGGCACGATCGACGCCATCACCCAGCTCGCCGCGCAGCTCCAGGCGCTCGCCAACGCGCTCGACAAGAACGGCAACCTGACGCAGACGCTCACGAACCTGCACGACACGAGCGAGGAGTTGAAGGCCGCGGTGGTCGAGAACCGGGCGCAGCTCCGCCTGACCATCGCCAACTTCAACGCCACGTCGAAGACGGTGAAGTCGCTCACGACCGACCGCGAGGCCGAGCTGCGCAAGGCGCTCGACTCGTTCGAGCGCTCGGCCGTCGGGCTCGAGCGGCTCACGCTCAGGCTCGACTCGCTGCGCGCCACGCTCCAGAGCGTGTCGGGCAAGGTGGATCGCGGCGATGGCTCGCTCGGGAAGCTCGTCAACGACCCGCGGCTCTACGATGACGCACGGCAGACAGTGGTCGAACTGAAGGCTCTGATCGCGGACATCAAGGCGAATCCGAAGAAGTACTTACAGGTGAAAGTGTTCTAGACTGGAGCGTCGCGCCCGACCCCCGCGGTCGTGACTCTCCAGCCGATCCGCCAGGACGACATCAGGGGGAACCCATGCGCGACATCATCCGGATCGCACGTCTCACGAGTCTCCTGCTCGTCCTGCTGCTCGAGGCCAGGACATCGGCGGGTGCGAGCTTCCCACTCCAATCTGCGCCGCTGCGAACGCCGCAGGCCGTCGTCCATGGCACGGGGCTGCAGGATTACTTCGCGGGCGTCGGTGAGTCGATCGCGCCGTCGACGGATCAGCGCGATGTCGGTCTGCTGACCATGTCGGCAAGCAACAACTCGACCTTTACGATCCAGGTTGAGCTGGACCGCAATCCAGATGGCCTCGTGGTCGGCATCTACAATGGGTACGATGCGAATCCCACACTCATGCCCGTGTTCCCGGCGAGAGCCACGTTGGGCTGGTTCGCGGTGATCTCCTTCCGCACCGCTCCGGTGCGGGCGGTCGTGAACTTGTTCGACGACGGCGCGGCCTTCCTGGGGAGCACAACGTATCTCGGGGTTGACCGGCGGGGCATGGGTTTCTACGTGCAGGGCCCTGGCGGCACGTTCTACTCGCAGGACGCAAGGAACCCCAATGGCGCGCCGCAGCTTCTGTTCTTCGCGGGGACGGGCGTCAACACCGGTTCCGCCTGGCAGGCGGTTGAGGATCAACCGGTGGCGGGCGGCGCCGACGGCGACTACGACGATCTGATCATGTTCTTCGAGTCGGTTTGTTCCTGCACCTCCTTTGGTCTGACACCCGTTCAACAGTCGAGCTGGGGGCGTTTGAAATCGATATTCCGATAGACTGGAGCGTCGCGCCCGACCCCCGCGGTCGTGATTCTCCAGCCGATCCGTCAGGACGACATCAGGGGGAACCCATGCGCGACATCATCCGGATCGCACGTCTCACGTGTCTCCTGCTCGTCCTGCTGCTCGAGGCCAGGACATCGGCGGGTGAGACCTTCCCGATCTTTTCTGCGCCGCTACGAACACCGCAGGTCGTCGTCCACGGCACGGGTCTGGGGGATTACTTCGCGGGCGTTGGGGAGTTGATCACGCCGTCGACGGACCAGCGCAATGTGGGTCTGCTGACGGGCGGGTTCAACTCGACCTTTGCATTCCAGATCGAGCTCGCGCGCAAGCCCGATGGTCTGGTGGCCGGCATCTACAATGGGTACGATGCGAATCCCACGCTCATGCCGGTGTTCCCGGCGGCCGCCGCGTCCGGCTGGTTCGCGGTGGTTTCCTTCCGCACCCCTCCGGTGCGGGTGGTCGTGAACTTGTTCGACGGGGGCGCGGTTTTTCAGGGGACCACGACGTATCTCGGAGCTGACCGGCGGGGCGCCGGTTGCTACGTGCAGGGCCCTGGCGGCACGTTCTACTCGCAGGACGCAAGGAACCCCGGTGGCACGCCGCAGCTCCTCTTCTTCGCGGGCACGGGCCTCAACTCCGGATCCATTTGGTTGACGGTCGAGGACCAACCGGTGGCGGGCGGTGCCGACGGCGACTACGACGACGTCATCTGCTTTATCGACAACCTCAGCACGATCACTCCTCTCCAGCACTCGACCTGGGGAGAGCTGAAGTCGAGATTCCGTTAAGCTGCCGACGCCTCGCCCCACCGCCCCTCCCGAGACCGAACGCCCAGGACGAGCCCAAGGATGAAGACCACCCGGACGCCGCGGTCCACGAAGCCCCCCAAGACCACGTTCTACTGCACCGCGTGCGGCAACGAGCAGCCGCGCTGGTTCGGGCATTGCCCGGCGTGCGGCGAGTGGAACACGGCGAGCGAAGCGCCGAAGGCGGGCGGCACGACCCCGCCCGCGACCGGTGGCCCGGCCGCGGGCGCGCGCGGCCGCTGGCTGCCCTCGGGCGTCACGCGCCGCGAGGGGGCCGTGGCGCTCGCGGACGTGTCGCTCGAATCCACCGCGCGCGCGAGCACCGGCATGCGCGAGCTGGACCGCGTGCTCGGCGGCGGCATCGTGCCGGGCTCGCTGTTGCTGGTTGGGGGAGACCCGGGGATCGGCAAGAGCACGCTATTGTTGCAGCTTGCCCGTAGCTACGCTGCGGCCGGCCGAAAGACGCTCTATGTGAGCGGTGAAGAGAGCGAGCAGCAGATCCGGCTCCGTGCCTCGCGCCTGGGCGACGTGCCCGAGCAACTCCTGCTGCTGTGCGAGACCGACTTGGAGACCGTGCTCGAGTCGGCGTCCCAGCTCGAGCCCGAAGCGCTGATCATCGACTCCATCCAGACGCTGTCGCGCGCCGACTTGGAAGGCGGCGCCGGCACGGTGACGCAGGTGCGCGAGTGCGCCCTGGCGCTGCTCCACTATGCCAAGGCGTCGAGGACGGCGGTGTTCCTGGTCGGCCACGTCACCAAGGACGGCGCCGTGGCGGGCCCGCGCGTGCTCGAGCACATGGTGGATGCCGTGCTCTACCTCGAGGGCGAGCGCTACCAGCACTACCGCGTGCTGCGCGCGGCCAAGAATCGCTTCGGGAGCACGCACGAGCTGGGCGTGTTCGAGATGCTCGAGTCGGGCCTCCGTGAAGTGGCGAACCCGAGCGAGGCGTTCCTCTCCGATGGCGCCCGCGACGTGCCCGGCGTGGCCGTGGTCGCGAGCCTCGAGGGCGCGCGGCCGCTGCTCGTGGAGGTGCAGGCGCTGGTCTCGACGTCGTTCTACGGCACGCCGCAGCGCGTCACGAGCGGCTACGACCCGCGCCGGCTCGCGGTGCTGCTCGCCGTGCTCGAGCGTCGCGTCGGGCTGCGGATGGGCCGGCACGACGTGTTCGTCACCGTCACCGGCGGCTTCAAGCTCGACGACCCCGGCGCCGACCTGGGCGTGGCGCTGGCGATCGCGTCCAGCTTCCGCAGCCGCCCCGTGCTCGCGCGGACGCTGGCGCTGGGAGAAGTGAGCCTCTCCGGCGAGCTGCGTCGCGTGCCGCGGCTCGATGCGCGCCTGCGCGAGGCGGCGCAGATGGGATTCGTTCGCGCGGGGTTCCCCCGGGCGCAGCTCGCGGACGCGGAGGGCGTCGCGCTGGAGAAAACGCCGCTGGCGACGCTCCGTGAAGCCTGCGAGCAACTGCTCGGCGAGAAAGTCGAGACGCCGCGGGCCGAGGCGGCGGCGCCGCGCGCCGAGGCACGTCCCGTGGAGCGGCTCGCCGCGAGCCGGTCGCGCCACGAGCGCGAGGACGCATGAGTGCCCGGACGCTCAGCGAAGCGGCCCAGCGCGTGCAGGACGCGCTGCGCGCGGCCGGCTTCTCGAACACCGTGCGCGAACTGGAGGTGGCGGTGAAGACGGCCGCCGCGGCCGCGGAGGCCGTGGGCTGCACGCCGGCGCAGATCGTCAAGTCTCTCGTCTTCCAGGGTGCTGCGAGCGGTGTGCCGGTGCTGGTGGTGGCGAGCGGCGCCAACCGCGTGAGCGAGGCGAAGCTCGAAGCGTTGCTCGGTGAGCCCGTGAAGATGGGGCCGCCGAAGTTCGTGCGCGAGGTGACGGGCTATGCGATCGGCGGCATCCCGCCCGTGGGTCATGCGCGGAAGCTCGACACCATCGTGGACGCACATTTGTTGGCGCTCGACGGCCTGTGGGCCGCAGCGGGACATCCCAACTCGCTGTTCGCGCTCACGGCCGACGAGCTCGTGAGAATGACCGGCGGGCGCGTGGCCGAGGTGGCGGTGTGAGCACGTGCGCGATCCTGCTCTGCGCCGGCCGCGGCGAGCGGTTGAACGCGAGCGTGCCGAAGGCGCTGGTGCCGCTCGCCGGCCGGCCGCTCTTCACCTGGAGCTACGAAGCGCTCCAGCGCTGCGACGCCATCGACGGCATCGTGCTCGTGGGCCCGGTGCGCACGCTGCGCGAGCTGCTGGCCGCGAGCGGCATGAGCATGGCGAAGCTCGTGGCCACGACCGAGGGCGGCGAGCAGCGCCAGCATTCCGTGGCCCGCGGCCTGCACGTGCTGCCGGAGTCCTGCACGCTGGTCGCGGTGCACGATTCGGCGCGCGCGCTGGTGACGCCCGAGGTGATCGCGCGCGCGGTGGCTGAAGCGCGCGAGCACGGGGCCGCGGTCGCCGCGATCCCGCAGGCGGACACGTTGAAGCAGGGCACGCTCGGAACCATCACCGGCACGGTCTCGCGCACCGGGCTCTGGGCAGCACAGACACCGCAGGCGTTCCGGCGCGACTGGCTCGAGCGCGCGCACCGCGAGGCGACCGAGGTGGCGACCGACGATGCGGCGCTGGTCGAGTGGCTGGGTCATCCCGTGCGGCTCTCGGCAGGCGACAGCCTGAACTTCAAGATCACGACTCCGACCGATCTGGCCCTGGCCGAAAGCTGGTTGGCACAGCGGGCGGCAGCGAAAGGCGCGACGGCATGAGCCTCCGCGTGGGCCTGGGTTACGACGTCCACCGCGTGAAAGCCGGCCGGCCGCTGGTGCTGGGCGGCGTGCGCTTCGAGAGCGACTGGGGCCTCGAGGGCCACAGCGACGCCGACGTGCTGCTGCACGCGGTGGGCGACGCGCTGCTGGGTGCCGCGGGGCTGGGCGACCTGGGTGAGCACTTCCCGGCGGGCGACCCCAAGTGGAAGAACGTCTCGAGCATGGATCTGCTGCGCCGGATCGCCGCGCTTCTTAAGGAGCGCAACGCGCGCGTCGAGAATGTGGACGTGATGCTCGTGGCCGAGGCGCCGAAGCTGGCGCCGCACCGCGCCGCCATGTGCGCGAACATCGCCAGCGCGGTCGGGCTTGCGCCGGATCGCGTGAGCGTGAAGGCGACGACGAACGAGACGCTGGGCGCGATCGGTCGCCGCGAGGGGCTGGCCGCGTTCGCGGTCGCGCTGGTGGAGCGGTGATGACGACTCCGACCCCGGGGCCGGTGCGCGTCCGCTTCGCCCCGAGCCCCACCGGCTGGCTCCACGTGGGGGGCGCGCGCACCGCCTACTTCAATTGGTTGTTCGCGCGAAAGCACAAAGGCGCGTTCGTCCTGCGCATCGAGGACACCGACGTCGACCGCTCGTCGGATGCGAGCGAGCGCGGCGTGCTCGACGACCTGCGCTGGCTGGGGTTGGCTTGGGACGAGGGCCCCGACACGGGCGGCCCGCACGGTCCGTATCGCCAGAGCGAGCGGCTCGACATCTACAGGAAGCACGCCGAAGAGTTGCTCGCGCAGGGTCGCGCCTATCGCTGCTTCTGCACCGAGGCCGAGCTGGAGGTGCGGCGCGCGGCGGCGCTCGCGGCCGGCCGGCCGCCGCAGTACGACGGGCGCTGCCGGGCGTTCGGCCGCGACGAATCGACCGCGCGCGCGGCGGCCGGCGAGCCGTTCTCGATCCGCTTCGAGGTGCCGGCACGCGACTGGACGCTGGATGACGACGTGCGCGGCCCGGTCACGTTTCCGGCGGGCATGGTGGGCGATTTCGTGTGCTTACGCTCGAGTGGCCTCCCCACGTACAACTTCGCCTGCGTCGTCGACGATCACTTGATGGCGATCTCGCACGTGCTCCGCGCCGAGGAGCACCTGGCGAACACGCCTCGGCAGCTGATGCTGTACGAAGCGTTCGGCTGGCGGCCGCCCCGGTTCGCGCACGTGGCACTCATCCTCAATGCGGACCGCACGAAGATGAGCAAGCGTGAGGGCGAGGCGGCCGTGGCGGTGAGCGACTGGCGGCGCGCCGGCTACGTGCCCGAGGCGCTGCTCGCCTACCTGGGGCTGCTCGGGTTCCATCCGGGCGACGACCGCGAGGTGCTCACGCGCGACGAAATGACCGAGGCGTTCGAGCTCGAGCGGCTGGGCAAGAGCGGCTCGGTGTTCGACCCGGCGAAGCTCGCGTGGATGAATGCCCACTGGCTCCACCACGCGGGCGGCGCGGCGATTCGAGCCTGGGTCGACCGCGCGGGCGCGGACGCGTCGCGTTTCGTCCCCGCGGCCGCGGCGGCCTGGCCGCGCGCGACGCTCGACCACGTGCTCGAGGGGGTCCGCGGCAACCTGGCAACGCTCACCGACCTGCCGTTCGAGCTCGACCCGTTCCTGAACGAGCTGCCGGTGCTCGAGCCGGACGCGGAGGAAGCGCTGGGCGCGCCACGTGCCGCGGCCGTCTGCGCCGCGGCGGCCACCGCGCTGGCCGCGCTTGCGGACTGGCGCGCGGACGCGGTTAAATCAGCGATTCAATCCGTCGCTCCGGCGCTGGGCGTCAAGGGCCGCGAGCTCTACCAGCCGGTCCGCGCCGCGCTCACGGGGCGCACGCACGGCCCCGAGCTGCCGCTGATCGCGGAGCTGCTGGGGCGCGAGCGTTCGCTCGCGCGGCTCGAGCGCGCGAGGACGGCGGCGAGCCGGAGCTGACGGCCGGCACGCGCGATGCTACCAGGGACAGGCGGTCGCGCTGCACTTCGCACGAGATCCCCAATCACGGAGGAAGACGATGAAGGTAGCGGTGCTCATGGGAGGGCGCTCGAGCGAGCGCGAGATCTCGTTGCGCTCGGGGCAGGGGATGGCGCAGGCGTTGCGGAACCAGGGCCACGACGTGACCTCGGTCGACGCTGCGGATGGCTCGACGCTGCCCGCCGGCAAGGAAGAAGCCGCCGCGCCGAAGCGTGACGCGGTGTTGAAGCTGCCGCTCTCGGCGATGCTCGCCGCCGTGCAGGTACCCGCGGTACAGTCGGCGGACGTCGTGCTGATCGCGCTCCACGGCACGTACGGTGAAGACGGCTGCATCCAGGCGGCACTCGAGCTGGCGGGCAAGACCTACACCGGCTCGGGCGTGCTCGCGAGCGCGCTGGCGATGGACAAGGCGATGAGCAAGCGCGTGTTCGAGCGCGAGGCCATCCCGACGCCGCACTGGATGCTGCTCGAGGCCGGCGTGCCGGGCCGCAGCATCGACACGAGCCTGCTGGGCGGCTACCCGCTCGTCGTCAAGCCGAACGCCGAAGGCTCCACCGTGGGGCTCTCGATCGTGCGCCATCCCTCTGAGCTCGATCCGGCCATTGAACTCGCGGGCCGCCACGACCAGCAGGTGCTGGTCGAGCGCTACGTCGACGGCCGCGAGCTGACCGTGGCCGTGGTGGGCGAGGAGGCGTTCCCGATCGTGGAGATCAAGCCGAAGAGCGGCTTCTACGATTACGAAGCCAAGTACACGAAGGGCAAGACCGAGTACATCTGCCCGGCGGTGCTCGACAAGGAGTTGGGCCGCCACGTCCGCGAGCTGGCCGTCGAGTGCGCGGCCGTGCTCGGCTGTCGCGGCGTGGTGCGCGTGGACTTCCGGCTCACGGAGGACGACGAGCCCTACGTGCTCGAGGTGAACACCGTGCCCGGGATGACGCCCACGAGCCTCGTGCCGATGGCGGCACAGGCGAAGGGCATCTCGTACGACCAGCTCGTGGGCCGCATGCTGGACATGGCCCGCGCCGACGCCAACACCGCCCGCGCGACCGCGCACTAGACATGAAGACGCTCACCCGAACGCCGGCTGGAGACCCGACGTCCATGGACCGCACGCTGGAATTCCTCAAGGAGCTCGTGGACGCGCACGGCGTGCCCGGTTTCGAGGCCGACGTCGCGCACGTGATGCAGAAGCACCTGAAGGGCGTGGGCGAGATCAGCCGCGACCGGCTCGGGAGCTTCATCTGCGAGAAGGTGGGCGAGTCGAAGGAACCGAAGGTCATGCTCGCCGGGCACCTCGACGAGGTGGGCTTCCTGGTGAAGTCGATCACCAAGGAGGGCTTCATCAAGTTCCTGCCGCTGGGCGGCTGGTGGGGTCACGTCGTGCTCGCCCAGCGGCTGATCATCAAGACGCGAAAGGGCGACGTGCTGGGCGTTGTCGGCAGCAAGCCGCCGCACGAGCTGCGCGAGGACGATCGCAAGAAGGTGCTCGAGATCAAGGACATGTACATCGATGTCGGCGCCACGAGCGACTGGGACGTGAAGAAGAAGCTCGACATCCGTCCCGGGGACGCGATCGTGCCGGACTCGTCGTTCGCGGTGATGGCGAACCCGAACCTGCTGCTGGCGAAGGCGTGGGACAACCGCATCGGTTGCGCGCTCGCGGCCGAGACCGCGCGCCGGCTGGTGGACCAGAAGCACCCGAACACGCTCTACGCGGTGGCGACCGTGCAGGAGGAGGTCGGCCTGCGCGGCGCGCAGACCAGCGCGCAGAAGATCCGCCCCGACGTGGCGTTCGCGCTCGACGTGGGCATCGCGCACGACACGCCGGGCACCGAGGGCGACGAGAAGCTGGGCGGCGGACCGCTCGTGGTCGTCTACGACGCCACCAGCATCCCGAACCGCCATTTGCGCGACCTCGTGATCGACACCGCGGCCGAGCTGGAGATCCCGCTCCAGTTCGAAGCCATCGAGCGGGGCGGCACCGACGCCGGCCGCATCCACATGACGGGCGAGGGCGTGCCGAGCCTGTCGATGGGCGTTCCGGCGCGCTACATCCACAGCCACGTCAGCATCATCGACAAGCGCGACTTCGAGGCCACCGTGACGCTGCTCGTGGCGCTGGTGCAGAAGCTGGACGCGAAGACCGTGGCGGCGCTGGCCTGAGCGCGCGCATGACGCTTCGCATCTACGACACGCTGACGCGCGAGAAGCGCGAGTTCGTGCCGGTACGGCCGAACCACGTCGGCATGTACGTCTGCGGCATGACGGTGCAGAACAAGCCGCACGTGGGCCACATCCGCGCTTCGCTGTCGGCCGAGGTGATGCGCCGCTACTTCGAGCACCTGGGCCACACGGTGACGTACGTCTACAACTTCACCGACGTGGACGACAAGATCATCGAGCGCGCGACCGCCGAGGGCGTCGGCTACGAGAGCGTGAGCGAGCGGAACATCGACGCCTACCTGCGCTTCGCCGACCTGCACAACATCCTGCGAGCGACCCACTACCCCAGGGCGACCCAGCACATCGCCGAGATGCACCGGATGATCGCGACGCTGATCGAGAAGGGCTTCGCCTACGCGGCCGGCGGCGACGTGTACTACGACGTCCGGAAGAAGAGCGACTACGGCAAGCTCTCCGGCCGGCGCGTGGACGAGCTGCGCGAGGGCTACCGCATCGAGCCCGGCGAGGCGAAGCGCGACGCGCTCGATTTCGCGCTGTGGAAGGGCGCCAAGCCCGGCGAGCCGGCGTGGGAGAGCCCGTGGGGGCCGGGGCGGCCCGGGTGGCACATCGAGTGCTCCGCCATGGCCATGAAGTACCTCGGTGAGACGTTCGACATCCACGGCGGCGGCCAGGACCTGATCTTTCCGCACCACGAGAACGAGATCGCGCAGAGCGAGGCCTACTGCGGGAAGCCGTTCGCCAACTACTGGTGCGAGAACGGGCTCGTGAACCTCTCCGGCGCCAAGATGTCGAAGAGCGTCGGCAACTTCTTCTTCATCGAGGACATCGCCAAGGATTGGGATCCGGAGGTGACGCGCTTCTACCTCTTGAGCACCCACTACCGGAGCCCGATCGAGTTCAGCACCGAGCGCCTGGGCGAGGCGGCAATCGCGTACGCGCGGCTCCGCGGCCCGCTCGAGCGCGCGAACACGTGGGCGCTCGCCAACGGCGCGGCGCCAGGCGGCGCGCTGGGTGCGGCGGTGGCCGATGCCGAGCGGCTGTTCCACGAGGCCATGCAGGACGACTTCAACTCGGCAGGTGCCCTGGGGCACCTTTTCGACCTGGCCCGGGCGGTCAACAGGGCCCTGGACGAGGGGGGCGGCGCCGAGGCGGCGCAGGGGGCGAAGGCGCTCCACCGGCTGGGGGGGATCCTCGGCCTGTTCTGGCGGGCGCCGGGTGCCGAGAGCTGGCCGGCGGAGGTGACCGTGCTGGCCGAGCGCCGGGCGAGCGCGAGAAAAGAGCGTAACTGGAAGCTGTCAGATGAGTTACGCGACCAGCTCGCCGCCATGGGTGTGGCCGTCGAGGACGCCCCGGGGGGCCAGAAGCTCCGCAAGAAATAAGTCAGGGCGAGCCGGGTCCGGGGTAACAAAGTCCTTGCCCGCCTTCGACTCACGGGACTAGCCTTTAGGCGACCCGGGCGACTGCGGGCCACGGCTTCGAGAGCGGGACCTCCCGTATCCACCCGCGACGAAGCGATGGCCTGCACGTTCGGGTTTTTTTCAGGCGCCCCCTTTGGAGGCGTGGACCGAACTGGGAAATCAGAAAGGGAACATGCGTCGCAAAGCACACAACAAGCTGTGGACGTACATCCTCATGCTCCTGCTGTGCGGGGCGAGCCTGGCGCCGGGCGCGCGGATCGCGCGTGCGGATAGCGCGCCGACCGACCCGATCCCTGGTGCACCGGGAGGAGACACCTCGGCTGGTGATCCTGACCTGCCTCAGAACGGCAAGACGTCGCCGGCGCCGGGTGGGACTCGTGGGGCCACGGGCCAGACGATTCACGTCGCCCTGAACCCGCACCAGAGCACGTTCGGCATGTGGATGCTGCGTCTGCGCATGGCTTTCGCGTCCGTGTACCGCACCCTGTTCCGCTTCTAGTCCTTCGGGCTGGGAGCGGCGCAGGGGTGGTCATCGGATGACGAATTTAGATCGTTGACTGGAGATTCGGCGTGCTGAAGGACGACCGAGAACGCATCTCGTATCTCGAACAGCGCTTGTCGCCCGAGCGCTCGACGAAGGCTGGGCCGGATGCGGCCGAGCTCGAGATGCTCGCTGATCTCTACGTACAGTCGGACAGCTACCTGCCGGCGCTCGAGACCATCGACCGCCTGCTGTCGCTGCCCGCGCTGCGGCGTCTGGCGCCCGAGCGCAGGCTCGCGCTCGAGGCGAAGGCGGTCGCCTGCCGGCTCGCGCGCGGTGAGGCGCAGGCGGCGGTGACGCAGGCGCGTGAGCTGCTGCGCGATACGCCGGCGGCGCCCGACTCGTTGCGCGCCGCGCTGCTCTACGACTGTGCCCGCGGCGAGTTCGACCTGGGCCGCATCGAGGAGGCGGCTGCGACCGCCACCAGAGCCCTGGAGATCGCGGACAGGATCGGCGACCAGTCGAAGTCCGCGTCGGCGCTGATGCTGCTCGGCAACGCGGCCTATCGAAAGGGTGACCTGGCGATCGCGCGCGACTTCGCGGAGCAGGCGCTCGGGCTGTTCCGGCGTCTCGGCGACGAAGCGCGGGTCGCGATGGCGCGAAACAACATCGGCTTGATCCACAAACAGCTCTGCGAGTGGGACAGCGCCCTCGCGGCGTTCCGTTCCGTGCTCGAGACCCACCGGAGACTGGGGCACTACGCCGACACCGCGGCGCCGCTCGTGAACCTGGGCATTGTCCACCAGAAGATGGGCGAGTGGGCGGCCGCCGAGGAGCACTACCGGGCGTTCGAGAGCGTGCTGCTGCAGATCGGCAACGACCTGCTGCTCGCGCGCGCCCACATCGGGCTCGGCAACGTGGCGCGCCTGCAGCGCAAGTTCCCCGAGGCCGAGACGCATCTGCTGGCCGCGCTCGACAGGGCGCGGCGAAACGCCGCGAACCGCGACGAGGTCCTGGCGCTCGAGTTCCTGGGCGAGCTGGATTTCGACCGCGGCCGGCCCGAGCGTGCGATGTCGCGGTACCACGAGGCCTTGACGCTCGCCGAGCGCTCGGCGCCCGAGGGCGACCTGATCGTGGAGATCGAGCGCCGCCGCGCCGAGGCGCTGATCGCGCTCAACCGGCTCGACGAGGCCGAGCGCGCGCTCGACCGCGCGACCCGGCTCGCGCGCCTGACCGACGACAAGCTCGAGCACGCGATCGCGCACCGGGTGGCCGGCGAGCTGGCCGTGGCCCGCGGCCGGCGGCTCGACGCGCGGCAGTCGTGGGTTCAGGCGGCGACGCTGCTCTCGGCGTGCCGCGAGCGCTACGAATCCGGTCGCGTCCAGCTGCTGCTCGCGCGCTCGACCGACGACGCACGCGCCGCGCGCACGCACGCGCTGCGCGCCTGCTCGCTGTTCGCCGAGGTGGGCTCGGCGCACTGGCAGGAGCAGGCCGAGGCGGAGCTCGCCCGGTTCATGGGTCCCGCCGGCGCCACGACGGCAACCCGATCCGACTCGCTGCTCGGCAAGCGCCACCGCGCGCCCGGGCTGGTGGCGGCTTCGAACGCCATGCGCACGGTGGAGACGCTGGCCCGTCGCGCCGCGGCCACCGAGCTCTCCGTGCTGATCACCGGCGAGACCGGCACCGGCAAGGAGCTGGTCGCGCGCACGATCCATTCGCAGTCGCCGCGGGCCGCGCGGCCGTTCCTCGCCGTCAACTGTGGTGCGCTGCGCGCGGACCTGGCGCTCTCCCAGCTCTTCGGTCATCGAAAAGGCGCGTTCACCGGTGCCCACGCCGAGGGCGTCGGCCTGGTCGAGGCCGCACACGGCGGCACGTTGTTCCTGGACGAGGCCGGCGAGCTGCCGCTCGACGTGCAGGTGACGCTCCTGCGCTTCCTCGAGAGCGGCGAGTATCTCCGGCTCGGCGAGACGCAGGTGCGCCGCGCGGACGTGCGCATCATCGCAGCCACCAATCGGGTGCTACGCGGAGGCGATGCCGAGCGGCTGTTCCGTCGCGATCTGCTCTACAGGCTCAACGAGATCGAGATCCGGCTCCCGGCGCTGCGCGAGCGCGTCGACGACATCGTGCCGCTCGGGCGTCACTTCCTGTCGTTCTACGGCGGCCTCGAGGGCCCTCGCCTGTCGCACGACGGCGAGAGCCTGCTCGTCTCCTACGGCTGGCCGGGCAACGTGCGCGAGCTGGAGAACGTGATGAAGCGGCTCGCGGCGCTCCACTCGGACAGCGGTGAGCTCGATGCCCGCGCCATCCTGCCGCTGCTCGCCGATCCGCCGCAGCGCAGCTCGGACCAGGCCGACCGCCGCGCCGGCGAGCGCGACGAGATCGTGAGCGCGTGGCGCCAGGCGCACGGCAACAAGAGCCGGCTCGCCGATCTGCTCGGCATCAGCCGCAAGACGCTCTACGCGAGGCTCAAGCGCCTCGAGCTGAAGCTCTAGCTAGCTTCCCAATCTCCCCCATCGCCAGAGCGGGCGGCGCGCACATCCGCGCCGCCCGCAATTTCTTTTAGGGTCAAGCCCGTGTCACCGCGTCGTGAAGTGTCACCTCGGGGGTGACAGTCGCGAATGCGCTGCGGCGCTTCCGATTGGGTTGTCTACACGGGTCCGTGTCGTCACCTCGACCCCGGTGACACCGTGCCGCCCCAGATCCATCACAGCCTCTGGACCCTCGCAGGCACGTGCCGCGTAACGTGATGGAAACCCAAGGGATGCATGAGCGCGTCGAGTCAGGTGCCGAGCGCGCCGGCGATTGGCATGCACTCTGCAATACGGGCCGAGCGGATACGGGTCGCGAGGCCTCCGGCTCGCGGGCCGACGGTGGCAGGAGATCTTGCTGGGGGAGCGAGGTCTCACGAGTTCGGAAGCGCCGCGCGCGGGTCGGGCACCTCCATCGGCACGCGGCCTTCCGGACCTCCACCGCAGGTTGGATGGACATCTCCCAGGGTGTCGCAGTTGTGGTTGCAGTGACGGGCGCACGGTGCGCCCGGGGGCTCGTACCCTCGTTTCGAGCCTCGATCCAGAGTCGAGCGAGTGTTCGGCGATGTATCGGGGCAGCAGTTGAGCAAAGGAGGGATGGACGCAACACGAGCTGGCCGAAGTTGAAGTAGCAGTGGTTGTGTAGTTCGCAGCAACGCAAACGCAGTAAAAAAACTGAATACGCCCGGTCAACGAAGCCGTGAGGACAGCGGAGTTCATCCCGGTCGCTCCCTGTTCTCTCGGGAAGAGGCAGTCGGAGTCGAGGCAACTCGACCACCGGCTGCCTTTTCGATTGCGCTCGAGCCGCCTGCGCGGCGATTGCCGCGTGCGCATCGCGGTGCTAGCGTGCCGCCATGCGCCAGGAACGCTCGTCCCGCGCTTCCTCGCGGACCGCCTTCGTCGCGGTTCGCCTTGCGATCGCCGTGCTCGCGATCGCGTCCGCCGTGCTCGCCGGCTGTGGCGGCGGCGCGAAGAGCGGCTCGGACTCGTCCAACACCTCGGCCAGTAGCGCGCCGCCCCCCGCGCCGGTCGAGACCACCGTCACCACGCCACCGGCGGGCAGCCCGCCCCCGAGCGGCGACGCGCTCTCGGGCGATCTCGGCACCCGCGTGTTCGCGCAGCGCTGCGCGCTCTGCCACGGTCCCGACGGCCACGGCGACGGCCCCGGCTCCAAGGCCCTGAACCCCAAGCCGCGGAACTTCCACGACAAGGCGTACATGAGCACGCGAACCGACGCCCAATTGCTCGAGGTGATCCACAAGGGCAAGGGCGTGATGCCCAAGTGGGGCGGCGTGCTGAGCGAGGCCGAGATCACCGCCGTCCTCGCCCACATCCGCGATCTCGGCAAGAAGCCCTGAGCCGGAAAGAGGGCAGCGCCGCCTCGATCAACTCCGGTCGCGCGGCGCTTCACGCGCCATTTCTTGACGCCCCCCGAGCCGCTGACTATGTTCCGCAGGCTCTTTTTCGGGGTGTTCCGCTGGCGTAGCTCAATTGGTAGAGCATCTCATTTGTAATGAGGTGGTTGGGGGTTCGAGTCCCTTCGCCAGCTCAGCGGCCCAGCGGCCGGTTCGACGCGCGCCTCCAGGGCGGGGACGTCGACGTGGAGGGGTGCCCGAGCGGCCAAAGGGAGCAGACTGTAAATCTGCCGGCTCACGCCTTCGAAGGTTCGAATCCTTCCCCCTCCACCAGCTCACTATCGCAAGACTTTGCGCGGGAATAGCTCAGCGGCTAGAGCATCGGCCTTCCAAGCCGAGGGTCGCGGGTTCGAATCCCGTTTCCCGCTCCATTATCCGTTCGGTGAATTTTGCCCGGACAAAGATTTCTGGTCGCCCGGGGGCGGTCGGCGCATCAGGAGGATTGGATCCCCTGCCGCCCCCGCAAGCCCAACAATTCTCGGAGTTTCGCGTTGACGGACGGGGCTCCTGGGCCTAGATTCCCCGATTCGCGCGACACCCCAAGACGCCCTCCAATTGAGGAGGCGCCTTCGGGGTGGTGTGTCTTTTTCAAGCACACCCGGGCTGCAACAGCCCTCCCGCATCGGCCGGTCCATCGCTCCTTACGTTCCGCATCCGAGCCACGTTGTCCGCTGGGATGGTCGCGGTCGTGCGCGCCCACGTAGCTCAGTCGGTAGAGCATCTCCATGGTAAGGAGAAGGTCACCGGTTCGATTCCGGTCGTGGGCTCCATCTGCACGCGGGTGGACCCGCCGAAGCAAGTGATGCGCCGGTCACCCGGCCGCTAGAGAAGTTCGACGAACCAGAACCCACGAGGGGAGTCCGTCGCGATGGCGAAGCAGAAGTTCGAGCGCACGAAGCCGCACGTGAACGTCGGCACGATCGGTCACGTGGACCATGGCAAGACCACGCTGACCGCAGCCATCACCATGGTGCTGGCTCAGAAGAATCCGAAGATCGCGGTGCGCGACTACGGCTCGATCGACAACGCCCCCGAGGAGCGCGAGCGCGGCATCACCATCGCGACCGCCCACGTGGAGTACGAGACC
>Ga0207670_10000175_pt1 | contig 42707 bp, 64 predicted proteins | sample KBSS23HmetaG_FD_184339 | JGI IMG/M metagenome (GOLD analysis project Ga0207670, IMG submission 184339) | Switchgrass rhizosphere microbial communities from Kellogg Biological Station, Michigan, USA - KBS S2-3H metaG (SPAdes) (version 2) | ecosystem: Host-associated > Plants > Roots >... | reverse complement strand
ATCTCTTGCAGATGGCTGGCTGGTTACGCTGACCTGCGGCGGCGGATATTTCCAGCACGCCTACAGCGACGAATGGTGTCACGCCCTCGATACCTACAAGGAGCCTCCAAGAGGGTATCAGGCTGTTGCGATCAGCGCATGCATCGGCGGCGTTCCTTTTTGCAAGCTCTCGGCGGTCGAGATTGGGCAGTTGAGGGCCTCGTCATGAACATCAAGGAACACATCGAGGCTGGGCACTATCCGAAGGATAGCAAAGGCCGTGCGTTGGTGCCGTATAAAGACGGCGGAACCGTCGTTGTCTGTGCGACCGATATGCCGGGACGTTGCCCAATCCTCGGCTTCCGTGTGGACAGCACAGGCAATCGTGAAGACCAGACCCTCGCGGATACGGGCTGGGGCTACTTCCCTGACAGTCCGTTCCTCCTCCCTCCCCCGCCGCGCAAGGTGAAGGTGACGGCATGGGCGTCCGTTCTGGGCGACACAATCAACAAGATGCACTTCCACAAACATTTTGCCGAGCAAGATGTCCGAGAGTCGAAGGAAGTGAACGGCGGCACCTACTGCCTCGTCGAACTCACCGGCGAATACGAGGAGCCGTGGTCATGAACACCGGCGGCACCACTCTTTGGAACATGCCCCCGCCACGCCGCAGAAGCTGGATAGGGAGGTGGTTAATTTGGATTTGTGCCTTCGGGTCGCGCTTTCCACGCCAACTCAAGTCCTGAGAAAGGAACCGACTGCAATGACCCGCCACGAACTGCAAAGCCTTCGCGACATTGCGAACGCAATTCTCGACCGCCCCGAGATGGCGGCGATGGCCTTGGAGCGCGTCATCGCAGCCGCCGAGTCGGAACACGCCGATGAAGATGCTCACCACGACATGCTCGAAAGCAAGGATCGTCCCGTCAACCTTCACATGCAGGCCGCAGAATGAACGCCTTTGAACGCCACGGCATCAAGCACCTTTCCCCGTCCAGCCTCAGGCTCTACCGCGAAGAGCCCGCCGCCTGGGTAGTGCGCTACCTTATGGGCGTGAAGGACGAGATGGGACCGGCCGCATGGCGTGGCCGCGCCGTCGAAGCTGGCTGCGACCGCCTGCTGTTTCAGGAAGGCGAAGGCCCCGCGCACGACGCGATGCACGACGAGTTCGAGAAGGCCGCGATGGGCGTCGCCGACGACAAGGCGGTGAAGGAACGCGCCGACCTGATCCAATACCTCTGCCAGTGCATGCTGGCCTTCAGGGAGAAGGCATGGCCGGTGCCGATGACGCGGCAGACCAAGATCAGCATCGAGGTCCCCGGCGTCGAGGTCCCACTAATCGGCTTTGCCGACTGGACGTGGACCGACTTCGGCGTGGATCTGAAAACCACTCAGCGCATGCCGTCCGTCGCCCAGCCCGCGCACGTCGAGCAGGTCGCCTGCTACATGGAAGCGACGGGCAAGCCCTTCTCTCTGCTCTACGTCACGCCGAAAAAGTGGGCGCTCTATCCGGTCACGCCGCAGGAAGCGAAGGACGCGATGGTCCGCGTTCGCCGCGGTGCCCATGCCGTCCGCGCCCTGCTGGAGCGGTGCAGCGACTCGCATGACGCCCTGTCGATCTTCTCGCCCGACATGACCAGCTACCAGTGGTCGCCCGAGATGATCCTGGCGGCAAACAAGTTCTACGAAGGAGCGCAAGCATGACCATCATCGTTGCCAAGTATGTCAACCCCGCCAAGCCGGACAAGAAGTTCGGCAGCATCGTCGATCCCAACGGGGCGAAGTTCATGCTGCCGGTGGGCATGCAGGATGCCTTTCAGGCTGGACAGACCTACGACGTGCCCACGTCCCGCAAGAATTGGGGACAGGACGTTGTGACCGTGATCGAGGGACGGCCGGGCTCGGCAGGCTCGACGGCCCCCGCCACGCCGCCACCTCCCGCGCCAGCCGCCAGCGCGCCGCCCGCCGGACACAACAGCGCCCGCATGAGCAATGTCGATCCGAAGGACGTTTTCATCTTCGTGACCGGCGTTGTCGGCCGCGCCATGGGGTCGGGCAAGTACGACGTGTCCGATATCGACCTGCTCACCAAAGCCGCGATTGAGGCCTACCGGAACAATCTGGCGAGGGCGGTTTCGTGATCGACGAGGCGGAGGTTCAGCGATCGGTCGACTACCTCATGCAGACGGCCGGGGCCGCAGCTCAGGCTCGCGCAAACCGGGTGGTGCTGGAACACGGCCTCAAGCGCGTGAAGGCCATCGGCATGATGAAGCACAACGGCCTGCCGATCAGCGCCCAGGAGCGGGAAGCCTACGCCAGCGCCGACTACAAGACGGCCCTGGATGGCCTCCAGCAGGCGATATTCGAGGACGAGCAGCACCGCGCCCTCAGGGACGCCCATTCGGCCAAGATCGAGGCATGGCGCACAGCTGAGGCTACCCGACGGAGCGTGCGGCTGTGAACGTCATTCGCAGGCCCATGTCGACCACGCGCCGGCTCCAGATATGGGAGCGGCACAAAGGCGTCTGTGTGCTGTGCGAGATCAAGATCGACGGCGTTCGCGAGAAATGGATCATCGAGCATGTCATCGCCTTGGGCTTGGGTGGCGCGGACAACGACGGCAACTGCGGCCCCGCTCACGAAACCTGCCGCCGGGCGAAAGACAAGGTCGACGTTCCAGCCATCGCCAAGGTCAAGCGCATCCGTGCCAAGCATCTTGGAGCGAAGAAGCCCTCGGCATGGCAGTCGAAGTTCAAACGCAAGGTCAACGGCACTACTGTTTTGAGGACGGCAACATGAAAAAGATAGCCATCAAGCAGATACCCGAGAACGAGGTGCCGACCGAGATTCTGGCGGACGCCATCGTTGCGATATCCCAAGGGGTCCGCAAGCTGCGCGCCGGGCGCCTGAACGACAAGGCGCTCTGCATGCTGATTGCTCATGCGGCACCGGGCGTCGGCCCGCGCGGCTACAAGCCGGTCAGCCAGAAGGAGGTTCGCGCCGTTCTTGACGGCATCGACTCTCTCGAAGCGACCTACCTCAAGAAGCCCGCGAAGTAAGGCAGCCACCCCCACCTCCTAAACGCGACCCGAAGGCACCCCTAATCCAACCCCAGAGGACCAGCAATGACCGACCCAACACCTGTGCTGGAGCCGTGTCCGTTCGACGATGGAAGTCGGCTGCACGGCGCGAGGGTCCGCGACAACGGACGCGACGGATGCGGCCCCGCCGACACATGGTGGATGCAATGCAAATGCGGCGCTGAAGGCCCGAACGCACGCACGCCCGAAGAAGCCACCCTGCTTTGGAACCGCCGCTCTGTCCGTGGCGAGGTGGTCGAGAATGGTAGTTCGCCCGCAGTAGCGGAGGTGGGCGCGCTTCTGACTGGCGCTGAACTCATGGACGAAATGGACGCCTACGTTGCTTCGCGTGGCGGCAATCCGGCGGTCGCCAAGGCGATTCGCGACGCCTTCGAAGGCCGCGGCCGCGATCCCAACGACAAGGGGAAGCTCATCCATGCAGTGCGCAATGATCTTAAGGTTGAGGCCGTCACGATGTATCGCCGCGTCGAGCCTCGGCGGATATCCAAAGCAGAAGGCGCTGACAGCAGAAATTCGTCGGCCTCTAACGAGCGACCCGAAGGCAGATCAAATCTCCCCAACGCGGACGCCAAAGACGCGAGCCCTGATGCGCGGAACAAGGCGCTGGAAGAAGCCCTGCGGGAAATCGCGGGCGGATTGAACATTGAGGGTTTGGATTCCACAGTGCTCGCAAACGGAAACTGGCACAGCGCCTATTTTTACCTTCAGCGCCACGCCCGCCGCGCCCTCAAGTCCCCAGAGCCCACCCGATGACCCGCTTCCTCATCCTCGCGCTCGTAGCATGAGAACGCTTTTGTTCCAGCAGTGCCACCTCGTGCGGCCCGAGCAGGGGCGGCTGATGGCTGTGTCCCAGGCCCTGCTGCGACGTCTCAACCCCGGCATGGACCTGCTGCTTGTGGACAATGCGAGCCCCGAGGAACCGCTGGGCTTTGTCGACCCTCCCGAGTACCTGCACCGCTTTACCGACGCGATCGGCCACCCTGCCCTGGATGATCCTGTCCGTGCCGATGGTCCCGGCCGGGCGCTCTGCAAGGGGATCGAGCTGGCGATCGAGTGGGGCTACGACCGCCTTGTCTACCATGAGAGCGATGCGCTGTTCTCGAGGCCGGTGTCCTGGGGTTTTGACCAGATGACCAAGCCATCGGCGATGCAGCCGATGACGCCCTTTGGCTTCCACGACTTCCAGGTCTGGTGGCTGGATCTTCACTTTGCCAGGGACTTCGACTTCGTGGCGAAGTATAATTGGCAGGGTCCGGTCCATCCCTTCATGGAAACCCGAATCCCGCGCCTGCTGGGCAACAATATCGAGGTATTGCCGACACTTGGCGAGCGTGGCGAGTGGACGCTGACGCCCGAGGTATTCATGAGGAAGTACGGCAAGACGGGCTGCGACTTCATCACCCATGTCCAGCCCGAGACTTTCGCCGCCTTCCTCGAGCTGAACGGTCACGGCGATCTGGTTTCCCAATTGTAAACGCCATGTCGGGAATAGCATGGCGATTGCCGGGGATTTTAGGGGGTCTGGAAGCGAATCCTGCCTTAGCCGGTCCCGGAGGCCACAAAAAACCCCGCCATTCCTGACGGGGTTTCCTGGCCTCTTGTGCGGGCTAGCGTTCAGCGGCCCATTTACAGCCCCACCGGGGGGCCTCGAGGGTAAGGATATTGCCGGTGACGGTGGCCACGATGGCCACGCCATAGCCCTGGTGGGTCATGCGGACGTCGGCGGCGCCATTGATGAGGGGCCAGGACATGCCCGAATGGCCGACCTTGTGGGCATCGAAAGTCCAGGCACCGGTGGTGATCTCGGCGCCGAAGGACTGGCAGTCGCCATTGCCGGAGAGGTATCGGGCCTTGACGGTATCGGCTTGGGCGGGGGCCGCTGCCAGGAGCAAGGCAGCGGCGAGGATGGTAGGTCGCATGTCAGTCTTCCACAATGATCGAACAGCCATAGGGGCGGGTGAGGTCGATTTTGAGGCGTCGCCCTATCTCGTCCGCCAGTTCATCAAAGCTCATGCAGTGTGGCATGAGCGGTGCGTAGGCCTTTGTGATGCCTAGCGCGGTGCTGGCAATCTCGGCACTGGGCCAATCCTCTGCCGTGACCCGCCTTCCATCCGGTAGCCATCCGGTGGCCTTGTGGACGATCATGAGTGCACCGCCACGCCCTGCGAGTAGCATGTATCAGGGCTATGGTTGAATTGCGGGACGGTCGCATAGTCGACGACATAGACCGATGCGCCGCGCGGATCGCCTTGCACGTAGGAGCCGAGTGCAGGATACTTGGCCATGATGCGATTGAGCCGCTTCAGGGCGCCCGTCTCGCGATCGGCGAGAGGCTCATATCGCGGCTTGTTTTCGGTGTGGATGTGGCGCTCGAGGTAGGGCTTGCCGTTGTCGTCATGGACGAACTCGCCAACGTCGCGCCACATGGGGGCCTGCGACTCGGGATCGCGGTAAAACTCGCGTTTCGGCTTGTGGCCGCGCACGATACACCATGAGGCGTAATCGTTGGAGTCGCCACACTCCAGCTCATGCCAGCGGTGCAGCGTCATCGAGATGCGACGCAAGGCCCAGGCATCGTCATTGGATACGCCTAGAGCCGTAAGCCTTTGAATGCATTGGATTGTCTGCTTCTTCATCTCTCTCTCCTGTGTTAGTACGCTTGAACGCTGGCACTCATTAGAGCGTCGACCGTGGCCGACGCTCGGAGAATGTCAGGCGGGGTGGAGTTCGTCGGCAAATGCGTGGAAGCGCTTTCCGGTGGCGTACACCACGATTTCAAACATGGGGCCGACTTCTGCGTCAGTTTCGCCCGGCCCGTCCGGGGTTTTCTTCACCGTGAGGCGGCGCACCGGCCGCACCTTGGCGCCCATCTTGTCGGCATGGCTGCTATCCCCTTCGGGGCGCCAAATGTAATCGCGGTTAAATCTGATCTGCATTGCTCGACTCCTGTTTGTGATTGGTCCGGCTCATAAAGCGCTGCCGGTTGCGCTATTCCTGGCACTCAATCGAAGGGACGCAGCGCACCCCTTCTCAGAGAGTCAGACGCTTGGATGCAGATAGCCGCTCCGCTTACAGTCGCGGACCCATCGTGCGCGGACTGACCGGCTCATGACGCGCCGCATATCCTCTCCCACCATGTCGGTCAGAAAGAGGTATTCGAGCCAGATGGCCTTAAAAAGCTGTTCCATGATCTTCCTCCTGTGTTGACGCCCATAAGGTAGGGGAGAGAGATAGAAAGCGGAATGTGGCAGGATGTCGCACCTAAAACGCACGCGGGCTTGCATTATATGGATTGATGGCGCACACTTGCCGCACCAACAGGTCGCAGGCTACAATATCGACGCTAAACCAATAGGTTAGGTGTTGCCCCCTCAGACCCACAAGCTGCGGCCCGATCGAGCGATGAAGCGAGCCATCGACCGCGTGCCCGCAACCATCGTAAAGGCAAGCCAGGGCCAGCCATCAAAGTTCCAGATCTACACGGTAAGCCAGCTCCTCCAGACATTCCGCGACCCGCGCGCAGTATTGCTCGAGATCGCCAGCACAGAGACACAAGCCCTTGCCGAGCAACTAGGCTGCACACTCACAGAGGCCCTAGGAGAAAGGCGCCTGGCAGCACAGACAGTATTGCCCTACGTCGCCCAAAAGCTCCCCGTCCAGGTGGACATGCGCCATACCCGCGCAATACACCTCAACATCGTAGACGAGCGCCAATACAAGGAACTCGTCGACATCAGCAACACAGCAGAACAAGCCATAGAAGCCCAGGTCATCGACCATATCGCACAGGAGCATGACGCAGATGGCCAACCTCGAGCCGATGCTGCAGGAACTGGAAGCGCTGAGACGCCTTGAGCAACGCGCGCAGCCACAGTCCATATGGACCACATGCCATTGCCACAACTGTCACTGGGCCAGGATGACAGGCAAACCAGCACCCATACATGACAAGCCAATCAAGGGAACTGGGAGCGCATGAAGGGTGTTCTGCTCGCGGTGGCACAGCCTGTCCCCCGAGTGAGCGCCCACTCACCACACGATGCTGTGATAGCAGCGCACGCACACCCACACCATACGTGGTAGCCAGGAGCAGATAGAGCGATTGTTACAGAGTGCAATAACCATAAGCCATTGATAACGCACACGTAATCGCTCTGCCGCGCATAATAGCCATTATGACAAATGCCTAATAGGCCGACGGATCGCGAGGGGGTACCCCGGTTTTGCGGCGACGCGCGCCCTCTCTGCCACTTGGTCCGTGTAATTCTCAAATCCCCGGACTTCTTATATCGCCCGTATTGACCATACAGCGCGTATCCCCCATACTCCCCGTATGATCAAACTCCCCCCCGGCGAGGACCCTCTGCGGCCCTCCGAGAAACCACCGGCGCCGAAGGTCCCGCAGCCGGTATTTGCGCGCACGCACCGAGACGCGGTTATTGCGCGTGAGGCTCACGCGGGGAATGTGCTGATCCATCTCAAGGACTTGCTGCCGCGGATTGACGAGGAGTGGCACCGTCGGAAGCTGAAGAGCCGGTCTGAGACGATCCGTGTCCTTTTGGGGGAGGCTTTGAAGTGAGGTTCCTCCCCGCTCCCCCAAAGGAGGATTAGAAGTGCCTATCGGGTCGCGTACCTAAGCCAACTCAAGTTCTGAAAGGATTGCCGCACATGAACCTATCACGCCGCAGCTTCATCATCGGGACCGCCAGCGCGGTGATACTGCCTGCACTGGTCGCACTCACCCCACCGTTTGTATTGCATCACGGCTCGCCGGAGGGTGATCCGACCGACGCCCTGCTGGCCATCTTCAGGGGAGATCGGAACGTGGTGTGGCCGGATGGGTCCCCGGTCTTCAACGAGTTCGGCAAAGCGGTCCTGTCTAGGCGCGACTTCTATCCCAGACGCGGCCTCGTCTGGGACCGGGACGCTATGGAGGACGCGAAGGTTTGCATCGATCTGGTTTCGTGTCTTTTCGACTTCTCACAAGCGCGGCCTTTCGGGCCAACGGATGTGTCCCTTAGGGTGTTGCCGTCCAGGCACGACAAGCCTTTTCCCCTAGACTGGTACATCAATGGGCGTGGTTTTAGTGGCGCGTAACGGCCATCTGACGAACGCCACAAAGGAGCCGCGCATGACCCTCACTTGGATTGATCTGGTGTTCTGGTTCTTTCAGGGTTGCCTTGCCGGAGCCATCCTTTGCTCGTGGGCGTACGACGGATCGTGGACCCGGAAGGACCCGCCCCATGACAGATGAATTAGTGGAGAGACGGCGTGCTGCGGCGCTGAAGGGATGGGAGACGCGGCGGTTCAAGGCTGAACTCAACGCCGTCCCCTTTATCCCCGGCGCCATGGTTCACACGAGCCGTGGGACATACAAAGCAGTCTTGAATCTCGACGCTGGCGAGGACGCAGGAGGCCCCGTCATCCCGCTCACGGAGGGCCGGTCCTTCAGGGTGCTGCCTAATGGCGATGTCGTTGAGATAGTGCCGGTGGACCTAGACGCAAGCAGGAAGGGTTAGATGAACGCCCCCGCCTTCGATCCCGCAGGTATGTGGAACGATATAGCGGTCGACCTTGCTAGGCGGGGCTATACCGCCTCGGCTGTTGCTGCCTGCCGCCGCGCGGTGGATATGGCGCCTGACCGGGCGGACCTGCGGAGCAACTACGGCAATATGCTGCGTCGGGATGGGAGGATGAAAGAGGCTCGGCAGGAGCTTGAGATCGCCCTGTCGCTGGATCACCGCCACGCCCCCGCGATCTTCAATATCGGCTGCTGGTGGATGGACAGCCTCGGTCCCGAAGGCGCGCTGGAGTGGATTCGCATCGCCCTCGAAACCGACCCCACCAATGTAGACTGGCGCTTTGCCAAGGCCGCCTGCCTTCTCCAGCTTGGCCGCTGGCCAGAAGCCTTCTTCGAGTACGAGGTCCGCCTAGACCGCAAGGATTATCGCATGAGCATCCCGCTCTGGAAAGGCGAGGATCTGACGGACAAGACCCTCCTCATCCATGGCGAGCAGGGCCTCGGCGACACCATCATGTTCGCCCGCTTCCTGCGCCATTTCCGCGAGGCCCGCATCGCCGTCCAGCCGCCCCTCGTCCGCCTCATGGGCTGCGAGCAGATGGGGGAAGACTGGCCCGCCGACTACCGCCTCCCCATCATGTCCATCCCCCACCGCCTTGGCCTCACCGACGTCGCCGCGGCGCCCTATATCGTGCCCACCCACAAGCTCACCCTGCCAAGCCCTCCGGGGGCGAAGGCCAAGGTGGGCCTCGTGTGGAAGGCCAAGACCCAGGCCGAACACATGACGGTGGACGAACGCCTGCACGGGGCGCAGAAGTCGATCCCGCTGGAGAAGCTCCTCGAGCTGACCCGCCTGCCCGGCGTCGCCCTCTTCGGCCTCCAGCCCGGTGTCACCGACATCGCCGACATCGGCGCCCAGCATCTCGTGACCGACCTCGGCCCCCGCATCTTCGACTTCGCCGACTTGGCCTCCTTCATCGACCAGATGGACGTGCTGGTCAGCGTCGACACCGCCCCCGCCCATCTCGCGGGCGCCATGGGGAAACCGGTGGTCGTGGTCTGCCATCATGCAGGCTCGTGGCAATGGGGCACCTCCGACCGCTCGGTGTGGTATGAGGAGGCAAGGATCGTGCGCCAGAAGGAACCGGGCATCTGGCCCGTCGACGACATCGTTGCGGAGGTGGAGAATGCTCTCGGATCGTGACATCGACGCGCTGACCCGCCTCGCCAAGGCGATCGAGAACATGCAGCCCCACCTCGAGGCCATCGCCCGAGCCTCCACCACCCTGGTCGAAGTTCAGGAAAAGCTCGCCCAGCCCCTCGTGAAGGCGGTCCCGGCCAAATGAGCGAAGCCCGCATGGACATCAACTGGGCGCCACCCGGCCCGGTCAGCGAAGCCTTCATGCGGTCCATGGCCAAGGTCCAGATCATCAACGGACCCGTGGGCGGGGGAAAGACCACCACCGCCTTCATAAAAGCCGTCCGCCTCGCCTGTGCCCAGCGCATTTCCAAGGGACGCACGATCAATATCGGTGACGGCGAGCGCCCCGTCCGCAAGTTCAAGCTCGCCATCGTGCGCGACACCTACAGACAGTTGCATAAGACCACCATCCCCTCGTGGCACAAGCGCTTCCCGCCCAACGCCGGAGAATGGACCGGCGCCATGGATGCCCCCTGCCGCCACCGCCTCCACTTCCTGATCGCGGACGGCTCCGTCGTCGACTTCACCGCCGAGTTCGCAGCGATCGGCGACAATTCCGTGGAAGACTTCATGCGCGGCTTCGAGCCCACCGCATGGTACCTGAACGAGCTGGATCTCTTGAGCCGCGACGTCTTCACCTACGCCAAGGGCCGCTGGGGGCGCTTCCCCGATATGTCCGAAGGCGGCCCCTCGTGGTTCGGTATCCTGGCCGACTGCAACGCACCCGAACTGGAAAGCTGGCTCTACCGCGACATTTTCACCAAGTCCGCGGCCGAACTGAAGATGGAGGACACCGAACTGTTCATCCAGCCGGGCGGCCTCGAGCCCGGCGCCGAGAACACGGTCAACCTCCCGCCGGATTATTACGAGGCCCAGTCCAAGGGACAGCCCGAGTTCTACGTCGAGCGCATGATCAAGAACAGGCCGGGCTACTCCCGTGCCGGAAAGCCCGTGGTGCCCGAGTTCAAGAACCACATCCATGTCGCCAAGGCAGACATGCTGCCCATCCATGGCCTGCCCCTCGTCATCGGCGTCGATCCCCGGACCTTCCCCTCGGCCGCCTTCCTGCAACGCAACCCCGGCGGCCAGCGCCGCGTCGTCGACGAACTGCAGGGCGACCAGAACATGGGACCCCGCCGCTTCGGCGATCTCGTGGCCCAGATGCTGCACGATCGCTATCCGTTCGTGAAACCCGACTCGATCAAATGCGTCGTCGACCCCTCGGCCCAGTACGGCAAGGACATGCAGGACGACGAGTCGAAGTCGTGGCTGGAAATCTTCTCCAACCGCACCGGCCTCAAGGTCGAAGCCGCCCCCACCAACTCGATCGACGTCCGCCGCGAGGCGCTCAAGAAGCCGCTGACCACCCTGATCGACGGCGACCCCGCCCTCATCGTCAGCCCACATTGCAAGCTCATCATCACCGGCCTCAACTCCGGCTTCCGTTTCAAGAAGCTGAACGTGGGCGGCGCGGACAGGTTCGCCGAGGACGTCGAGAAGAACAACTATGCCGACATCTGCGAGGCCCTGGAATACGCCTGCCTCACCGATGGCGCCGACGTCGAAATCATGGAGCGCAAGGGCTACACCAGCCAGTCCCTGCTCGCCGCCCGCCGCATGGGCGAGGATCGTTCTAGCTGGGACGCCGACCCGCTCCATAGGTGACGACTGGAGCCTTGCAGACGACGGACCCGCCATCGCCCCCTCGGCCTCCGTAACCCCCGCCGCCGCCGCCCCCGCCTCCATCGCGCCCCGGAGCGCCATCAGCGCCGCGCATGCCGACAGAAAGCACGCTCCGCAGGAAACGCCTGCTTCTGAAATGGGCGTATAGCGCCAGAGAAAGGGAAACCAGAAAGAAGCCCGCGGTAAGACCCCAGGCTATATAAACGCCGCCGCAAGTGTCGATCATTTGAGCATCCTTTCAATTCCTTCCTCGAGCGACAGGAACGGCTTGTCGTACCCCGCCGCCCTGAGCTTCGACAGGTCCGCCTGCGTGCGGAACTGGTACTTGCCATTGAGGGAGTCGGGGAAGGGGATATAGCGCAGGCCAAGGTGCTTTTTGCCCTGCTCGCACAGGGCAATGTGAATGCTTTCGAAGGACCGGGAAACGCCAGTGCCCACGTCGTAGATGCCGCTTGCTGGCCGATTCTTCCACAACCACAGCATGACGCTCACCACGTCGTCGACATGGACGAAATCGCGAGCAAGGAATTTATCGAAGGCGTCGCCTTCGAAGATATTGCACCAGCCAGTGTCACGCGCCTGCTCGATCAACTGATGCACCATCGACGCCTGCTTCCCCTTGTGCGCCTCGCCGGGACCGTAGACGTTGAAGAAGCGGAGGCCGTACCAAGGTGCTGCGTTCGGCAGCCTCACATTCTCGCGCCATGCATCGAACGTCGCCTTCGATCTGGCGTAGGCATTGAGCGGGCCTTGACCATTGCCATACACGCTGGCGCTGCTGGCGTAGATAAGCGGGATATTCCGCATATTGCAGAACTGCGCTAACTGCATCGGCAGGTAGTTGTTCGTGTTGAACAGCGCGTCTTCATCATCGCACGTCGTATCGCTGATCGCGCCGAGGTGGAACACCGCTTCCAGATCATTGCCGTACAGCCGTATGATGTCGGGCACCTCGTCGGGCTTGAAGCCCATCCCGCGCGGGTCCATGCCGATCACCTCAATGTCGACGTGCTGATACTCCAGCGCCCGCCACAGGTGGCTCCCGATGAAACCGTTGTGTCCCGTAACAAGGATCATGGATGCCTCCCGAGGGAGGGTGTATGCTGGCTGTCAGTCATGGCGCGTTGCTCCTGTGGTGCGCTGTGATAGGCCGGGGTAGGCGAGGCAATCGCCGCTCCGGCCGCCTGCCATCCTACGCCCAACCGCCTTGGATTGCGAGAACTTAGCGCGTGGGGTAGGATTGTTCCGTGCCGCGCAAGAAGCCCCCCGCCCTTCTGGACGCCTGCGCCCGCTGCAGGTTCTACAAGGACGCCGTGCCTCTGCCGGGCGGCATCACGAGGTCCGGCCAGTGCCGGAGGTATCCAGATACCGTCCCCAAGGACTCGACCGACTGGTGCGGCGAGTTCCAAGCGAGGCCATGATGGAAGAAAACGGCACCCGCCAGCGGCAGGGCTTCTACAAGAACCGCCCAGAAACCCGGCTCCCCAACAACAAGTACACCCGCGACGTCGGCCTCAACAAGCGCCTGATCGTCTCGGCCACCTTCTCCAGCACCACGATCACCGACGCCGCCTCCGACTTCGTGGCCGCGGGCTTTGCCGTCAACGACCAGATCATCATCTGGAACTCGGCGCTCAACAACGGCGTCCGCACCATCCTCGCGGTCGCCACCACGGCGCTCACCTGCGATTGGCCCTTCCAGACCGAAGGTCCCACCGCAGGCGTCGAAGTGAGGATGACCTGATGCAGCACACCGACGTCCGCCCGTTCATCGCGACGGGCAACACGCTCACCCTGTCGGGCACCGCCTCGCCCCAGACCATCGCCATCACCGCGCCGCGCGCCACCAATCCCAACATTCCGGGCACCATGCGCGTAGTGAACCTGGGCTCCGACACCATCTGGATCAACCAGGGCATCAGCGCGGCCGCGGCCGCTGCCGCCATTACCGGCAGCCCCTCGATCCCGGTCCCGGCAGGAAATACCGAGATCTTCGAGATGGCACAGACCACCGCCTTCATCGGCTACATCTGCACCTCGGGCACCGCCACGGCCTACATCACCCCCGGACAGGGGGCCTAGATGCTGCGGGGCACGGGCGCCATCACCGCGGCGGCTGCCGCGGGCACTGCCGTCTCCATCACCACGGCAGGCGATACCGTCTATACGATCCCCGCAGGCGCGACCCGCATCGAAGTCACGCTATGGGGTGCAGGCGGCGGCGGCGGTTCCGGCCGCGTCTCCAATACCGGCGTCGCGGCGTCTGGTGGGGTTGGGGGCGTTGGGTCGGTCCCTGTCACCTATACCTTCGCCCGCTCGGCAATCTCGACCTCCACCGTCACCGTGGTCATTGGCGCCAAGGGAACGGGCGGTACGGCCCAGACGACGGACTCGACCAACGGCAATAACGGCACGGCTGGTGGTGCAACTACCTTCGGTAAGGCTCCGGCGACCGTCTACCTGACAGCGTTCGGCGGCATAGGCGGGGTAGGCGGCGGAACGGCGGCGATCAATGGCACGTCGATGGGCGGGACGGGCGTTCAGACGGGCGGAATGATATTCCCTAGCGCCACCTCCGTTACCACCAATCTGGCCTTTACCGGCCTCGGAAACTCCAACTTCCAGCGCGGTGGTGCAGCCGGAGGCAGCGGTGGCGGCATCACGACGGGCAACTCTGCCCTGCTGGGCCTCCAGTCCGAATGGGCAGGCTGGATGGACCCGGCTCTTGCCGTTCCTCCCGGCCCTGCTGCTGCGGGTGCGGCAGGTGCCCCCGGCGCCAATTCCACCATGGCTGGCATTGCCGGTTATGGCGGCGGCGGTGGCGGTGCCAGCACGACGGCGGACGGCGGCCCCGGCGGTGCCGGAGCCCGCGGGTCAGGCGGCGGTGGCGGCGGTGCTGCACGCGACACCCACGATTCTGGCGCGGGAGGTGATGGCGGCGACGGCATGGCCTATATCGTCGCCTACTTCCGGTAGGCCTGTATGGGCCTCGTTCCGTACACCTTCGCCGACCATGCGCCGGGCGACATTCCGGCCGAACAGCTCGACGCCAACTTCGCGGCCCTTGCCGCTTCTGCCCCTGTTGTAAAAGACCTTCTGGCCGACCTCACGGCCATAGAGGACCCCAGCGGTCTGGTCGTCACGGGAGGCCGGTGGGAACTGAACGATGGCGGCGGCGGCGTCTGGGTCTTCCTGAGCGGCAATCAGACCGACGCGGTGAATGACGATCCTTTGCAGGGCCTCTATGCCGCCCCGGACAGCGCGCCAAACGGCAATCTCGGCGTATGGGCGCGCCAGCTTGCGGTGCCGAGGCGCATCTATGCCGACTGGTTCACCGTCGTCGGCGACGATCTTGCCACCATCCAGGGCGCGGTCGACTTCCTGAAGACCAGCACAGGCGCCGTCAGCCGCGGCGGCACCATCCAGCTCGGTCGCCGGGATTACAACATCACCAGCACATGGCTGCTTGACGGCGGCTTCGGCCCCTACATCGTCGAAGGCTTCAGTTCGCAGGGACGCAGCGATCGCGGCACGCGCATTGTCGCCACGACACCCAACTGCATCTTCACCGGCACCATCACCGGCGACGAACTGACCGTGACCTCCATCGAGAGCGGCGCGCTGGAAGTCGGCATGTCCTTCTACGACATCGACACGCCGACCAAGACGATCACGGCACTGGGAACGGGAACAGGCGGTACGGGCACCTACACGCTGAACGCATCGCAGGAAGTCCCGTCGCCGACCCGATACCTCTGCGGCATGGATGCCGTCGTCTGCACGCGCTTCGATCATTCCGAGTTGCGTAATTTCGAGATCTGCGGCCCGGCCGGAGCCTATCGTTCGCTCGGTGGCTACCTCATCAAGTTCATGAATAGCAGCTCCTTCTGCGCCATGCGCGGCATGTTCATCCAGAGGGGCTATCGCCTGATCGGCTTCACGTCGGGACTGGGCCTCTACACGCAGAACATCCGCAGCCGTGCGGCTGGTGGCGATTGTGCATGGCACGTTGACGGGCGCGGCCTTGACATCGGCGAGCCCGGTTATCCGGCGGGCCTGTATGCCAATGAAGTGTCGTTCGGCGCCGCGGATATTGAAATCCGCGTCATTCCAGACGGGCACAAGGACGACTACTCCGTCGCGCTGTACGTCGCCACGCTCGAACAGGTGCTGGTCTACTTCAAGCGCCGCTTCAACTCGGCCAACTCGTGGCTCGTGGCGGGCACGGAAGATCAGGTCGACAACGGCCAGACGCCGATCGTTTCCCTGACGTGGACCGCAGGCGTTGCAACAGCGACCTTTGCTGGCGCGCATGGCATCCCGGTGGGCTATTCGTTCACCATCCGGGGAGCTACCCCTGATGCGTTCAATGGGCGCTGGGTGGCGCTGGACACCAGCACCGGGACGACGCTCGACTTTGCCATCGAGAACACGGCGGCTGTCACCGTCACATGGGCGTCGAGCGATCCGCAGGTGCCCGGAGTGACCGGCGTCGCCACCGTGACCGTGCAGAATCATGTACCTGCGAAGACGACCCTGTTTGCGGGCGGAACTTTCAGCCTCACCGGCTTCACGCCCTCGGGCTACGACGTGACCGACGCCGAGGCGCTTGAAGGCACGATCAGCACCGCCATCAAGTACCACGTTGCCGTCAATCCTGGGGCGATGTCGGTGCCGGGCGAGCTGGTGCTGGAGCCTTCACCCACAACGGCATCGGTGCCGGGTGAATTGGTCGTTTACGATTACTGGATGGAGTTTGATCCCGGCGCTTCCAAAGAAGGAATGATCTTCCACTTCGCAGCGGTTCCGCCGACAGACCAGTACCTCAACTTCGAGCGGTTGCAGCCGCAGTACCAGACCGATGGCAGCCTCCAGCCGATCATCGCCCTGTTCGAGGGGCGCACGGCCAGCAACAAGTTCACTCAGTCGTCTGGTGGGTTTGGTGGCGACGGTTTCGTCATTCGTTCCGACGATCCCGGTTCCAATAACGGCGGCTATATGTTCGTCAACTGGGGCCTGGAGAATTGCTCCGGCGACTCCGTGCGGATCGAGTCGGGCAGCGACTATCGCTTCGCAAACTGCTACATGGCGGGCGGGGGGTGTGGCCTCAATGTCGTGGCCGATGCCCAGCTTGGCCAGAACATCTCCGACGCAACCCAGACGCCTGCGACGGACTTCAACGGCACGGTTCGCATCACGACGACCGCGCCGCACGGATTGCCGTATCCGATCATTGTTCCAGATGAAGATCCCATCCTGCCGACCGTGTTTGTCGGCAGCGTGTTGTCTTCCCCGGAGATCTACCGGGTCAACGGACGATGGTTCGTTACCGTGGTCAGCGACACCGAGTTCGATCTTTCGTTCCGGGCGCTCTACCTCTTCCACGGCCAGCCGCCCGTACAGGGAGCGCCCTCCATCTGGAAGCAATTCGAGAGCGACCCCGATCCTGTTTACACGCCGGGCACAGGGACGTGGAATAACCGGACTCCGGGCACAGGCAACGTGCGCGTCGCCAACAGCATCATGCGCGCCAACGGCTTATCGGCGGCCCGCATCGACATGCCGGGCGTTATGATCACGAACACACAACTCACCCCCGCCAACAGCAAGAACAAGGACTACTGGGCAGATAGCGTCATTAGCCTGACCGACAATGGCACCGGCCTCATTCGCGTGACGACCAAGTACGAAAGCAGGATCAGGAACCTTGAGGTGACGCGTCTAACCCATGTGACCAAGGCCGGGGTGACGGTCCCCGTGCTGCGCGACACGCGGTTCGAGACAGTCAGGATAAGCTCCACCGTGTTCGATCTGGCTGATTCTGTCTACGATGGACCCTACGATGCGATCAGTGACACCGACCCCGTTTTCATCCTGCGCGTCGGCGCTTCGGTCGAGCTTTGCGAGGGCGCGAACGCCGCCAACATCGGCAGCAACGAGTGCGGCGACTGGGTAGAGGATAACATCGACCCGCAAGACTACGCGATCATCAACAAGTGCGAGGGCATGTTCGACGTGCATGACAACTACACTGGCGGCACGCGGATCGGGGAAATTCTGAATTTCCACCCCGGCACGCGCAATCAGTTCAGGAACAACTACACTTACGAGGACTTTGGTGCCTCGGTGGTTTCGCGCTTCGATGACGGCATCAACTCCTTGATGAGTCTGTTTGGGTCTGGATCGCCCGAGGCTGTCGTCACAGCTTCGCCCGGTTCGTCCTATGTCGATTCTGCGACAGGCGGCAAATGGACCAAAGCGACCGGCACGGGCAATACCGGCTGGGCGCCTGATCTGCTTGAGGATACATGGACGCCTGTGTTCGAGTTCGACACGGTGGGCGATCTCTCTGTCGTCTACACCGTGCAGACGGGCGCATATCAGCGCGTGGGCAACGTCGTCTGGTTCAAGTTCGACCTGTCATTCACCCCGACGTTCTCGACATCGAGCGGCAGCGTCCGCATCACCGGGCTGCCCTATGCCGCGCTCGATTCAAACGATGGCGGCCAGTTGATGGAAAACAACAACAAACTTACCTTCCCCGGCAGCACTGTCGACGTCGTGGCGCGGACGGTCGGCGGGCAGACCTACCTCCGGCTCGCTGGACTGCGGTCGGCCCTGGCGGCGTCGCTCTTTACAACCACCAGCGTTGCGACCGGGCAGGCGACGGTCATCTCTGCAGAAGGTTCGTACCGTGTGGCCTAGCGCCATGAGGAAGTGATGACGACAGCCCCCCTGATTTGGCGGAACAACTCCAATGGCATACTCCAGTTCCAGAACAACGGCAGCCGGGACGTAGATTTCGTCGTGTCCGCTCCTGACCCCTCTCCCGACTATGACGTGCAGGGCGCGGTCGACATCCTGTTCCCCGGCCTCGTGATCCAGCGCTCACTGCGAGACGCCGCCGAGCAATACTACATCCTCGTCGGCCGCCCACTGGTGCCCGAGGACGTGCCTGCCATCCTCGCGCTCGCCAACGAACTGAACGCCGAGCAGGAACTGGCGGGCTATGTCCCTTCGACCCAGCCCGACTATCCGACCAGCCTGCCACCCTATCCCACGGGCCTGCCGCGCTTCCCGGATACGGACGGCGGCATGCAGAGCCCTGACGGCTGGTGCATCACGACCGATGGAAAGGTCGTGAACATATGATCGTCCAGCCCAGCACCATCCCGGCCCTCGAAGCCTCGCCCAACTTCCTCGCCCTGATCGAGGAATACGCCGACGAGGCGGCCAATGCCTTCCTGCCCCGGCCGACGCCCAACATGGAGCTTTATCGCAGGCTGGAAGGCGTGGGGCACCTCCATACCCTGGAGGCGATCGACAAGGACGGCCTGATCGGCTTCATCACCATCGTCACCACCGAACTGCCCCACTATGGCAGCGTGCTGGCGGCGACCGAGAGCTTCTTCGTGGCCAAGGCCAAGCGCGCCAGCGGGGCCGGGCTCCGGCTGCTGCGGGATGCCGAGGCCAAGGCCCGGACGCTGGGCTCGCCCGGCCTAGGCGTGAGCGCCCCGGTGGGCAGCCACCTTGCCGAGCTTCTGCCGCTGCTGGGCTATACTCAGACCAACGTGGTCTTCTTCAAGAGGCTGGCCGATGCGTGACCTTGCCATGACCAGGGAAGGCGTGGCGCAGGTTCGGCGCCTGGAAGCCGCATCCATCGCCGAGATGCCGCAGGTCAAGCTGCCGGTGGAGCATTTCATCCATGCCGGGGTCTACGTCCGCACCGTGGAGATCCCGGCCGAGGGGCTGATCACCGGCGTCGAGATCAAGATCCCGACCGTCGTGATCGTCTCCGGCACCGTGATCGTCTATCCCAACTCGGTGGCCTTGCACGGCTATCACGTCCTGTCCGCTGCGCCCGGCCGCAAGCAGGCCTTCTTCTCCCCCACTGGCGCGCACCTCACCATGTTCTTTGCTACAAAGGCGGGGACGGTCGAGGAAGCCGAGGCCGAGTTCACCGACGAGCCCCACCTGCTGCAAACACGGAGGTCGTAATGTCTGGCGTAAGCACGGCCACCATCATTGCAGGCGCCACGCTCGCCGCGACCGCCGCGGGCACCATCTACACGATGACGCAATCCAGGGGTGGAGGCGGAGGTGGGCAGGTCACGACGCCTCAGGTGTCGGCACCTCCTGCACCGCCCAAGCTCGAGGACCCGTCCGTGGCTGCCGCAGCCCTTGCCCAGCAGTCGGCCGCCGCCAATGCGAGGGGCCGCGCCTCCACCATCCTCACCTCGGGCATGGGGGACGAGAGCGCGGTGACGACCAACAAGAAGCTGTTGCTGGGGAGCTGATATGGATGAGCGTGCCCGCAGCGTGATCGACCAGTGGAACCGTCAGGACGCGGATCGCGGGACGTGGAAAAACCACTGGCAGCAGATCACCGAGCTTTGCCTGCCGGAGCGCAACGACTACACCGTCCAGCGCTCGCCGGGCATGAAGCGCAATCAGGCGGTTTACGATTCGACGCCGATCTTCGCCCTGCAGCAGTTCGCCAACGGCCTGCACAGCCTCCTCACGTCGCCCACGCTGCAGTGGTTCATGCTGCATTGCGACGAGGACCGCATCGACCAGATGTACGACGTCCGCGTCTGGCTCGATAAGGTTTCCATGGAGATGTATTCCATCTTCAACGGCCCCAGGCACAACTTCGCCAGCCAGTCCCACGAGTATTACCTCGACCTTGGCTCCATCGGCACCGCCGTCATGGCGGAACTGGAGAGCGACCGCAACGGCATCCTGTTCTCGACCCGGCATCTGAAGGAATGCGTGCTGATCGAGAACGAGGAGGACCGCGTGGACGGCCTGATCCGGCGCTGGAAGTACACCGCCAAGCAGGCCGTGGAGGCATGGGGTGCCAACGCGGGCGATAAGGTGAACAAGGCCTATAACGACGGCTCCGACAAGCAATTCCACTTCCTGCACCGCGTCTGCCCGCGCAAGGAGCGCAATCCCGACCGCACCGACGCCATGCACAAGCCCTTCGAGAGCATCTACGTCTCGGAGGAGGACGGCCACATCATCGCCGAGAGCGGTTTCGACGACTTCCCCTACCTGACGAGCCGCTTTTCCAAGACCACGGGCGAGATCTACGGTCGCGGCCCCGGCATGACCATGCTGCCCGACATGAAGATGCTGAACGAACTGATGAAGATGGTGGTGAAGGCAGCCCAGAAGGTGGTTGACCCGCCGCTGCAGATCCCCGACGACGGATACCTGCTGCCGATCAAGACGGTCCCCGGTTCGCAGAACTTCTACCGGGCAAACAGCCCGCAGACCGCGCGGATCACGCCGATCGAGACGCGAGGCCGCATCGACATCGGCGAGAACATGCTGTCGGCGCTGCAGTCCGCCATCATGCGCGGCTTCTACGTCGAATGGATGATGATGCCGTCCGATCCCACAGACCCGGCCGCGGCGGGCAAGGGGATCACGGCCACCTACGTCCTGCAGCAGCGCGACGAGAAGATGCGCCTGCTGTCGCCGATGCTGGCCCGCCTGCAGAGCGAGTTTTTGGGGCCGCTGATCGAGCGCACCTTCAACATCCTGTGGAAGCGCTCGCTGCGGATGAAGTTCGGCCCCGGATCGCCCTTCCCGCCCCCGCCGGAGGTGCTGTCGGGCCAAAAATGGCACGTCGAGTACCTGTCGCCGATTGCGGTGGCCCAGCGCTCCAGCCAGCTCGACAGCGTGGGTCGCCTGATGATGACCCAGGCGCAACTGAAGCAGATGGACCCGGCCTCGCCCATGGTGATCGACAGCGAGTCGATCATGCGGATCACGGGCCGCGACCTGAACGCCCCTGCCGTGGCGCTGAAGTCCGCCGAGCGGATGGCGCAGGAAGCCCAGCAGCAGGCCGAGGCCCAGCAGCAGTTGAACGCCGCACAGGTCGCCAAGGACGGCGCCGGAGCGGCCAAGGATGGCGCGCAGGCCATCGCCACCCTGAAGGACGCCGCATGAGGGCGCCCGACGTCACCTTCAAGTGCGAGGCGGCGGGGTGCCTGGAAGTCCCGGTCCTCGCGCCGCGCATCTATGTGCCGAGCAAGCACGGCCAGCACTACAAGGCGCTCACCCTCTCGTTCCCGCACCTGCACTATTGCCAGACCCACTGGGATGCCCAGATGCGGCTGTCGCTCCTGCTCGACGACAGGACCAAGGCCCGCTTCGAGGCGCTGGCCCGCAAGGTCTGGCCACAGGATGGGTTGCCCGACTTCGATGCCGCCCTGATCGAGCCGGTCAGCCTCTACTCGGCCGAGTACGGGGCCTACATGGAGCGCATCGGCCTTAGCATCGACGGGCTGGGCTACTCGTTCCACCACCGCATGAAGCGGGGGCTGGCGGCGTGAGCGTGCCCAAGGTCGTGAAGCGGCAAGTGGCCATCGGGAAGGCCTACCAGAACGTCTTTGGACAGGGGGACGGCAGGCTGGTGCTGGTCGACCTGATGAAGAAGGCCAAGCTGCTGGAGGTCGGGCCGGAGGATAGCCCCTTCGAGAACGGCCGCCGCTCCATCGTCACCGAGATCATGGCCACCGTGCGCTACGACTACGCCAAGCTGCTCGAGCTTGCCGAGGAGCGAGTTGCCGAAAATGGTGCTGACGAGTAATATCCCTACCAACAGGAGGCTTCATGTCTGGGACTGGCGACCAAGGAACCGGGACTGAAAACACTTTCCTGGCCTCGCTGCCGGAGGGCATCCGCGCGCACGAGGGCCTGAAGGACGTGAAGGACGTTGCCGACCTCGGCACGCGCTACGTCAGCGCCATCACGCCCAAGCCCTTCGCCGAGATGCTGCCCAAGGACATCGCGTCCGAGGCGATGTTCAAGGACATCAAGGACGTCGAAGGCCTTGCCCGCGGTTTCCATGGCGCCCAGAAGCTGATCGGTGTCCCCAAGGACCAGCTTCTACGCCTGCCTGCCAACCCCGATGATCCCAAGGAGATGGCGCCGATCTACGACCGGCTCGGCCGTCCCGACAAGCCCGAATCCTACAAGCTCACGCTCCCCGAGGGTATGACGCTGAACGCCGAGGCGTCCAAGCCGATCTTCGAGAAGGCCCACGAACTGGGCATCAGCCAGAAGCAGTTGGACGGCCTCTATGGCGCGCTCCGCGAGACGGCCACCAAGAACGAGGCCGCCGCCAAGGCCAAGTCCGATGGCGAGATGGCAGCCGCGGTTGCCACGCTCAAGACCGAATGGGGGCAGGCCTTCGACCAGAAGGTGGCCAACGGCACGGCGGCGCTGGAGCATTTTGCCAAGGCGCTCAATCTGGGCGACGGGCTCCTGAAGGAGCTGGACGCCACGCGGCTGGGCAACAACCCGGCGCTGGCCAAGCTGCTCGACCACCTCGGCAGCCAGTTGCGCGAGGACGGCAAGCTCACCGGCAAGGCCAAAGGCGAAGACCAGCTTGCGTCTCCGACCGAGGCCAAACAGAACATCAATGCTCTGCGGGCTGACAAGGCCTTCATGAAGCAGTACATGGACAAGCGCGATGCAGGCCACGCCGCGGCGGTGGCCAAGATGGCCGCCCTGCACGCGCAGGCCTACCCCGAACCGGGGCAGCAGGCCGCCTAGAATTTCCGGCGAGACGGGTAGCTCCACCGGGGTCCGTCTCAAAGGCATCGTCGAGCGGACGTAAAGCGCGAGGCACGGGTCCAGTCCTACTGGGGAACTCAGCCGTTTCGGTTTCTTCAACCTGACGGGAGTTTCCCTATGTCGTTTCAGGTAACGGACGCCTTTGTCCAGCAGTTCACTGGCAACGTGGCGTTCCTTGCACAGCAGATGGTCAGCCGCTTCCGCGGCCGGACCATCGAGGACTCGATCACCGGCGAGAGCGCCTACCTCGAGCAGGTGGCACCCACGGCGGCCCAGAAGATCACGGCACGTCACTCCGACTCGCCGATCATGAACACCCAGCACCTGCGTCGCCGCATCGCGCCGTACGACTACGGCTGGGGCGATCTGGTCGACAACCTCGACAAGGTGCGCCTGCTGATCGACCCCGCGTCCACCTATGCACGCAACGCCGCCATGGCGATGACCCGCGCGCAGGACGACGAGATCATCCAGGCGATGTGGTCGGTGGCCTACACCGGGCACTCCGGCTCGACCTCCGTGACGTGGCCCAACGGCAACGCCGAGTCCACGCCTACCGCCCCCGCGGGCACCCAGATCTCGGTGTCATCGTGGGCCTACGGCAACGGCTCGGGCACGGCTGGCCTCACCATCTCGAAGCTGATCGAGGCCATGGTGGCGCTGGATGCCGCGGAAGGCGACGAGAACGAGGAACGCTACCTCGCGATCGCCGCCAAGCAGAAGGGCAACCTGCTGGCCACGACCGAAGCGACGCTGAAGGAATACGGCATCGCCAAGGACGACCTTGCACCGCTGCGCGACGGCAAGGTGGCCATGATCGTGGGCTTCGAGGTGATCCACTCCGAGCGCCTGCTGACCAACTCGTCCAGCTATCGCCGGGTCCCGGCGTGGCGCAAGTCGGCGATGGGCCTCGGTGTCGCCAAGGACATCAGCGGACGGATGGCGGAACGCCCCGACAAGCGGTTCTCCATGTACGTCTACACCGACATGAGCATCGGCGCCTCCCGGCTGGAGGAGTCCAAGCTCGTCGAAATCCCCTGCTCGGAGTAACTGAACATGGCAACGACTTTCGCTCCCAACTGCAGCCTCCTCGTGAACAACACGGGTGGCAATGTGCAGTCGCTTCCGACCATGGTGGTCGGCGGCAAGGAACGGACCTGGACGGAGCGCATCACGCTCGCCAGTCAGGCCGTGGACGATCAGATCATGATCGCCCGTCTCCCCTACGGCGCGGTGCCGCTCAGTTTCGACGTCTCCACGGATACGTCGCTCTCGGCATCGACCATCGCTGTCGGCGACCTGATCAACGCCAGCCGCTTCGCCGCGGCCGGGACGCTGACCGGGACCAACGCCAGCACCAACCTGATCAACGTGGCGACCAAGGGCGTGAACCTCACGACCTGCTACGACTACCTGGGCGTCAGCAACACCAATTACGAGGACGTTCTCGTCACCGTGGCGGTGTCGGACCTGCCCTCCTCGGGCACGCTGGTGTTCGTGACGAAGTACATCGACTACGGCGCGTAGCTTTGCGTTAGAGGGGACCTAGGCCGCCTCGGACCCACCGGGGCGGCCACTTTTCGGAGAACGACATGGCCGCGGGCGACAGTCCAACCTCGATCTGCAACATCGCGCTGATCGCGTTGGGCGAGGACCCGATCACGAGCCTTGCCGACAACACCAAGCGCGCCATCCTGTGCAACGCGCGCTACGACCAGATCAGGCGATCGACCTTGCGCGCCCATTCGTGGAACTGCGCCAAGAAGCAGGCCCAGATTGCCGCCGCCACCGTGGGACCGCTGTTCGACTGGCAGAGCCGCTATCCATTGCCTGCCGACTTCATCCGCTTCTACCGCGAGTCGAACGAACAGGACCTCGACATCTGGGACGTGATGGACGGCTACATCTACACCAACACCACCGGCTCGCTGAATTGCCTGTACGTCTACGACCTGCAGGACGCGACCAAGATGGACCCGCTGCTGGTCGACAGCATCGCCTTCGACATCGCCGTCGAGCTTGGCCTGCCGCTCACCCAGAACAGCACCCGCGTCGAGGGCGCCATCGCTAAACTCTCCGGTAAACTGTCAAGCGCCCGCATGGCTGGGGCACAGGAGAACGCGCCGCGCGAGTGGGACGTCGACGTCCTGCTGCGGAGCCGACGTTGAGGCAGGACATCGAGCTTACCGACTTCAGCAAGGGGGAACTGTCGCCCAGGCTGAAGGGCCGGATCGACTTCAAGGGCTACTTCCAGGGCTGCGATACGCTCTTGAACATGGTGATCCTGCCCCAGGGCGGCGCCACGCGCAGGCCGGGCACCATCTACGCCAACGGGGTGAAGGACCAGAGCAAGCGGGCGCACCTCGTGCCCTTCCAGTTCTCGGTCACGCAGTCCTACATGCTGGAGTTCGGCAACCTCTATATCCGGGTCTACCGCGACCGCGGGCAGGTGACGAACGAGCTGGTGATCACGGGTGCGGCCGACAATGGCGGCGGCCTGATCAGGCTCACCGTGGCGTCTACTGCCGGGCTCTACGACAACAACACCGCGACCGTGGCAAGCGTGGGGGGTGTCCCCAACGCCACCGGGACGTGGCTGATCGACGTGATCAGCGCCACCACCTTCGACCTCTTGGGCTCGACCTTTGCCGGAGCCTATACTGCGGGCGGCACCGCCTCGGTGATCGTGGAGATCCCGACCACCTACACCGAGGCCGAACTGCAGCAACTGGAGTTCACCCAGTCGGCCGACACGCTCTACATCTGCCATCCCCTGCATGCACCCGCGACGCTCGGCCGGTCGAGCAATACCAACTGGACGCTCACCACCCTTGCCATCAAGGATGGTCCCTATCTCCCAATCAACACCACCAGCACGACGCTGACGCTGGGCGCCACCTCGGGCAGCACTTCGCTCACGGCGTCCTCCATCGTGGGCATCAACGCCACCGCCACCAATACCGGGAGGGGCTTCCTCTCCACCGACGTCGGCCGCATCGTGCGCTTCTCCAGCGGCACTGAATGGACGTGGTGGCTGATCACCGCCTTCACCTCGACCACGCAGGTCACGGTGAGCCTTCAGGCCGCGGTGAACAATGGCGCCTCAGGCACCTGCTCGTCGGCCGCTGCTTCGACGGTCTGGCGCCTGGGCAAGTGGAGCGACACGACGGGCTGGCCGTGGCTCACCACCTTCTGGCAGCAGCGCCTGTTCTTCGTCGGCACCAACAACCAGCCCAATGCGATCGAGGGGAGCCAGACCGGCGACTTCACCAACTTCGCGCCCACCAAGGCGGACTCCAGCGTGGTCGATACCAGCGCGCTGTCATGGGTCATGTCCGACGATCAGGTCAATGCCGCCCGCTGGGTGAGTGCCGCGGGCTCGGCGCAGGCCATGCAGCTCGGCATCGGCACGGACGGCAGCGAGCATATTTTGCAGGCCGCCACCACCGCGCAGGCGCTCACGCCCACCTCGGTACAGGCGTACCGCGAGACGACGCTGGGCTCGGTTGCCTATTCCAACGCGCTCCGCATCGGCAAGGCGGTCCTGTTCGCCAACTTCTCGGCCCGCAAGGTGATCGAGTGGCAGTTCAACTGGCAGGTCAACGGCTACCAGGGCACGGACAAGACGGTGAACTCCGAACACATCACCGCCGAGGGCATCGTCGATATGGTCTACCAGAAGAATCCCTACGGGGTGGTCTGGTGCGTGCTGGGCGACGGCTCGCTGGTCGGCATGACCTACCTGCCGGAGCAGGAGGTGCTGGCATGGCATCGCCACCAGTTGGGCGGCGACTATTACGAGGGTCCTCCCGTTGTGGAAGCCATCGCCTGCATGCCGGGCACCGGCGGCACGTTCGATGAGCTTTGGATGATCGTGAAGCGCACCATCGACGGCTCGGTGACACGCTACATCGAGGTGATGGAGAAGTATTTTGACGCCCAGATCCAGGAGCAGGCCGTGTTCATGGATGCGGCGCTTTCCTCCGACGTGGTGCATCCGGCCGCTACCCTCACCGCTTCGGCCATGACGGGAGCGGGCACCGTCTTCACCGCCTCGGCAGGAACGCCCTTCGTCTCGGGCGACGTGGGCAGCATCATTCGCCTGAACGACGGCGTGGCCATCGTCACGGCCTTCACCGATACCACGCATGTCGTGGGAACATGGTTCTATCCCGCGACCAACCTTGCCCCTGCGCTCGCCAATGCCTGGAGCATGACGCCCCAGCACACCAGCTTCTCGGGGCTGGATCATCTGGAAGGCGAGACGGTCCATGTGCTGGGCGACGGCGCCGACTTCGGCACGGTGGAGGTGATCGCGGGAACCGCCACGCTGCCTGTGGGCAAGGCATCGTTTGCGACCATTGGCCTGCCGATGGAATACACGCTGATCACCATGCCCTTCGAGCCCATTCGTGCTGCAGCGGCCACCACGCAGGGCAAGACCAAGACCATCGCCACCCTGTGGCTTAGGATGTTGGAGAGCCTTGGGTGTAATATCGGGCGCAAGATCACCGACCCGATGACGCAGGCGATTGAGCATAAGGTGGAAGCGCTGGAAACCCGATCGGCAGGCGACATGGTGGGCCAGCCCCCGCCCCTGTTCACCGGCCTCTACCGCCTGCCCCTGCCGGGCGGCCATGACATGGAAGGCCAGATCGAGGTGAACGGCTCCGGCCCCTACCCGCTGACGGTCCTCGCCCTCGTGGCGACGGGCGACGTCGGCGAGATGCCGGGGCGCTGATGGCCGACTTCACCAACAAATACAACACGGTCCTCTCGCCTCTGGAGGAGATGGAGTTCCTTGACTGGGCAAAGAACCAGCAGCGCAACGTCAAGGGCGACCTCTACGACTATGACATGCGTGGAGCCTACAAAGCTGGCGCCACGGCTGAAGGCAACGGGCATTTCCCCGACACCTACAAGAAGCCGAACCACCCGACCTTTTCCGATGAAAGCATCTATCACGGGAAGGACGGCTACTATGGCGGCAAGTGGTCGACCGAGAACGGCCGCGACGTGTTCGATGCTGGTCCCGCCAACATGATCTTCATGGGACCCAAGCAACTGGAGGAGTACTTCAAGACAGTCGAGCCGAAGGGCCTCCTGCGCCTGCCGCCCGCTGGGAGTAACCAGTAATGGATACCACCGGATGGTTCACCCTGGCAGGCATGGGCCTTCAGGCGCTCGGCACCTACACCAGCGCGCAGGCCCAGCTCGACCAGGGCGCGGCGCGCATGCAGATCGCGAAGTACAATTCGGGCGTACAGGAACAGCGCGCCGAGCAGATCGATCAGGAGGCCGAGGCCCGCGCCGCCATCCAGGGCCGGGCCAACGAGCGTGGGCTGGGCCAGATCCGGGGTGCCTACGGCGCATCGGGCATGGACGTGAACCAGGGCACGCCGCTCGAGGTGATGAGCGATGCCGCGGCCGAACTGGAATTGCAGAAGCAGATGATCCTCTACGGCGGCAAGGTCGGCGCCTACAATGCGCGCGTGCAGGGCAACATCGACCTGCTGATGGGCTCCTATGCCGAGGCGGCGGCAAAGACGGGGGCCATGTCCACCTTCCTCACCGGCGCCAGCCGCATCGGCCAGCAGGCTTATAACGCCTTCGGCAATCCGAAGATGCCCGACCCCTACGCCGGGAGCAGCCCCGCCACGATGAACACCTCCCCCGGCACGGTGCGGTACTGATGCCCAACATCCCCACCTTCGTCACCGCCCCCAGCGCGCTCCCCCAGAGCGGACCCGCGCCGCGCGTCAGCGATCAGGGCGTGGCGGCCATCGGCTACGAGACGATCCAGCAGGGCGATCGGCTGGCGGACGCGGCCAATGCCTTCACCGAGAAGTACGTCCAGGCCAAGCTGCAGGTCGACGCCGCCGACCAGACCTCCATGCTGTCCCGCCAGTTGTCGGAGGTGCAGGATCGGGCCTCCAAGATTCCCGACCGGCTGAAGGCGACGGCGCACTACGACGAGGCCACGGCCAAGATCTATCAGGACTACGAGAACGCGGGCGGCAATCCGCTGGTGCGCGCCGCAGTGTCCACAAGGTTCACGGCGGAACGCGACCTCCGCAGGCGCGAGACGCAGACCACTTCCTTCCAACTGGAGAGCCAAGCCCAGCGCGGCAAGCTCGTCGAGCAACTTGACCAGTGGGGCAAGGATGCCGCCGACTCCAGCGACCCACGCAGGCGCGACCTCCTGATCCAGAACGGCATGGACGCCATCGACGGGCGCATTGCTGGCGGCTGGATGAACCCGGAGGTAGGAGCCAAGGCCAAGATCGAGTTCCAGTCCAGCGTCTACAGCGGCATCATCAAGGCCGCCATGGCAAGCGACCCTGCCGCGGGCGTTGCTGCCTACAAGGCCTATTCCAAGCACCTGTCGGCAAGCGACGAGGCGCACCTGAAGACCGCCGTGGCCTCGGCCGAGAAGGGCATCGAAATCAACAACGGCGCGGCCGTCCTGATAGGAGATGGCCCCGGCTCCATCTCCGGTGTGGTTGCCCCCCTGCTTGCTCAGTTCCCCGACCTGAAGGGCCGCATCACCTCGACCGACCGGACGCCGCAGCAGAACGCTGCGGCAGGAGGGGCCAAGGACTCGGCCCACCTCCATAGCGACAAGGCCATGGACATCTCGCTGGCGGGCATGCCCGATGCCCAGAAGCAGCAGATCATCGCCGCGGCGCTGGCCAACCCGAACATCAAGGGCTTCGGCTACTACCCACAGACGGACAGCATCCATATCGACACCGCCCACGCCGGTCGCACCGCATGGGGCGGCGATCAGAAGTCAGGCAGCGTCGGCCAAAACTGGCCCTCGTGGATGACGGATCAGGTCAAGGCGTGGCAGGGCAGCCCGGCCACGGGGGATGGCTATGCCCAATATCAGGCGAGGGCGCTTGCCAGGATTGCGGACCATGTGACGAACGGGCCGGGTAGCCTCGATGTCCGCTTGGCCCAGGCGCAGAAGGCGTCGGCTATCCTCTCCACCCAGACCGCCACCGTGACGGCCGAACGCAAGGTGATCGAGGACGAGTTCGCCACCAACATCAACAACATCTCCAGCAAGCAGGGCGCGTATGTGCCCGGCACCTTCACCGGGCTTGCCGACAGGATGGAGGCGACGGGCGACAGGTCCAAGGCCGCCATCTATCGCGACTTCGCCAATCACGAGGAGGAGATCAAGAACTTTTGGTCCCTCTCGCCTGCACAGCAGATCGAGTGGGCACGCAAGATGCCGGGCGAGGCAGGCACCTTCATGCGCGCCAATCTCGTCGAGCTTACGAAGGCGAGGGCCGAGGCCCTTCGCGCAGGCGAGGAAGCCGAGAAGATCGCCCGCGCAGCGATGGCCCAGAAAGACGACCCTCGCGCCGTGGCCAAGACCTATCAGGACGCCATCCGTCAGTTCAACGTGGCCAACCGGCCGGAGCGGGCCAAGCGGCTGGAGGAGGATTTTGCTGCCTATGGCGAGGCGCACGATTATGCCAAGCAGTCGCCAACCGCGATGGACGAGATCAAGCGCGCCATCGACACCGCCACCAACGACGGTGGCGAGCAGGGCAGGCGGGCGCTATCGCTCCAGAAATACTTTGCCCAGATGTCGGAGGCCAATCAGGCGCTCGCCAAGTCCGACCCGCTTGCATGGTTCGTCCATACCAGCGGCGGCCAGATGGCCCCTCTCAACGAGAAGGTGCTGGCCAACCCCGCGCTTCTCCAGGCGGCCCTCGCCAATCGTGGTCAGTTGGCGGTGGCGGCGCAGGAGAAGTTCTACTCCGGCGCGATGCTGCAGCCGACCATCCAGAAGTTCGGCCCCCTGTCGGGTCACGAGCCGGAGATAATCAAGAAGGGGCTTGAGGCCGCCAAGCTCCAGCAGCAGCAGGGAACAATGGCGCAGATCGCCACGGCGCTGCCCGAAAACATGATCGGTCCCTTTGCCCGGCAGGTTGCGGGCGATATGTACGGCAACTCGCTGGGCGTGGCGGCGTGGAATTACCGGAGCAAGGACCCCTCCGTCTTTGCCCTCGGCGACAAGATTCTGGAGGGAGCCAACATGCGGAAGGCGGCCGGGCCGGAAGCGAAGAACATGGTGTCCCCGAGTGCGACCGACGTGCGCGCCACGTTCGACAATGCGCTGGGGGACAGCAGGCGCGGCTTCAATCAGGACCCGCAGACCCTCGCCATGATGGATGACGCCGCCGTCTCGCTCTACGTCTCCATGAAGTTCGGCAAGGGAGACATGTCGGTCTACGATGACGCCACGATGAAGAAGGCGATCACGGCGGTCTACGGACAGCGGCTCAATGGTGCGCGTGGCGACGTGCTGCTGCCCACCGGGATCAACGAGCGCGGCTTCCGCAACGGCATCGCCAACATCACCGACGCCGACGTGCCAGCGTTCAAGGACCGCCTCGGCCGCCAACTGACGGCGGATATGGTCAAGACCGAGAGCCGCCTGATCACGGTGGGCGACGGGCTCTACAAGGTCCAGATTCCCGGCGACAACAAGGGTGCGATGTTCGACATCCCCGGCCCCAACGGGATGCCGTGGATCATCGACATCCGCCAACTCAATGCGCGCGGCAATTCCCCCGGCATCAATGTCCGGCAGGCCCCGCTGCGCGTGATCGGGAACGAGCCATGAGCGCGGGCCTCGGACAGCTCCAGCTTGACCAGCCCGAGCGGCCGGTAACACCGCCGCCGCAATTGCTGCCCTCGACTTCGTTCGAGCGCATCGGCGCGGCATGGAACGCGGCCGTCGCCCCCGACCGCTACGACATCTCCCGCGAGAGCAAGGCGGCGGTGTTCCAGCAGCGGGCGGCCGAGTACGAGGAATTGACGGGCGAGAAGCTGGCGTCCCCGTTCGATGTCTCGGTCCCGCTCTCGGAGCAGAGGAAGAATCCGAACAAGCCCATCGAGTTCTATCTGGCCGAGCGCGAGAAGCTGGCGCGCGAGAAGATGTCTGCCGCCCGCGGCATGATCGGCGACGACGCGCAGGGCATCCCTGCCGACTACCTGAACTACGACAGCATCAACCAGACGGTGGCGGCGGCGGGCAACGCGGCCCGCGAACGCGCAGGCAACCTTGAAGGCACAGGCCACGGGCTGGCAGCCTTCGGTGCGGGCATGGTGGGTGCTGCGACCCGGCCGGATCAGGCCGCCGCGATGGTGTTCCTGGGGGCGACCGACCTTCCCCGTCGTGCCGCTGCTGCCACGATTGCCGAGTGGACGGGCAACATCCTGAAGGAGGGCGCCTATCAGGCGGCGGTCAACACGGCGGCTTCTGTCCCCGGCATGGCTATCGAGTACCGCTCGCGCTCCGAGATTGGCACGGAGCCCACCGTCCACGAGATGATCCAGGACCTTGCGTTGGCGGCTGCGGGCGGCTTCGTGCTGGGCTCTGGCGTGCGGACCATGCAGGGCATCCTCTCCAAGCTACAGGCGAGGGGTGTCGAGCTACCGCCCGACGTGAAGGATGCCGCCATCGCCGTCGAAGGTGACGCGCTCTATGCCAACAAGAACGCGCTGCAGATGCCCGCGCACGAGTTCGAGAAGGCGGTCGACCAGGACGTGGCCAATGTCCTGCGCGGCGATCCTGCTGCGGAGCCGAACATCCACCTCGACCCGGAGAACCGCCTCAATCCCGAGAGCGTGATCGACAACCCGGAACTGAAGGCCGAGGCCCAGCAAGTCGCCAAGATGGCGGACGAGATGCCTCCGACGACGCCGCCTGTGGAAATCGAGACGCGGGGCCGCCCCGGCGAGGAAACGATCGGGCCCACCCCGGAGGAAACCAAACTCGTGCAGGACGCGACGGCGCTTGCCGAGGCCAAGGCGATCCCCGAACACACCGCCGACGTGGAGCGCATGAAGGAACTGAGTTCTGATGAGCGCAAGCTCGCCGCCATCGCCAAGCGGTGCGGCATACCGGGAGCAGGCTGATGCCCACGCCGTATGACGACTGCCTGAACGAAGCCATCGTCGAGGGCGTGATCGACGAGAAGCACCGCGACAAGTTCGCCAAGGCTTTCGAGAAGGCGAAGAAGGAGGCCGAGGCCAAAGGCCTGCCGGTGGGAGATGACACTGTGTTCGCGGGCGAGGCGATCAAGCGGATGATGGCGGAAGTCGGCAAATCCAAGGTCGATGTCGCCCGCTCGATTATGAAAACCGATGGCATCATCGAGAGCGTGCTGTCCCACAAGACGGTGAAGCTGCCCGCGTGGATCGCCAAGGTGGTGGGCGATACCAACCCCATCTATCGCGGCCTCGAAACGCTGTTCGGCGAGCGCCTGCGGGGCGAGGGGGCCTATCTCTCCATCACCCGTGAGCGCGAGGCGGCGCGTGGGATGCTCTACTCCGTGGCCTCCGATCTGCTGGAGAAGTTGCGGACCAAGAACCTCGGCCTGACACGGGACCGGGTGGCTCCCAAGGAGATGATGAAGGCCCACTTCGGCGAGGAGACGACCGCCCCCGGTGCGATGGAACACGCCGGGGCCTATGGGCAGTTGAAGAACCTCGCGCTCGACATGCTGGAGGAACAGGGCGTCAAGGTGAACCGGCTGGAGAAGCACGCGCCGCAGGACTTCAACGCGGGCAAGGTCATCGACATGGGGCAGGACAACTTCGTGTCCTCCATGATGGCCGACTGGAAGGCAGGCACCTACAAGCTGCGGGACTGGAGCGTCGAGGACAAGGTGGTCTACTTCCAGCCCGGCAAGGACGATGCGCGGGTGGCCGAGATGCTGGGTGGCACGGACAAGAAGCCCGGCATGTTCAAGAACATCACGACCAACGGAGATGCCTCGATACAGGTCGGGGTCCGCAAGGGCGAGACGATGAGCGATCGCTACAACAAGCGGCGCGTGATCGAGTGGGCCAATGCCGACTCCTACTTCCACTTCCTCGACAAGTATGGCCACGGCAGCGAGAACCTTGGCGAACTCCTGATCCGCGAGATCAACAACCTCGCCAACGACATCGGCACGGCGCGCACCTTCGGCAACGACGCGCAACGCACGGTGGATACCGTCATGCAATGGGCCAAGCGCGAGGGCAACCTGTCCGAGGGGCAATTGCACGCGCTGGAAAAAACATGGTTCCACGCATCGGGCGAGGCCAATGCGCCCGCCAACGTGACGCTCGCCAATGCAGCCAAGACGACGCGCCTGTGGCTGACCGCGGTGCAGCTCCCCAATGCCATGCTGGGGTCGGCCCCGGACTTCGCCTTCGTGAAGTCGATGGCCACCTTCAACGGCCTCGATACCACCCGCATGATGGCCGACTACTTCAATCGCTCCGAGGTGTCTGTGCGGAAGGCACGTCAGCAGGGGCTCATCATCCAGGCCGACCGGGGCTACCTCCACGACCATGCCGGGGAGCAGTTCACCCTGACGGGACCGGCCAGGATCGCGGGCCATGCCGCCGAGTTCGTGATGAAGGGCACCGGCCTCGACAGCCACACCCAGCGGATCAGGACCATGGCGGGGCGCGAGTTCCTGGCCACCATGGCCGACATCGCGGAACATTCGTGGACGGACCTCCCCGTCCTGAACCGCCGCTTCCTCGAGCGCTACGGCATCAACGCAGGGGACTGGGACCTGCTGCGGACCCATGGAATGGAGGGCGAGCGGCTGTTTATGAACCCCCTCCTGATGGCCCAGATGCCGGGCGCTCCCCGGACGGCGGCCATGAAGCTGCTGGGGGCGGTGGATGCGGAGAGCGGCATTGCCATCAACGAGGCATCGGTAGCCACGCGGGCTATGTGGCTCGGCACCACCAAGGCCGGAACATGGTCGGGCGAGGCCCTGCGCTCGGTCCAGTACAAGGGCTTTGCCACCTCTGCCATGCTGAAGTCGGGCTGGCGCATGGTGGACGCCATGTTCGATGCCTCGGGAACGACCCCGCGCGGCCGGTATATTGCCTCGCTGGCGATAGAGGCGACGGTTCTGGGGGCTTTCTCCTACCAGTTGAAGAACCTCGCCACAGGCAAGGATTTGGAGGCTATGGACACGGTTGGCTTCTGGGGGAAGGCGGCGGCACAGGGCGGGGCCGGGGGCCTGCTCGGGGACTATGTGAAAACCATGGTCAACACGAGGACGATGGACGATGCCGCCCGGATGCTTTCCCCTACGGCGGGGCTCGGGGTGGACCTGCTCACCCTCACCACCGGCAATGCCGCGCAATGGTGGGAGGGCGACAAGACGAACCTCGGCCGGGAGGCCACCCGGTTCGGCAAGAAGTACCTGTTCCCCCGGCTCTGGCAGACCAACGTGGCCGTCGACCGACTGGGCTGGGACACCCTGCAGCGTGCCTTGGATCCCGACGCCTCGCGGGCATTTCACCGGCTCAACCAGAAGCTCTATGAGCAAACCGGGCAGCATTATTTTGCCCAACCGGGCGCCCCCTTGAGTGAAATCCGTATGCCCGAGATGGCTGGCCACGCACCGCCGAAAGCCAGCAGGTAGGAGTAGGCCATGACAGTCAGCACCACCACCAATCGCATCCAGTACAACGGTGACGGCACCACCGTAGACTTCGGCTTCCCCTATGTGATGTTCGCCGCATCCGACCTGCTGGTGACGCTCTACGACACCGCGGCAATGGCCGACGTTTCTCCGGCGCCTGTGCTGAACGGGTCGGACACCTACGATTACACCTTTGCAGGCACCTTCGACGCCGACAGGGGCGAGTACACGGCCGGCGGAACCGTCACCTTCAACACCGCCCCGATCACCGGCTACCGCGTCACCATCGAGCGGGTGGTGCCGCAGACGCAGGCGGTCACGCTGATCGACAATTCCAAGTTCCCCGCCAACACGGTGAACGGTGCGCTCGATCGCCTCACGGTGCTGGTGCAGCGGGCCATGCAGTTGGTGGGACAGGCGCTCACCTTCCCCTCGTCCGATCCCACCACCGTCACCAGCACCCTGCCTGATGCAGCTACCCGCGCCAGCATGTATCTGGCCTTCGATGCCTCGGGCAACCCGATCGCGAGCCCCGGCCCCTCTTCGACGGGCGGCCCCATCTCGGCCTTCTGGGCGACCACGGTGCAGCTCGCCAATGCGGCCCTGTCGCGGACGGCGCTCGCCATCAACTCCAATGCCTTCGTGACGCAGGCCTCGGGGGACAGCACCACCCTGGCGGCCACGACCGCCTTCGTGGCGGCGGCGACGGCCAAGGTCTACGTCCAGACCTTCAGCGTGACGGGCACCTACACGCCCCATGCCGGGATGGTGAACTGCCTGATCTATGCGGTGGGCGGTGGCGGCGGTGGGGCGGGTGTCGGTGTCTCGGCGGCGAGCGGACTGGCGGGCGGTGGCGGGGGCGCGGGCAGCCTGTCGATCCTGCTGGCCACGGCTGCGACCATCGGGGTGAGCAAGGCGGTGACGATCGGTGCTGCCGGGGCTGCCGGGGCCACCGGTGCCAATGCGGGAGGCGCGGGCGGCGACACCTCGGTCGGCACCATCTGCATCGGCAAGGGCGGTTCTGGGGGCGGCACGGCTACCTTCTCGGGCCTGGGTGGTGCGGGTGGCGTGGCGGGCACGGGGACCATTACCTGCACCGGCGAGGCCGGGTTTAGCGGCATTGGTGAGTCGGGCTCGGCCGCCACCATCACCAGCGGCGGCAAGGGGGGGAGCAGCATGTTCGGCTCGGGCGGCATCAGCCCGGTCCAGAACACGGGCAATACGGCTGGGGCTGGCAATGCTGGGACGGGTCGGGGGTCTGGCGGCAGCGGTGCCGCCAACAATGCGGCGGGCGGTGGCACCACGGCGGCAGGCGGGGCAGGGACGGCGGGCTATGTCTACATCATCGAGTTCTGCGACAGGTAAGCCATGGACGAGCTGGCAAAAGCGTTCCTCGCCGCTGGGCCGGGCGGTCTTATTGCAGCAACGCTGTTCTATTTCTACCGGGAGAGGGCCTCCGAAATCACGGCCCTGAAGGCTAAAATAGATCAACTCCAGACCCAGATAGTTGGCATGCTTCAGGCACAGATCGACAGCGAACCGAAGCGCCGGGACACCTTGGACGCCCTCAAGCGTTTAATCGAGGATCAGAGCGCCATGTTGAAAGGGAAGCTCACATGAACATGCAGAGCGAAGCCAAGGATCGTGAGATCGAGCGGCTGACCGAGGCGCTGGAAGGCGAGAAGGCCCAGACCGGCGTGGTGGTGAGGGACCTCAAGGTGAAACTGCGCTATAATCGCCTCCTTTCGAACGTCGCCAAGTCCGCCCTTGGAATTGACGGCGGGGTCGAGGGCGCCCCTATCCTCCTCTTGCCCCCGCCTGATCGCTTCCAACCGTAGGAGCCACCATGTCCCTAGGCCTAGCGTTCTGGATTTTGATGCTCGTCTGGCTGGTGTTCGGCGTCTGGAACACATGGCCCAACCACATCCTGATGGGCGGCAACCTGCTGCTGTTCGTCCTGATCGGCCTGCTCGGCTGGCATGCCTTCGGGCCACCCATCCATGGCTAGCTTCCTGACCGGCTTCTTCATCGGGGCCGCGGTGGGTGGTGCTGCCGTGTTCTACGGTGGCCCGCTCTGGGCCAAGCTCGAGGCGTGGATCAAGACATGGAGGCGTGAGTGAAGCCCGACCTGTTCTATCAGAGCATCGTGAAGCCCACGCTGGCCCTGATGGCGGCCATGCCCGAGGTCAACATCCCCGCATCCGACAAGGCGGCGGTGCTGGTGATGGCGATTGCCGGGCAGGAAAGCGCGTGGGCGAATCGGCGGCAGATCGGCATTGGCCAGTATCACCCGCAGACGGTCGGCGCTCGCGGATACTGGCAGTTTGAAAGCACCTGGGGCGGTCCTGTGGCGCTCAACGACGTGATGCAGAAGACATCCCGCCAACTCACCGCGATGTGTCAATTCCTCGAAATCCCCGGCGACGAGCTTACGCTGTACGAGGCGATTGCGTGGAACGACACGCTCGCTTGCGCCTGCGCCCGGCTGCTGCTGTGGCAGGACCCGGCGGCGCTGCCCGCTGTAGGCGACAAGGACGCGGGGTGGGCTTACTACCAGCGCAACTGGCGGCCGGGCGCGCCCCATCCTGACGCATGGCCTGCCAACTACGAGACGGCCCAGAAGGCCCTGAAGGGAACCCCATGAAGAAGATCATCGCTACGGCCCTTTTTCTCCTCGTAGGGGCCTGTTCCGCCGTTCAGGTGGCCACCACCCCGGTCGACACGGTTTCGCTCCAGAAGGCCGCATTTGCCGCGCGGGCGACCTACGTGGGTCTACTCGAGGTGGCGGTCAACGTGACCGACATGCCGCGCTGCGAGCGGGCACCGGCTCCCTGCGTCTATCAGGCGACGGTGAACAAGATCCGCTCGGTCCAGAAGACCGCGGGCGACGCCACCAAGCAGGCCGACGAACTGGCGCGCAATCCGGGGACGAGCCCCACGGTGCTGTCGGTGTCGGTCGATGCCGCCACGCGAGCGGTGACGGTGTTCAAGTCTACGGTCGAATCCAACGAGGGGAGGAAATGATGGGCGCCGCCTTCACGCTCGCATCCTTTGTGATCAGCAATTTGCCGGGCTGGATCGACTCCGGCATGAAGGTCTATGACCTGTACGTCCATACCAAGGCCGTGATCGACGAGAACACGGGGCCAGGGAAAGACGACTGGAACGATCTGGACGACCGGGCCACCGAACTCGAGGACCGGATCAACGACATCAGCAAGGACGCCTAGAAGCTCCGGCAGACGGGTCCTGGGTCCAGCAGGCAGGTCATCGCCACCATCCCGCAGGATGAGAGGGTGAAGGCTATCAGGGCGAGGGCCAGAAGGCGGGTCATGCTGGCGGCCTCCAATCGGTTTGGTCGTGGCCGCCCTTCCCCTCATTGCAGCGAGCGCACAGCACCTGCATGTTGGTGGGGTCCAGACGTCGCTCCCATGCTTTGCTGATCGGTACGATGTGGTCGACGTTCATAACCGCCCCATCGGCGGGGGTGACGCCGCAGCACATACATTTCGCGCCCAGTTGCGTCAGGATCTGATAGCGGAACTCGCGCCACTCCCGCGTTTTATAGAAACGCCGCTTGCCGCCACGCTTCGTCTTTTTCTTGGTAGGCTCTTTGGTGCGCCTCGTAATCAAAGTCGCCAGTTGGATGCGAAGTGCATCAGGCACACGGTTGCCCGTCGCGGTGAGGGTGGACATTCTTTGGATAAGTCTACTTTCCGCGGTCATATCTGTTTGCTCCGGTGCTTGTCGGCTAACTCAGCGAGGACATCTTTCATGGGGCGAATGATCGCGCGAGGCGCGGAGCCCCCGTTCAGCGCAGAGCCTCGCGCGGGGTCAGTATGATTAGAAGTTACAGTACTCTGTACTCTGAACTCTGACTCTGAGGGAGCATCTTGCAAGCGTGGTGCTAGCATCCCGATTTCTGGCTCGATTATTAGGAACCAACCTCCTGTGATTAAAGGTTTTAATGCTTCCTCAAACTCGGCGCTAGCAACACGCAAGCGGAATGCTATCGACTTGCTATCACCGTCGATTACACCGTTCATCGTCTCGCTTGCCAGCAGCCAGAGCATTGGCGCTAGCGCCCTGCTGGCAACGGGTAGATCGTGCCAGTCGATGTCGTCAATCAGTTTTCGATGAAGCCGAATCCAGGGGGGCTTGCGGTGCTTGTAGTGCTGGAATTGGGTCCAGCCTTTGACTGCCAGTCTCATGGAAACTCCCTAACAAAAAGTGGGGTGCGTAATCCGCCCGTCGAATGGGTTAGGGACCATGCGACAGACGACGGAGACAGGAGCTACCTGTTGTCCGCACCCGAGTATCATGTCCTCAAGCTCATGCCCTGCCAAGCATTTATTAATCTCAAGCTCGGAGCCGCCCCGGCGAGGGGCCGACGTCGGGACGAAATCAGCGCGTCATCGCCCCATACGCAAAGGCACCGGCGATACAGACGATACCGACCAGCACCCACGGCCAGACCCTGACCCGCTCGCGCTCCCCGATCGGCGGCGTGATGGCCCCCGAGGCGATGGCAGAACGCATCCAGGCATCCCATGCCGCGCCGGACCAGTCGGGCGGACGTGCGCTCGAGGGCACCATCATCACCTGTTCCTTCCAGTAGGGGCCTAGCAATTCATTGGTCATGCTGTCCTCGCGTGTAGGGGAATGTTGCAGTCCATTAACGCACGTTCGACTTGCTCCAGCGTCCGACATACCGAGTAGTTCGCCCCGGTCATATTGAACGAATGGGCAAGGATCTTCTGTGACTTTGACTGAGCGCCTTTGGCGGCTTTCAACTCGATGCCAGCAACGATGCATGATAGAATGTTGTTGGGGTGGAGGACGATAATATCGGGCCACCCCGGCTGAACGCCCATCGCCTTCAACTGTGCGCCACGAACTCGGCCGCCGCCGCCATGTCCAATAGTGGTCCACATGGTGGGCGGCTTGATGGCGACGGACAGGAACGCAGCTACCGCGCGGTGGAGTCGGGCCTCGGGACTGGCGCGCTTCACTTCCCGTTCGCCAGTCTGCCCGTCACATAGGCATTGAGCCTGCCGAGCGCTTTCAGTTTCTCCCCACCCCGTGCATTGCGATAGGCCAGCATGAGGCGCTTGTGTTCGGCATCGTGGGCGCGCGCCGCAATCATCCGCTTCGTCATCATTTTGGCCTCACTGGTCCATCTCATCAAAATCTTCGTAAATGCCTGACGGGAGAAGCGCGCTTCTGGGGATAAGGTACCCCCTCCCGCTCTTTCTCATACCGGCCAGTCTCTTCTGGCGAATTGCAGGATCCTCCCACGCTTTCCGCGCGGCTTCGGACATATGCTTCTTTTCGGCCTCAGTCCGTTTGCGACGCTTTCCCTTCATTTCGGCCTCCGCTGCCCATTAAAACGCGCATCGGCGACGGGCAGCTTCGAGAAGGCCGGGTAGGGACCGGGCCGACCGGGGAAGCGGGACGTCGCGGGCACGAAACTGCTGGGCAACTTCAGATCGAAGATCGACCAGCCACCCTTGGCCACGACGCGGGCATCCAGCTCGCGGATGTATTCCTTCATCGCTTGGTCACTCATGTTCGTGCCTCCGGGGGCAGTTCAAGTTCAAGCCCCACCAGATCATCGACTTCCGGCCACCGGGGAAAGAACAGGACGTTAATTGTCCCGGCCTTGATCAACACCGCGTTGCGGCCGTAGTCCGGCCCAGCGGGGATGATGAACGGCGGGCTGGCGGCGCGCTCTGCGTTCCGGAGAAGGACCTTCTGCATGGGCGTCATGGGGTGCCGCCGGGGGCGTGTTTGGGGCAAGGCTCCCCGGCGGCGTCCGGTTCACCCAGGGGAGGATGCGAACCGGATTGGTGGGCAAGACAGGCCCGCTTGGCGCGCTCGTACTGCTGGCGCCAGCGGTCGTCCGTCAGGTGGAGGTGAATGGCCCGCGCCACGCCATGAATCGACGAGGTGTGATCCTTCTTGCCGAGGCAGTAGGCGGTGTCGGGAAACGAGTAGCCCAGGAGCTGGCGGACCAGCCAATAGGCGGCGAACCGGGCGCGCGAGACGCGCTTTAATCTTCCGGCTTCCAGAAGATTGTCCACAGTTACGTCGAAGTTATCGGCCACATATCGCAATATAGTTGAGGAATTGAGGGGGGTGGGGTCCGCCTTTGGCTCCGGCTTTTGGGGCGCCGGACGCGGGGTGGGCAGGAAGCGGGGGGAGGGCCGGGGACGGATGGAGGCGAGGCGATGGCGTCGTTCCTGAAGCTCATCGACGATGCCGAGGCGATAGTTCGTATCCATCGTGGTCATGTCGCCTGCTCCTGCAGTATGCGTTTGTGGATCTGGTGGGCGTGCTGCTTGTGGATGCCGAGGGCGGCGCCGATCTGGCTGAAACTCAGGCCCTTCTTCCGCAGGGCGGCAACCTTACGGCCGCGCGGCTTCTTGGACATACATTCGCGGGGGCGGCCCCTGCGGGGCTTCGTGTTCTGCATTTTTCGACATTGGCAAAGATTTTTCTTTACGTCAAGAACATAGTCGGCGTAGTATTCACTTGCCAACACAGGGAGCCCGCAAATGCCGTTCGACGGAAAAACCTACACCCCGACCCCCGTAGTAGTGCCGATGACCGGACGCGAGCGTCTTCGTGTGCTGGCGGACTTCCTCGATACGGTGCCGCCGCACAAGTTTGATATCGGCCTCTACTGGTGCAGGAGCAGCGCCTGCGCTCTTGGGTGGGCGACCAAGATCCCTGCATTTGCGGCGGCTGGCTATCGCTTGGATGCAGACGACGTTCCAGGGCTGAATAGCAACGGCAACAAGGCCTTCGAAGATGCCGCCACGTTTTTTGGCATCTCCAACAGACAGGTCCTGACGTTCTTCGGAACGACTCCGCACAACCCCCGCGATATCACCGGCCGCCAAGTCGCCAACAACATCCGCTCTTACCTTGCCGAGCAGGAGGCCTAGACCATGCCCACCACACGCCACTGGCCGAGCGATAGTGCGGGCCGCGACATGCCGATCTACGACACGAAGCCCGCGCCCTCCGTGACGGTATCTCTTGCAGATGGCTGGCTGGTTACGCTGACCTGCGGCGGCGGATATTTCCAGCACGCCTACAGCGACGAATGGTGTCACGCCCTCGATACCTACAAGGAGCCTCCAAGAGGGTATCAGGCTGTT
>Ga0207670_10000174_pt1 | contig 42751 bp, 38 predicted proteins | sample KBSS23HmetaG_FD_184339 | JGI IMG/M metagenome (GOLD analysis project Ga0207670, IMG submission 184339) | Switchgrass rhizosphere microbial communities from Kellogg Biological Station, Michigan, USA - KBS S2-3H metaG (SPAdes) (version 2) | ecosystem: Host-associated > Plants > Roots >... | reverse complement strand
CAGCACGGCGCGGCGACGCTCCGCGGCATGCTCCCGGGCGCCGGCTCGGCCACGCTGGACGTCCAGCTCGACCGGCGCACGCCGACCCACGCGACGCCGTCGACGCGGGATCGGTTCTGGAGCGGGCACGGCGACGGCGCGCTGTTCCTGCCCCTCCACGAGCGGCTCACGGCCGAGCTGTGGCTCACGCTCGACGGCTACCGCTACGACGAGCCTGACACGAGCGTCTACTTCGACTACACGCTCGTCTCCGCGCAACCGTCGCTCCACTGGACGCTCGCGCGCGACTGGGCGGTGCGCCTGGGCCCCCGGCTCGAAGCGCTCCTCGCGCCCGAGGTGCCGGCCGAGCGCTACCGCCAATTCGCGCTCGTCCTCGAGGGCGAGCGCCTGCACCTCGGCGACTGGCTCTCGCTGGCGCCGTCCGCGGGCTGGCGCGAGTACGAGCGCTCGGCGGCCACGCTGTCGCTCACCGAGCCGGACCTGCACTCGTCCTACCTGTTCGTGGAGGGCGAGGCGTTCGGGGATTTCGGCCTGCCCGGCCGCGTGCGGCTGCGCTTCTCGGGCTCGGCCCGCTTCGAGAGCCACGAGGATCCGTCGCAGGACGCCAACAGTCTCTACTTCTCGATCGACTGCCGGCACGCGTTCTAGCCGTCCTGCGCCGCCGGCCGGCCTGTGGCATCCTGCCCGGGTCCGGTCGCTCATGCCGCCCTGGAGGCCTCGATGCCGACGCGCCGTCGCGCCATCCTGATCACGCTGCTGTGCATCGCCGTGGGCGCGCTCGCGCTCAACCTGGTGATCGGCGTGCGCCGGCCGATGCACGTGGCGATCGGGCCGCGCGTGCTGGTGTTCGACGTGCCCACCGAGGTGGACGAGGGCCCGCCGCCGCCCGCGCTCACGTTCGACCTGCTGCGGCGCGAGCGGCCGAGCTTCCACGAGCTGCTGTTCGCCATGCGCAACGCCGCCGAGGACCGCTCGGTGACCGGGGTGGTGCTGCACGTGGACGGCCTCGCCTGGGGCTGGGCGCGCGTCTACGAGATGGCCGCCGCGGTGCGCGCCGTGCGCGACGCGGGCAAGCACGTGTACGCGAGTCTCGAGGGCGGGGGCGAGAAGGAGTACCTGCTCGCGGCCTCGGCGGGGCTCGTCGCCATGCCGCCGGTGTCGACGCTGCAGGTCGACGGGCTGTCGGCGTCGGCGATGTTCCTGCGCGGCGCCTACGACAAGCTCGGCATCAAGCCGAACTTCGCGCACGTCGGCCGCTACAAGTCGGCCGTCGAGCAGTTCACGCGCGACTCGCTGTCGCCCGACGCCCGGCACGCCATGGAGCAGCTGCTCGACGACGAGTACGGGCTGCTCGTGGACTCGCTCGCGAGCGCGCGCCGGATCCCGCCCGACAGCGTGCGGCGGCTGATCGACGACGGGCCGTTCACCGCGCGCGAAGCGCACGTGCGCGGGCTCGTGGACACGCTGCTCGCGCGCGCCGACATCGACTCGCTGGCCACGCACGCCGACGGCGCTCGCCGTCCCGCGGCGTCGTTCAGCCGCTACGCCGAAGAGGGCGGCGAGGTCTCGGGCGACCACATCGCGCTGGTCGTGGCCGAGGGCGAGATCGTCGACGGCAGGAGCACCGAGGGTCCGTTCGGCGACCGCGTGGTCGGCGATCGCACGCTGGTGGAGGCCCTGCGCGAGATCCGCGGGCGGAGAAGCATCCGCGCGGTCGTGCTGCGGATCGACAGCCCCGGCGGCTCCGGCAACGCGTCGGACGCCGTGTGGCAGGAGCTGCGGCGGCTGCGGCGGGACAAGCCCGTCATCGTCAGCATGGGCGACGTGGCCGCCTCGGGCGGCTACTACATGGCCTGCGCCGCCGATGCCATCGTCGCCGACCCCGCCACGATCACCGGCTCGATCGGCGTCTTTGGCGGCAAGCTCAACGTGCTCGGGCTCTATCGCAAGCTGGGGCTGAACGTGGAGACCGTGACCCGCGGGCGGCACGCCGGGATGTGGTCGCCGTTCCGCGATTTCGACGCCGAGGAAGTGACGCTCTACCAGAAGAGCCTGGACCAGTTCTACGACGTGTTCCTGGCGCGCGTGGCCGAGGGCCGGGGGCTGACGCCGAGCGGCGTGGACTCGGTGGGACAGGGGCGCGTCTGGTCGGGGGTCGCGGCGCGCGAGCGCGGGCTCGTGGACCGGTTCGGCGGCCTGCACGAGGCCATGGAGCTGGCGCGCGTGCGCGCGCACATCGATGCCGACGCCGACATCGTGGTGGACGTGTATCCGCGGCCCCGGAAGACGTTCTTCCAGCGCTGGCTGAGCGGCGTGTTCGACGAGCCCGAGCAGGGCGACACCCGGTTCCCGGGGTTCGCGCAGTTCCGCCAGTGGCTGCGGCTGGCGAGCGATCCCGCCGGCGAGGTGATGGCGCTGTTGCCGTACGCGATCCACATAGAGTAAGCGCGCCCCGCGTGAGCGAGGCGCGCTTCTCTGTCTGCGAACGGACGCCGGCGCTACTTCGCCGCGGCCTTGAACGTCTTGATGTAGGCGATCAGGTTCTCGACCTCGGCCGGCTTCACCTGGCCCGTCTTGCCCCAGGCCACCATGCCCGACTTCAACTTGCCGTTCGTGATGCAGTCGCGCAGGTAGGCGTCCGTGCGCGTTGCATCCCACGTCTTCTTGAGCGTCCAGTTGGGCGTCGGGTTGCCCGTCACCTTGAAGCCGCCGGTGCCATCGACCTTGTGGCACGCGACGCACTTCACCTTGAAGATGGCCTGGCCGGCCTTGGCATCACCAGCGGCGGCGGCCTTGGCGGGAGCGGCCGGGGTGGTCGCGGCGGCGATCGCGGTACCGATCACCGCGGCGGAGACTGCGAAAACAACGAGCGCCACCGAAGCGGCGCGGAACGGATCGCGAAGCGACATCTTGGGGAACTCCTTAAGAAAGGTGTGGACGTGGCGCCGGCGGGGAGCTCGGAACCGGTGCGCCAAACCGAATGAAATTAGAGTCGGCAGCCGAGACGGTCAACTCCACGCGCAGCGTCCGAGTTGACCAACGTTTCGCATGCCTTCACCTGCGCGGTGAGATCGCATCGACCTGCCTCGCGTCCTGCCCGATCGCGGGCGAGGGGAAGCAGCCGGCGTGCCCGCCACCGCGCCCCGACGCGGGGCGCGGCGTCCGTGCAGGGACTCTTGACCGACTTGGAACACGGGTGCTAGCGTCAGTCATTACTTCAAGTTACGCCGGGCCGCGTGTCCACTCTCCACGACCCGACACCGAGCACCCCGCATCCCACGCCCTGGGAGGTGCAGTGTGAAGGAGTTCGCAACGGGTCACATCCGCAATGTCGCGCTGGTCGCCCACCACGGCGTGGGCAAGACCTCGCTCGCGGAAGCCATGCTGTTCCAGGCCAAGGCCACCACGCGCATCGGCCGCATCGCCGACGGCTCGACGATGCTGGATCACAGCCCGGAGGAGATCTCCCGGCAGATCACGATCGACCTGGGGCTGGCCCAGTTCGAGTTCCAGGGCCACAAGATCAACCTGCTCGACACGCCCGGCTACGCCGACTTCGTGGGCGACGTCTACAGCGCGCTGCGCGTGGCCGACTCCGCCATCCTCGTGCTGCGCGCCGCCACCGGCGTCGAGGTCGGCACCGAGGTGGTGTGGGAGGTGCTGAAGCAGGAGAAGACGCCGCTGCTGGTCGTGGTGAACATGATGGACAAGGAGCACGCGAACTTCGACGCGGCCGTGAAGAGCTGCCACGACCGCCTGGAGTTGAACGCGGTCCCGGTTCAGCTCCCGATCGGCGAGGCCGACAAGTTCCACGGCGTCGTGGACCTGATCGAGAACAAGGCCTACACGTTCACCGGCAAGGGCGCCGACGAGAAGAGCAGCGAGGTGCCGATTCCCGCCGAGCTCAAGGACAAGGCCGCGAAGGCGCGCGCCACGCTGCTCGAAGAGGCCGCCACCGGCGATGAGCAGCTGATGGAGAAGTTCCTCGCCAGCGGCGACCTCACCGTGGCCGAGATCCGCAAGGGCCTGTGCGAGCGCGTCGTGATGTGCGACCTGGCGCCGGTGTTCTGCTGCTCCGCCGCGCTCAACCTCGGCGTCAAGGAGGTGCTCGAAGAGGTCGTGGACGTGCTGCCGAGTCCCCTGGATGTGCACGCCCAGCGGGCCATGGGGGAGAACGGGGCTGCAGGCATCGAGGTGAAGCCCGACGCGGGATCGCCCGCGGCGGCTACGGTGTTCAAGACGCTCGCCGAGGCCCACCTCGGCGAGCTTTCGTTGATACGGCTGTGGGCCGGCCACATCGAGCCGGGCAAGGACCTGCTGAACACCACGCGCGGCCGCAGCGAGAAGCTGGGCACGCTCTACCACCTCTGCGGCAAGGAGCGCACCGACTGCAGGGGCGCCGCCGCCGGCGACATCGTGGCCGCGGTCAAGCTGCGCGAGACGCACACCGGCGACACGCTCGCCGAGAAGGCGCGGCCGCTGAAGCTGGCGCCGCCCGACTTCCCGCTGCCGGTGGCCGCCGAGTGCATCCGCGCGAAGAACAAGGGCGACGAGGAGAAGATGGCCGTGGGGTTGAACCGCCTGCACGAGGAGGACCCCACGCTGTCGCGCTACTTCGAGGAGAGCACGAAGGAGTCGATCGTCCAGGGCATGGGCGACCTGCACCTGGAGATCCTGATCGAACGCATGAAGAAGCGCTTCGGCGTCGACGTCGTGCTCTCCAAGCCGCACGTTCCGTACCGCGAGACGATCCGGGGGAAAGCGGAAGGCGACTACCGCCACAAGAAGCAGACCGGCGGGCGCGGCCAGTTCGGCGAGGTGCACCTGCGCGTGGCGCCGCTGCCGCGCGGCGGCAAGTTCGAGTTCGTCGACGAGGTGAAGGGCGGCGTCATCCCGCACAACTTCATCCCCGCCGTGGAGAAGGGCGTCGTCTCGGGCATGGAGCGCGGGCCGCTCGCCGGCTACCCCGTCGTGGACGTGAAGACGACGGTGTTCTTCGGCAAGTACCACGACGTCGACAGCTCGGAGATGGCGTTCAAGATCGCCGCCGAGACGTGTTTCCACGAGACGATCCTCAAGGCCACGCCGGTGCTGCTGGAGCCGTACTCCGACCTGGACGTGCGCGTGCCCGAGGAGTACCTGGGCGACGTGATGGGTGACCTCTCGAGCAAGCGCGGCAAGATCCTCGGCACCGAGTCGGACGGTCATTACGTGCAGATCAAGGCCAGGGTGCCCATGGCGGAGACGTACAAGTACGCCACGCACCTGCGCGCGATCACGCAGGGCCGGGGGCTCTACCAGGCCAAGTTCTCGCATTACGAAGAGGTGCCGCGCGAGCTGGCGGACAAGGTGATCGCGGCGGCGAAGGCGGAGCGGGAGGCGGCCGCGGCGCAGCACTGAGCCGCGTGAGGGAGTAAACTGTTCGCCGGAAGCCCCACGGATGCCTATGGAGAGGCCACCACATGCGCGTGTTGGGACTGGACCCCGGGAGCCGCCGCACGGGCTGGGGCGTCGTCGAGCGGCGCGCCCGCGCGCTGCACTGCGTCGCCGCGGGCCACGTGTCGCCGCCGGCGAGGCTCTCGCTGGCGGAGCGCCTGCACGCGATCGTGCGCGAGGTGGACGAGGTGATGGAGCGTTTCGCACCCGACCAGGTGGTGATCGAGGCCGCGTTCCACCACAGCTATGCCCGTTCGACGCTGGTCCTGGGCCACGTTCGCGGCGCGCTCATGGTGGCGGCCGTGGAACGCGGCCTGCCGATCGCCGAGTACGCACCGCGCGCGATCAAGCTGGCGGTGACCGGTCGCGGGGGCGCTGCCAAGCAGCAGGTGACGGCGATGGTGAAGGCCCAGCTCGGGCTCGCGACGCTGCCCCAGGTGGATGCCGCCGACGCGCTCGCCGGCGCGCTCTGTCACCTGAACCGCGCGCGCTTCGAAGTGCAGCGCCGGCGCACGCCGGCGAACGAGCGGCTGCAGGCGATGCTCGCGTCCGTTCGAGGCGCGCGATGAGGACGACCCGCGCCGGCGCGCCCGAGCGAACGGCTGCAGGCGATGCTTGCGTCGGGTCGAGGCGCGCGGTGAGGACAGCGTGCGCAGAATGGGCCCGAGCGCAGCAAGGGCTTGTAACGTGATCGCTTCCATCCGCGGCACGCTGCTCGAGCGCGGTGACGGCTTCGTCGTGGTCGAAGCCGGCGGCGTGGGCTACCAGGTGCACGTGACCACGGGCACGCTGGTGTCGCTGCCCGCCGTCGGCGAGGAAACGCGACTGCACACGCGCCACGTCGTGCGCGAGGACGCGCAGCTGCTGTTCGGCTTCGCCGAGCGCGACGAGCTCAAGCTCTTCGACCTGCTGATCGCCGTGAACGGCGTCGGCCCGCGGATCGCGATCGCCGTGCTCTCGGGGCTCTCGCCCGCACGCTTCGCCGCGGCCGTGAGCGCCGAGAACCTGGGCGCGATCACGGCCGTGCCCGGCGTGGGGCGGAAGACCGCGGAGCGGTTGGTGGTGGAGCTGCGCGACAAGCTGGGCTTCCTGCCGGGGGCTGCGGTCGCCGAGGGCCGTGCCGAGCCGCGCGCGAAGAAGCCCCGCGTCCTCGAAAAGAACGAACGCTACGAAGACGCGGTCGCGGCCCTGACGACGCTGGGTTACAGCCCGTCCCAGGCGACGGATGCCGTGCGCCGGGTCGCGGAGGAGGCGGGCGATGCCGCCGCCGAGGTCATCGTCAAGCGCGCGCTCGCCCTGCTCGCGCGGCCCTCGCTGGTGACGCGATGACGAAGCGCGGCCGGGCCGGGGAAGGCGGCGAGGGGATGAGCGAGTCCCTGCGTGCGAGGAAGGGCGCCGCGAAGCCGCCGGAGCACCCGTCACGGCTCGCCGACCCGGCGCCGTTCCCCGAGGACCTCCGCGAGGAGAAGCGGCTGCGTCCGCCTTCGCTCACCGAGTTCGTGGGCCAGCCGCAGGTGCGCGAACAGCTGGGCATTTTCCTCGCCGCCGCGCGACAGCGCGGCGAAGCGATGGATCACGTGCTCTTCCACGGCCCGCCCGGCCTCGGCAAGACGACGCTGGCGAGCATCGTCGCCCACGAACTGGACGTGGACCTCAAGACCTCGAGTGGCCCGGTGCTCGAGAAGGCCGGCGACCTGGCCGGCCTGCTCACGGACCTCGGGCCGCGCGGGATCCTGTTCATCGACGAGATCCACCGGCTCTCGCCCGTCGTCGAGGAGTATCTCTATTCCGCGCTCGAGGACTTCAAGCTCGACATCCTCCTGGATCGGGGCGCGAATGCCCGGACGATGAAGCTCGAGCTCGATCCGTTCACGCTGATCGGGGCCACGACGCGTTCGGGGCTGCTCACGGCGCCGCTCCGTGCCCGCTTCGGCGTCACGTTGCGGCTCGATTTCTACTCGGCGGATGACCTGACGAAGATCGTCAAGCGCTCGGCCGGCATCCTCTCGACCGAGGTGGAGCCCGACGCGGCGTACGAGATCGCGCGCCGCTCGCGCGGCACGCCGCGAGTGGCGAACCGGCTGCTGCGCCGCGTGCGCGACTTCGCCCTCGTCAAGGCGAATGGCTCGGTGACGTTGGCGGTCACGAGGGAGGCGCTGCGCCTGCTGGAAGTGGACGAGCGCGGCCTCGACGAGATGGACCGCCGCATGCTCGAGGCGTTGATCCACCGCTACGACGGGGGCCCGGTGGGGCTCCAGTCGCTCGCCGTCGTGCTGGGCGAGGACGCGGGCACGCTCGAGGACGTCTACGAGCCGTTCCTCGTCCAGGAGGGCTTCATCCGCCGCACGCCGCGCGGCCGCGAGGCGACGCGCCTCGCCTACGAGCACCTGGGGCTCGCGCTCCCGGCGCGGCTCAAGGGCGAGGTCGTGAACGACGCGCGGCGCCCCGAGCCCGAGCAGCCCGAGCTGCCGCTCGGCTGAGCGCCCGGCCGCCGGGGCCCCGATGAGAGCTTCCGACGCGGCACAGCTCATGCGGCTGCTCGACTACGAGCTACCTGAGGAGCTGATCGCGCAGCACCCGGCGGCGAAGCGCGAGGAGTCGCGCCTGCTGGTCGTGGATTGCGCGTCCGGCTCGCTCACGGATTCCCGCTTCGCGGACCTCGGGCGCTGGCTGCGCGCGGGTGACCTCCTGGTGGTGAACGAGACGCGCGTGCGGCCTGCGCGCCTGTTCGTGCGGCGCGCGACCGGCGGGCGCGTGGAGCTGCTGTTCGTGCGGGCGGAGGCCGGCGACGACGCGCGCTGGCGGGTGCTGGCGAAGCCCGCGAAGCACGCGGCCGTTGGCGCGCGGCTCGCGACGGCCGACGGCTCGCTCGTGGTCGAGGTCGAGGCCGAGGGCGAGCAGGGCGAGCGCGTCGTGCGGATCGCCGCCGGGTCGCTCGACGCGACGTTGCGAGCCCAGGGCGAGGTGCCGCTGCCGCCGTACATCCGCCATGCGCCGACGGCCGAGGACCTCGAGCGCTACCAGACGGTCTTCGCGCGCGTCGAAGGCGCCGTGGCGGCGCCCACCGCGGGGCTCCACTTCTCCAGCGCGCTGCTCGCGTCGCTCGCGGACGCGGGGGTGGACCGCGTCGCCGTGACGCTCCACGTCGGCCCCGGCACGTTTCGGCCGATCACGGCCGACGACCCGCGCGAGCACGAGATGGAGGAGGAATGGTTCGAGGTGAACGCGGCCGCCGCCGAAGCCCTGCGCGCCGCCCGCGCGGCCGGCCGCCGGATCGTCGCGGTGGGCACCACGACCGTGCGCGCGCTCGAATCCATGGCGGATGCCAATGCCGGCAGGTTCGCCGCGGCCTCGGGCTGGACGCGCAAGTACATCGTCCCGCCGTACCGGTTCCAGGCCGTCGACGCGCTCATCACGAACTTCCACCTGCCGCGGACGACGCTGCTGCTGCTGGTCGCCGCGTTCGCGGGGGAGGAGCGACTGCGCGAGGCATACGCTCACGCGGTCCGGGAGCGCTACCGGTTCTACTCGTACGGGGACGCGATGCTGGTGGTGTGACCGAGAGCGGGCCCGCGGCGTGGCCTCGCGAAGCGCTGGGAAGGTCCTACAGCGGCAGGTTGCCGTGCTTCTTCCGCGGCTGCTCCTGCCGCTTGTTGCGAAGCATCTCGAGCGCCGCGATCAGCTTGGGCCGGGTGTCGGCGGGCTCGATCACGTCGTCCAGGTAGCCCAGCTCCGCGGCCACCCACGGCGAGGCGAACTTCTCGTTGTACTCGGCCACGAGCTTCTTCCGCTCGCCGGCGGCGTTCTTGCCCGCCTTCGCCAGCTCGTCGCGGTAGAGGATGTTCACCGCGCCGTCGGCACCCATCACCGCCATCTCGGCGCTGGGCCACGCCACGTTGTAGTCGCCGCGGATGTGCTTGCTCGACATGACGTCGTAGGCGCCGCCGTACGCCTTGCGCACGACGACCGTGAGCTTCGGCACGGTGGCCTCGCAGTAGGCGTAGAGCAGCTTGGCGCCATGGCGGATGATGCCGCCCCACTCCTGGCGCGTGCCGGGCAGGAATCCGGGCACGTCCTCGAACGTCACGAGCGGGATCTGGAATGCGTCGCAGAAGCGCACGAAGCGCGCACCCTTGACGCTCGAGTCGATGTCGAGCACGCCGGCGAGCACCTTGGGCTGGTTCCCGACCACGCCCACCGGTCGGCCATTCAGGCGCGCGAACCCGACGATCAGGTTCCCGGCGAAGTGCTCGTGCACCTCGAAGAACTCGCCATCGTCCACGACCATGCGCACGACCTCCTTCATGTCGTACGGCTTGTCGGCGGACTCGGGCACGATCGTCGCGAGCTTCGGGTCGCGACGCTCGACCGGGTCGGTGCACGGCCGGCGCGGCGGGTCCTCGGCCCAGTTGGAGGGCATGAACGACAGCAGCCGCTTGACGCAGCGGATGGCGTCGGCGTCGTCGCGCGCCGCGAAGTGGGCGACGCCGCTCTTCGTGTTGTGCGTCATCGCGCCGCCCAGGTCCTCCATCGACACCTCTTCCGACGTCACCGCCTTGATCACCTCGGGTCCGGTCACGAACATGTGGCTCGTGCCCTCGACCATGACGGTGAAGTCGGTGATGGCGGGCGAGTAGACCGCGCCGCCGGCGCAGGGCCCGAGGATGGCGGAGATCTGCGGCACCACGCCGGAGGCGAGCGTGTTGCGCAGGAACACGTCGGCGTAGGCACCCAGCGACAGCACGCCCTCCTGGATGCGGGCGCCGCCCGAGTCGTTGAGGCCGACGACGGGAGCGCCGTTGTCGAGCGCCAGGTCCATGATGGCGCAGATCTTCTTGGCGTTCGCCTCGCTCATGGTGCCGCCGAACACCGAGAAATCCTGCGCGAACGCGTAGACCAGTCGTCCGTCCACCTGGCCCCAGCCGGCCACGACGCCGTCACCGGTGATGCGCTTGTCGGCCATGCCGAAGTCGGTCGAGCGATGGGTGACGAACGTGCCGACCTCGACGAACGAACCGGCGTCGTAGAGCAGCTCCAGCCGCTCGCGCGCGGTGAGCCGGCCGCTGGCGTGGATCTTCGCCACGCGCGCCTGGCCTCCTCCCGCCAACGCTTCCTCGCGACGTCGCTTGAGCTCGCTCAAACGCTGCTCGCGGTTCACGCATCCCTCCTATAGTGTGACAGCGGATGGGGGAGCCTAGGAACCCCCCTGTGGACGGTCAAGTGCATGCCGGTCGTCGCACACCCTCGCGAGGCCTCCAGCCGGTATGGCTCAGCTCCCCAACCACCTCGTCTGGGTGGTGGCGTTTTGCGCGCTCGTGGATTTCGTGAAGCTGCTCGTCGAGCTGCTCGGCCGGGCGGCGGACCGGCGCTTTCAGTCGGATCCCTCGCAGGTCACGGCGGTGATCGCGTCACGCGACGGCGCGAACCTGCTCGCGGGCACGATCGACGAGCTGACGAGGCTGATCCCGCCCGAGCGCATCCACGTCGTGGACGACGGCAGCGCGGACGACACCGCCGAGGTCGCGCGCGCGAAGGGGTGCATCGTCCACCGCTTCTCGCGCTCGAAGGGGAAGGCGTCCGCCATCAACTACGCGGTCTACCGCGTGCAGACGCCGTTCACGTTGCTGCTCGACGACGACACACGCATGGGGAACGCGCGCCTGCCCACTGCTCTCCTGTCGGAGAACGCTTGTGACGCGGTGGCATTCCACGTCTTGCCCGATCGCCGCAGCCGCAATGGCTCGCGCGGGAACAACTTCATCGGCAAGCTCCAGCGCTACGAGTACGGCAAGTCGATGGAGATCGGGAAGCGTTTCCACGACGTGTCGCAGTCGGTGAGCTGCATCTCGGGTGCGGCGGGATTGTTCCGCACCGCCGACCTGAACGACCTCCACCACGAGCACTCCACCGTGTTCCAGGGCGAGGACCTGCAGCGCACGATCATCCACCTGCTGCACGGCCGGCGCATCGTGTTCGCGAACGAGCCGGTGTGGACCGTGGCGCCGGGGAACTGGCGGGAGTGGTTCGTCCAGCGGCTCGTCGGCTGGTACCCGGGCTTCATCCACCAGTTGCCGAACATGGTGCGGCTGCTGCTCGCGCCCGGGCACGGCATCCGGCTTCGCTACGAGATGGCCTACAACATCTACACCGTGCTCTTCGACTGGCTGAAGGTGGCCTCGCTCGCGGTGCTCGCGGTCACGCCGGGGCTGCGCTGGTGGCTGCTCGTCATCTACCTGCTCTACCTGGCGTTCGAGCTCTACTCGTGGTGGGTGGTGCGCATCCCGGGCACGCGCGCGCGCGCGCCGCTCGGCGTGCTGCTGGTCTATCCCGTCTACGGCGCGCTCAACACCGTGCTGCGCACGTTGAGCCTCGTCGTCTGGGCGTATCTACGGTTCGTGAGCGGCGTCATGCGGCCGCGGCGCACGGCCGAGGACCGGGTGCCGGCATGAGGGGCGCGACGTTACTCACGCTCGCGCTGCTCGCGTCCGTGCTGCGGGCAGGGCCCGCCGCGGCCGCCTCGCCCACGCGCGTGGGCGCCCAGTTCCGCTACTGGTCGGTCACCGACCACAACGACAACCGGAACTACCTGGCGTACTGGGCGCCGGGGCCGTTCCACGTGCTGCTCGAGGTCTGGGACTTCCAGCGGGGCTCGGACCAGTTCCGGCCCGAGGTGGGCATGCACCTGCGCGACTTCCGCCGCTCGTCGTACTCCGTCGAGTGGCGGCACGAGCACAACGACGAGCGGGTGACGTTCCTCTCCGAGCAGGTGCTCTCGGACCACTTCGTGGGCCGGGCGTCCATCGCGCCCATCTTCTCCACCGACTCGACGTCGATCGTGTGGAGCGTGGGCGCCGACTACTACTGGCGCTCGTACGACTTCGCGAGCTTCACGCTGATCCGCGATCCGCGCGGCAACGACCTGTGGGCCGCTCCGCTGCGCGTGCGCATCGCCACCGAGCGCAACGACTGGGTGCAGGGCACGTACGTGCCCGCGAGCAAGCGCTCGAACGGCTGGGCGCTCGACGCGAAGATCCGCTGGCTGCGGATCGGCTTCGAGCGCAACAGCCGCTACGACTACACCACGCAGGACAACGCCATCGTCACGCTGGGGGTGGAGTTCGAGTTGCCGCCGCCCGGACGCTGACACGTTCGTGACCGACCGGCTTCGACGTCGGCCGCGCGCCGCGTCGCCGGACCTGCCTTCGACGGCCATCCCGCCGCGCCGGTCGCGGCCGGATTCCCGGTCGGAACGACTGTGCTAGCCTGCGGCCACCGAAACGATCCACCCGTTTTTCCGGAGGTCCCATGCCCACCGTCCGTGACCTTCGCGTGCGCCAGGGCCAGGTGTTGCTCATGGTCGGCACGTCCAAAGGCGTGTTCCTGTTCGCCTCCTCGCCCAAGCGCGACCAGTGGGAGCGCGGCGGCCCGCACTTCGCCGGCTCACCCACGTACGCCCTGGGACACGACAACGGCGACGGGAACCGGCTGTTCGCGGGCGTCGAGAACCCGTTCTACGGTCCCGCGCTGCGCTGGAGCGACGACCTCGGCCAGTCGTGGTCGGACGAGACCCAGTCGACGCTCAAGTTCCCCGAGAGCGCGGGTGTCTCGCTCAAGCGCATCTGGCAGATCGTGCCCGGGAGCACGAAGGACACGCTCTACGCGGGCGTCGAGCCCTCGGCGTTGTTCGTTTCGCGCGACCGCGGCGCGTCGTGGGAGCTGGTGCGCGGACTGTTCGATCATCCTCATCGCGAGAAGTGGATGCCGGGCAACGGCGGACAGTGCCTGCACACGGTGCTGCCGCACCCGAGCGATCCCGACCGCATCACGGTCGCGATGTCGACCGGCGGCGTGTATCGCACCGAGGACGGCGGCCGCACGTGGCGGCCGCGCAACGCCGGCGTGCGCGTGGACTTCATGCCCGAGAAGTTCCCGGAGTTCGGCCAGTGCGTGCACAAGGTGGTGCGTCACCCCGGCCGGCCGGACACGCTGTTCCTGCAGAACCACGGCGGCCTCTACCGTTCGGACGACGGCGGCGACTCGTGGCACGACATCGCCAAGGGCGTGCCGAGTGATTTCGGGTTCTGCATGGCGATCCACCCGCACGACCCCGACGTGGTCTACATCGTGCCGCTCGAGGCGTCGCTGTTCCGCTGCACACCGGAAGGCAAGCTGCGCGTCTACCGCACGCGCAACGGCGGCAAGTCGTGGGAGGCGCTGTCGAAGGGCCTGCCGCAGAAGGACGCGAACGAGGTGGTGCTCCGCGACGCGATGAGCGTGGACCGGCTGAACCCGGCCGGCGTCTACTTCGGCACGCGCACCGGCAAGGTGTACGCGTCGGCCGATGGCGGCGGCTCGTGGCGGCTCGTGGCCGACAGCCTGCCGCCGGTGCTGTGCGTGCGCGCGGTCGTGATCGGTGACCCGGCGAAGGTCCGCGTGCCGGGCGCGCGCGGCGCCGTGCGCCGGGCCGTGGCGAAGGTCAAGACGAAGGTGAAAGCGGTGGCGAAGAAGAAGCCGCTTCGCAAGGCGCTCGCGAAGGCGCGCGCGAGGTAACGAGATGCCGGTGCGCGTGCGCCTGCCCGCGATCCTGCGCGACCTCCCGGGATCGCGCGCCACGGTCGAGCTCGAAGGGTCCTTCGACACCGTCACCGAGGCGTTCGACGCGCTCTGGCGCCAGGTCCCGGGCGTGCGCGACCGCGTGCTCACCGAGACCGGCGAGGTGCGCGAGCACGTGCAGGTGTTCGTGGGCTTCGAGAGCATCCGCTTCACCGGCGGGCTCACAACCGCCGTCCCCGAGGATGCCGAGATCCACATCGTGCCGGCGGTGAGCGGGGGCTGACCTCGTGGTAGGGTGCGATGTTCGAAGCGCCGCACGGATGGACGAGCCACGAGGAGCCCAAGCGAGATCCATGACCGAACAGACGATCAGCGAACGCATCCAGGCCGAGATGGTCCGGGCGATGAAGGAAAAGGATGCTCCGACGCTGTCCACGGTGCGCATGCTCAAGGCGGCGCTCATGGAGGCGAAGACGGCGAAGCCGAAGGATGCCTCGCTCAGTCGCGACGAGGAGATCGAGATCCTGCAGCGCTACGTGAAGAAGCGCCGCGAGACGATCGAGATGAACAACAAGGTCGGCCACCCCGAGCTCAACGCCTCGGAAGAGGCCGAGATCACGGTCACGCAGCGCTTCCTCCCGGCGATGCTCAGCGAGGAGAAGCTGCTCGAGATCGTGAAGGCCGCGGTGGCGAAGACGGGCGCGGCCGGCCCCAAGGACATGGGCAAGGTGATCGGGGCCGTGATGGCACAGGTCAAGGGCCAGGCCGAAGGCGGCACGGTCTCGAAGCTGGTGAAGGCCGCGCTCGGCGGCTGATCGCCCGCACGCAACGAGCGGCGCCCGGGAGGGTCGACTTCCCGGGCGCCGCAGCGTTCGTGGGGAACGCTACTTCGAGTTGACCGCGAGCTTCTGGTCGCACTCGTGGCGGCCGTCGCTCTTCCACACGAACTCGTTGTCGCCCACGCTGCCGTCACTCGCGATCGCGACGAGCGTCACCGCGCGGTCGCGGCCGGCCGGCGCCAGGCGCACGATCCAGGTCCCCTCGCTGGGCCACGTGCGCGCGAACTGGTAGACGCCCTTCTCCCTCGTGGACGTGAGCTGGATCGGCAGCGACCGGCGCGCCCCCTTCACCACGCCTTCGGCGGTCGCGGTCACGCTCATCGATGCGGGTTCGCCACAATGGGCGGCGCGCACGAGGTACGTGCCGTCCTTCATCGGGCCTTCGACCATGGCGGTGGAGCCGCCGGCGTAGGCGAGCCCGCCGAGCGAGGACGTGAGCGCGAGGGCGAGGGCGAGTCCTTGGATCGTGTACCGCATGACGGTCCTCCTTCGTGGCCGGGGTGAGCGGCGGGCCTTCGCCCGCCCTTCACCCGACGAGACGCGGGAGCGGGACGAACTGTTAGCAACTCACCACGGGAGCGCCTTCTTCGGCGTCCCGGCACGCCATTCGGCGGCCGGGCCCATACCGATCGCGTCCCACCAGGCGTCGAGCGCCGCCGGCTCGAGCGCCAGCACGCGCTCGAACGGCACGTCGGCGGGCACCTCGATCAGCTCGGAGATCCGCACCGCGACGCGCGTCCGGCGCTCGGCGTCCACGCGCGGCAGCAGGTGCCAGAGCGTGATCGCGTCGCTGGCCTCGGCCGTGGCGAGCACGTGATCGAGCGCCGCGGTCTCGTCCGGCGCGGAATCAAGCGCCTCGATCGCCACCAGGAACGCGTCGCTCGCGTAATCGCGGCGCGGCACACCCTCGCCGCCAGGGAGGAGCGGGCACCAGGCGCCGGCGGGGACGAACGACTCGAGACCCCCGTGCGTGAACGTCACGCGGCCCGCGGTCACCGCGAGTCGGCCGCGGCCGCCGCCGGCCACCGTCAACGTGTAAGCGCAGCCGAGGTCGATGGCCACGCCCACGGGGGTCTCGACCACGAACTGTCGCGGCGGCGCCGAGATGAAGGCGTGGAGCGTGCCCACGTCGAGCGCCAGCTTCCGCTCCGCGCCGCGACCGCGCACGCGCCGGAGCACGCTGCCGGGCTCCAGTTCCACGCGGCCGAGCCCCGCCACCTCGAGCTGCGCGCGCGACCTGGCATCGGTTTCGATGCGGCCGCCGAGCGCGACGCGGCCGGCGAACGCCACGCCAAGAAGCGATGGCGAGCCCGCGAGCGGCTCGACGCGCCAGGCGTCGCGCGCGAACAGTGCGCCGGCGAGGCCCACGAGCAGCACGGCCGCCGCCGCCGCGTAGACCAGCACCGGCGGCCGGTGCCCGCGGCGGGGACGGGCGTCCCAGTCGGGCTCGGGCGGCAGCGGCAGCCGGCCCAGCGAGCGCTCGAGACGCGCGATGAAAACCGGGTCGTCTTCTTCACGCATGGCCGCTCACCTCGCCCAGCTTCTTCCGCAACATCTCCACCCCGCGGTGCAGGTTCACGCGCACGGAGCCGTGGCTGAGCCCCGTGCGCGCGGCGATCTCGGGACCGGTCAGGCCGGCCACGAAGCGCAGCATGAGCGTCTCGCGATAGGCCTCGGGCAGTGACTGTATGGCCGCGATCGCGACCCGCGCATCGTAAGCCTCTTCGGATGGACCGGAGCCCGTCGCGAGCTCAGGCATCGACTCCTCGAGCGGCACGGCGTCGCGCCGCCGGCGTCGCCAGTCGGCCGCCCGCCGGCGGGCGATCGTGGCGAGCCACGGCGCGAACGCCGCATCGTCGCGCAGCGAGCCCAGTCGATCCATGGCCACCAGGAACACGTCGTGCAGCAGGTCATCCACGCTGTCGGGAGCCACGCGCGCGAGGAGCACCGCCTGCACGAGACGGGCGTGACGGCGGTAGAGCGCGCCGAAGGCCGCGCGATCGCCGCGCCTGGCCGCGGCCACGAGCGAGACATCGACGGCCGCGACCGGGTCAGTGGGCGCGTTCGCCATGCCCCGGCGGGTCGGGATCGGGTGCGCTGCGTCGCGACAGGCGGGTGCCTCCCCCCGATGTTGATGAAACGTTGCACATACAAGAGTCGCAGGAGGGCCCCCCGGTGTTAGCGAAGGATCTCCAGCGTGTCGACCGTGCCCGAATCGGGCGCGAGCGGCGGGGGCTCGAACGACGGCGGCTGGGTCTCGAACGGCGGCACCGCGAGGGTGTCGAACGGGGAGCTGGTCGGGGGCGGCGCGAGCAGCGTCGAATCCACCGCCGGCGCCTCGGCCTCCGGCGGCAGGCCGAGGGTCAGCCGGTACTGCTCCTCGGTGATCGCGCCGCGCCGCCTTAGCCTCGAGGCGATGGTCTTGATGCGGTTCTCGATCCGCTCGTCCGGGGTCACGGGGGAGAAGCGACGCGGGTTGATGATGACCGCCGCGAGCCGGATGGACTGGCTCGCATCCAGCGCGCCCGCGCCCACGCCGAACCAGTAGCGCGACGCGGCGTCCACGCCATAGATGCCGTCGCCCCACTCGATCGTGTTCAGGTAGAGCTCGAGGATGCGCCGCTTCGTCAGCTCGCGCTCGAGCCGCATGGCGAGGATCATCTCCTCGAACTTGCGCCACGGCGTGCGCGCCGAGCCCAGCCACAGGTTCTTCGCCAGCTGCTGCGTGATCGTGCTGCCGCCGCGCACGACGCGGTGCGCGCGCAGGTTCCTCTTCGCCGAGAGCCGGATCTCGTTCCAGTCGAGCCCGTCGTGGGTGAAGAACTTGTCGTCCTCGGCCACGAGCACGGCGCCGCGGAGCGTGGCCGCCACGCGCTCCAGCGGCACCCAGTGCCACGATTCCTGGTAGTACCGGCGCTCCGCCCGCGCCTCGCGCTCGCGCTCGAGCATCATCGCGGTGCGACCCGGGGGGTGGCGCGCGAGGCCGCGCACGTCGATCGGGCCCACGTGCACGAACGCGATCGCCCCGAATACCACGGCCAGCGCGAGCAGCAGCGCCAGAGCCCGCCAGAACAACCAGCGGATCAGGCTCCGGCGGCGGGCGATACGACCACCATCGTCATGTCGTCGTTCTGCGGCGCGGCGCCGCGGAAGCGGATGACGTCGTCGTACACGAGGTCCAGCATCGCGGCCGGCGGACCGGCGCCGTGCTGCTTCCACAGCGCCTCGAGCCGGTCTTCGCCGTATTCCTGGTTGAAGCCATCCACGGCCTCGGAGATGCCGTCGCTGAAGAGCATCAGCGCGTCCCCGCTCGCGAACGGCTGCTCGCCTTCTTCATAGGGCAGGCCTTCGAACAGGCCGAGCGGCGTGCCGCCCGCCTCGAGCGACAGCACCTCGCCCGAAGCGCGCCGCAGCCGCGGGAAGTTGTGCCCCGCGTTCACGTAGCGCAGGCGTCCCTGCGCATGGTCCAGCTCGGCGTAGAAGAACGTCACGAACTTGCCCGCCGCCGACGAGCGCACGGTGGCGCGGTTCACCTGCTCGACGAGCGTCCTGGGCGCGAGGCGCCCGTCGGCGAACGCGCGCACGGTGCTGGCCACGGTCGAGACCAGGAGCGCTGCCGGCACGCCCTTGCCCGAGACGTCGGCGATCAGGACGGCAGCGCGCCGGTCGTCGAGCGCGAAGTAGTCGTAGAGATCGCCGCCCACCTGCTTCGCGGGCACGAGCCGGCCCTCGGCGCGCCAGGACCCGAGCGCGAGCGGGACGGCGGGGACCAGGCGCATCTGGATGTCGCGCGCGAGCCGCAGGTCCTTCTCCATCGCCTCGCGCTCCAGCTCCAGGCGTCGCTTCTCCTCGGCCTCGACGCGCAGGCGCGCCTTCTCGATCACGCTCGCCGAGTGGGAGGCGACGATGCTCATGAGCTGCACGTCGTGCCGCGTCCATTGCCGGCCCGGCTGGGCGTTGCTCACCGCGATCATCCCGGTGACGCGGCCGTCCACCTTGAGCGGCAGCGCCAACAGGGCCCGAACGGGTGTCTGCAGGCTCTTGAGGCCGGGAAAGCGTGGGTCTGCCAACAAATCCGGGCTCGCGAGCTCGCCCGGCTGGGAGAGCAGGAAGCCCATCACCGAGGCCTTCACGGCCGGCGCCCACGACCGCGAACCGGCCTCGATGCCGGAGCGCCGGCTGTCGAAGATGATCGTCTTCGCCGTGTCGCCGGCCGCCGTGAGCAGCTTGATGCTGCACTCGTCGGCGCCCATCAGCCGGGTGCTCTTGTAGACGAGCCAGTCGAGGATGGGCTGGAGCTCGGACTGCTCGGCGACGACGGCGCAGAGCTCGGTGATGAACTCCAACTCGCCCTGGGGCAGCGCCTCGGGCGTGGACGGGGTCGGCGGCACCTGCGTCATCGGGTCGGGAACCTCGCGGGGGAGAAGGGCATGCGCGGGTGACAGCTTAGTGTACAGCGCGCCCCGGCGCATCGGGAGACGACTCAAGCGACCGCTCGAACGGGCCGATGCCGGGGGCATGGACCCACGTCACCCTGGTGCCCGCTTCCTCCCGCCGACGCTGCTCGTCGTCGCGCTGCTCGCGCTCGCCATGCCCGCGGCCGCGTCGTGGACGCTCGGCCAGGTGGGGAGCTGGATGATCGTCGAGAGCTGGGAGCACGGGCTCGGGCCGAAGAAGGTGTCGCGCGTCACCACGACGCTCCTGAACCGCGACCGCAACCATTTCTGGTTCGAGCACATCAATGACAAGGGCCAGCGCTGGGAGGACGCCGACTCCGGCAGCATCGGCCTGTGGAACCATGCGAGAACCGGCGGTGGCAACGACACGTTCCTCGGCCGTGACAGCCTGCGGATCGACGGCCGGTGGGTGCGCTGCCGGATGGTCCTCAACGTGACGCGCTCGAAGCCGTTCGCCGCGGGCGATCCGGTCAAGCAGTGGGTGTCGCGCTCCAAGCGCTGGGAGGCGGTGGACACCACGCTGCGCCTGCGCGTCCTCAAGTCGATGGACCTGGGCACGGAGGTCCAGTACCGCGACGGCCGCGTGGAGAAGCGCGGCGGCCGCGTCTCCTACGTGGTCAAGTCGCTGCACGAGCGCGTGCGCGTCAGCGGCCGCGGCTTCGATTGCTGGGTGCAGGAGTGGAAGTCGCTCGACGAGCAGGGAGAGTTCGCGAGCCGTACCACCGTGTGGGGCTGCGAGAACACGCCCGCCGGCTGGGTGCGCCAGCTCGCTGAGACGCGCGACCCCGACAAGGGCGGCTTCACGCGTTCGCAACAGCAGCTCGTCGACTTCAAGTTCAACTGAGCCGATCCGGTTGCCGGGCTGCGACCCCGGGCCTATAGTGGCGCGTTCTCATTCCACCACGGCCACTCCCGTAGAGGTCCGCGCCATGAGCACCAGCACGTTGCCCGCCTACAAGAACCTGCGCCTCGAGCGGCGCGAGCAGGTCACCGTGCTGTTCGTGAACCGGCCGCAGGTCTTGAACGCCATCAACCGCGAGACGCTGGCCGAGATCGCCGACGCCACGCGCGCGTTCACGGCCGACGACACGCAGGGCGCGCTGGTGGTGACCGGGCAGGGTGAGAAGGCGTTCATCTCCGGCGCCGACATCAACGAGCTGAGCACGCTGGGCCCCGCGGCCGCCGAGGACATCTCGCGCTTCGGCCAGCGCGTCGTGGACCTGCTCGAGCAGAGCCCGAAGCCGGTGATCGCGGCGGTGAACGGCTACGCGTTCGGCGGCGGCTGCGAGCTGGCGCTCGCCTGCCACATGCGGCTGGCCTCGGAGAACGCCGTGCTGGGGTTGCCCGAAGTGAAGCTGGGCATCATCCCGGGCTACGGCGGCACGCAGCGCCTGCCGCGGCTCGTGGGCCCCGGCCGCGCGCTCGAGCTGATCCTCTCCGGCCGCAACCTCAAGGCCGACGAGGCCGAGCGCATCGGCCTCGTGAACCGGGTCGTGCCGCAGGCGGAGCTGGTGAACGAGGCGGTGAAGCTGGCGCAGGCGATCCTCAAGAACGGTCCGCTCGCCGTGGCGGCCGCGCTCGAATGCGTGGTGCGCGGCATGCAGCTGCCGCTCGAGCAGGGACTGCGCTTCGAGAGCGGGCGCTTCGGCATCCTCGCCGCGAGCGAGGACATGCACGAGGGGCTGCAGGCGTTCCTCGACAAGCGCCCCGCGAACTTCAAGCGCCGCTAGGCAAGGAGCCCCACGACTTGGACGTCGTCCGCGATGACCTGATCCCCATGGTGGTGTCGCTGCTGCTGGGCACGCTGGTGGGGCTCGAGCGGCAGATGGGGCGCAAGCCCGCCGGCCTGCGCACGCACGTGCTCGTTTGCCTCGGCAGCACGATGTTCGTACTCACCACGAAACATGCGGTGCTGGCGTTCGGCGGGCCGTCCCTCGACGCCACGCGTGTCGTGCACGGCGTCGTGACCGGCGTCGGCTTCCTCGGCGCCGGCAGCATCATGCGCACCGAGGGCTTCGTCTTCGGCCTCACCACCGCCGCGAGCGTGTGGATGGTGGCCGCGATCGGCGTGGCCGTGGGCGTGCGCGCCTACCCGCTCGCCGTGATCGGCGCGGTGATGGCGCTGATCGTGCTCGAGGGCTACCGCTGGCTCGAGCGCATGACCGACCACGACGACCCGAACGGGGAGTAGCCGGGCGCTTCAGCGCCCCGCGGCCGCCCCCGCGAGCTCGGCGAGCACCAGGTCGCCGACCTGGTCGGTGCCGAAGCCCGAGTCCATGCCCAAGTTCGGGAGCTTGCGCGAGCGCAGGAGACGGACGACCGCGTCCTCGACGCGCTGCGCCGCGGCCTTCTCGCCCAGGTAGTCGAGCATCATCGACACGGCCATGATGGTGGCGAGCGGGTTCGCGCGGTTCTGGCCGGCGAACTGCGGCGCCGAGCCGTGGATGCTCTCGAACAGGCTCACCTTCCCCGGGTGCAGGTTGGCGCTCGCCGCGAGCCCGAGCCCGCCGACGAGGGCCGCGCCCAGGTCGGTGAAGATGTCACCGAACATGTTGCTCGTGACCACGGTGTCGTACTGCTCCGGCTGCGTGACCACGAACATGCACGCGGCGTCGATGTACTGGTGCTCGCGCGTGATGTCGGTGTAGTCCGCACCCACCTCGGCGAACGTGCGCGTCCACAGCTCCATCGAACGGATGGCGTTCGCCTTGGTGAGCAGCGTGAGCTTCTTCCGCTTGCCGCGCGCGCGGCAGGTCTCGAACGCGTGGCGGATCACGCGCTCGGTGCCTTTCCGCGTGAACAGGATCTCCGCCGTCGCCACCTCGTCGGGGGTGCCCTTCTTGAAGTGACCCCACATGCCGGCGTAGGCGTCTTCGGTGTTCTCGCGCACCACGATGAAATCGATGTGCTCGGGCTTCTTGCCCTTCAACGGCGTCAGCGCCTCGTCGTAGAGCTTGACCGGGCGCATGTTCGCGTAGAGGTCGAGCCCGAACCGCAGCCGGGCGACGATGCCGAACTCGAGGAACCCGGGCGCCATGCGCGGGTCGCCGATCGCACCCAAGAGCACGGCCCGATGGCCGCGGATCTCCTCGAATGCGCTGTCGGGGAGCACGTCCTTGGTCTTCAAGTGGTGTTCGGCGCCGAACGGGTAGTGGGTGGGCTTCACGGCGAAGCCCTCGATCGAGGCGACGCGCTCGAGCACGCGCAGGCCCTCGCGCACCACCTCGGGGCCGATGCCGTCGCCGGCGATGACCGCGATCTCGTACGCGCGGCTCACAGTCCGCTCCCGGGCGGCTTGACCACGAACTCGACCGACGCCCACGAGCGCTGCGGCTTGTCGAACTTCCGTGCCGCCATGAACCGCCAGTTCCCGATCTGGTTCAGGATGTGGTTCACGACGCCGGCCGGCACCTTGTCCTCGGTCACGTAGGGCAACTCCGCCATCAGGGGTTCGCCCCGCTCGCTCACCAGTACCTGGAGGTAGAGCTGCGTGGGTTTCTTCAGGTTCATGGGCAGGAGCAGCGAGTCCGGAGGCTGCTGCTGCGGATTGAACACGAGCATCGACGTGCGGTCGAACTGCACGAACTCCTCCTGCTTCGGCCGGCGCGGCGACGTGAGCATGGCGCAGGCGCGCACACCGGTGAGGAAGCGCACCGGCAGCGAGTCGGGGCGCGAGCCGGGGAGCGCCAGCCGCGCCAGCGCGAGCACGGGTTCGCGCCAGCTCGAATCCAGCCCCGCCGCGGCCTCCAGTCGCGCGCGCGCCTCGGCGCGGCGGCCGTGGCGCCACGCCCAGAGGCCGCTCAGGTAGTGCGCCTCGGGCAGCCAGGGCTCGAGGTACGACGCCCACGCGGAGGCGGCTTCGCTGTACTCCTCATCGCCGGAATGCCCCGCGGCGATCGCCACGAGCAGCGCCTCCTTGCCCGAGAGCGGGCGCGCCGAGGCGGCGCGGTTCGCCATGCCCATCATCCGCGGCCAATCGCGGCGGGCGAGCGCCAGCTCGGCCCGCGCCCGCGCGATGTACCAGTACCAGCCGTCGAACGTGCCGTTCACCCACATGCTCTCGCGCTGGAACGGGTACTCGTTGCGGCGCAGGTCGCCGGCGGAGTCGGCGAGCGCCCGCTCGAGGATCGGCGAGTAGAGCCGGGTCCACGCCGAGTCGAGGAGGCCGATGCGCGCCTCGTCGAGCGCCATCGCCAGCTCCACGTCGGCATCGAGCCCCTGCACCGAGCGAAGCCGTCGCAGCTCCGCGAGCGCGCTCGCGTACGCGCCCTGCTCCTCGAACACGCGCGCGCGCGTGGCGATGTCGATGGGCTTCGTGCTCTCGCCGGAAGACGTTTGAGCTTTCGGCGCCGGCTTCGCCGTCGCCGGCTTCGCGGGCTCGGGCTTCGCCGTCGCCGGCTTGGCACGCGCGGGAGTCTTGGTAGGCGCCGGCGCCGCGAGCGCCAGGCAGCAGGAGACGGCGATCCACGCGGCCGCAGCGGCCACGGCAACAGGACGGCGTCGCGGGGAAGCGCTCGTCACGACACCCGCGTCTCGTCCAGGGCCGCCAGCACGGCGCGGATCTCGTCCTCTTCCAGCACGCGATCCACCGACTTCGCGCGCTGGAACACGGCCTGCACGCGCTCCGGCGTCGCCGGGATGCTGCGGCTCTCGAGCCAGAACACCACGTTGCTCTCGCCGCTCATCGGGCCCACCTCGATCTCCTGGTGGCGGCCGACCATGTCGGCGGGCACGCCCGAGTAGACGCGGTCGGCGAGCCAGCGATCGCCCTTCTTGAACGCCTTGATCACCGCGGCGGCGTGCACGCCGGTGCCGGTGCGGAACGCGTCCGCGCCCACGACCGGGTAGTTGACGGGGATCGGCACGCCGGTGCCCTCGCTCGTCCGCTCGCAGTAGTCGGTGAGCGCCGAGAGGTCGTTGTCGATCCAGCCCAGGAGCCGGAGGTTCACGAGCAGCTGGTCCATGGGCGTGTTGCCCACACGCTCGCCGATGCCGATCGCGCAGCCGTGGACACGCGAGGCGCCGGCGCGGATGGCGGCGATGGTGTTGGCCACCGCGAGCCCGCGATCACTGTGGCCATGCCAATCGAGGCCCACGTCGGCGCCGCTCTCCAGCACCACCTGCTGGGCGAAGCGCACCAGGTTCGCGGCGCCGGTCGGCGTCGCGTGCCCGACGGTGTCGCACAGGCAGAGCCGGCTCGCGCCGCACTCGATCGCGGTGAGGAACAGCCGGCGGAGCGTCTCCGGCCGCGCGCGCACGGTGTCCTCGGTGACGTACATCACTTTCAAGCCTTGCTGCACCGCGAACGTCACCGCGTCGCGCGAGTGCGAGATCATCATGTCCTCGGTCCAGTTCTCGGCGTACTGACGAATGGGCGAGGAGCCGATGAACGTGCAGCACTCGATCGCCAACCCGGTCTTCTGGGCGACGTCCGCGATCGGCTCGATGTCGCGCTGCATCGTACGGGCGGCACAGTTCGCCTGGATCGCGAGCTTCGATGCAACGATCTCCTGAGCGAGCCGCGTGACGTCCTTCACCACGTGCGGCCCCGCACCCGGGAGCCCGATATCGGCGGTGTCGATCCCCAGCCGGTTCATGAGGTGCAGGATCTCGAGCTTCTGCTCGATCGTCGGCGTGCGCACCGAAGGCGACTGGAGCCCATCGCGGAGCGTCTCGTCGTCGAACTGGACCTTGAACGCTGGTTTTTCCCAGCGCTCGCCGGCTTCGTTCCAGTCGTGGATGAGGTCGCGGTCGTTCATGGGGCTCCGGTGGGTCGCGGGGAGCCTACGCCCGCTCGATCAGCACCGCCATGCCCTGGCCGCCGCCGATGCAGGCGGAGGCGACGCCGAACTTCTTGCCTCGCAGGCCCAGCTCGACGATCAGCGTGTAGATGAGCCGGGTGCCGGTGGCGCCGAGCGGATGGCCGAGGCCGATCGCGCCGCCGTTCACGTTCACCTTGTCGCGGTCCAGGTCGAGATCCTTCTCCACGGCCAGGTACTGACCGGCGAACGCCTCGTTGATCTCGAACAGGTCGACTTGATCCAGCTTCATGCCGGCGCAGCCGAGCACCTTGCGGATCGCGGGCGCGGGGCCGAAGCCCATCACCGAGGGGTCCACGCCCACGTACGACCAGCCGCGCACGTAGGCGATCGGCTTCTTGCCTTCCTTCTGCGCCAGCGTGCCGGTCGTCATCACCACGGCAGCGGCGCCGTCCACGATGCCCGAGGCGTTGCCCGCCGTCACCATGCTCTCGGGCCCGAATGCCGGCGGCAGCGCCGCGAGCCGGTCGAGCGACGTGCCGGGGAAGAGGTGATCGTCCTTCTCGACGAGCGCCGTCTTCTTGCCCTGCTTCACCTCGACCGGGACGACCTCCTGCGCGAACCGGCCGTTGTTGTTCGCGGCATTCGCGCGCTCGTGCGAGCGCAGCGCGAACTCGTCCTGCTGCTGGCGCGAGATGCCGTACTTGCGCGCCAGGTTGTCGCTCGTCTGCGCCATGAAGAAGCCGCAGTAGCTGTCCTTCAACGCCGCGAACAGCGAGTCCTCGAGCTGCGGCCCGGGGCCCAGCTTCACGCCGCCACGGGCGCCGCGCAGCACGTGCGGCGCCTGGCTCATGTTCTCCATGCCGCCGGCCACGATCCAGTGCGCCTCGCCGAGCTGGAGCAGCTGGCCCGCGCTCGCGACCGACTGGAGCCCGGAGCCGCAGAGCCGGTTCACGGTGAGCGCGGGGCACTCGTCGGAGACGCCGGCTTTGAGGCCCACGTGCCGCGCGCCGTAGATCGCGTCGGCCGAGGTCTGGAGCGCGTTGCCCATGATCACGTGATCGATGAGACCGGGTGAGAGGTCGGCGCGATCCAATGCCGCGCGCGCCGCGGCCGCCCCCAGCTCGATCGCGGACAGGCCCGCGAGGGCGCCGCCGTTCTGCCCGTCGCCGCGCTTGCCACCCACCCATTCGGCCATCGGCGTCCGCGCGCCGGAGAGGATCACGACATCGGGAAGTGCGTTGCTGGGCAAAGTCTTACTCCTTGCGTCGAAAGTCGGGTGTGAGGGGCGCTAGCTGGGTCCGCGGGGGAGCGGATGGCGGGTCGGCCTGCCGCGATTCAGATGCGCGACGCTAGCACCCGTCGCAAGGCGCCCACAAGCCGCGCGGGCGCCGTGGATCCGGCGCCCGCGCCGCGTGCGGGATGCACGACCGAAGGCTACGGACTCGGATTCGTGGGCGGCGGATTGACGACGATCTCAGGATCCAGCCGGACCGTCGGGTTGGACTCCAGCGCCACCGTGTACTTGAACCGGCCGCGCAACGTCGGGCGCTGCGGCGCCGTCGCCGCGTCGTGTCCGAGCGTCCGGGCAGAGAACGGTCCCTTGCCGTCGAACTCGATCGTGAACCGCTGCGCGCCCGTGCTGCCCCAGTGCAACTCGTCGTCGGTCGTCATGATGAGCGGATCGGGAGTGACCCGGATCCCGCCGCCCTCCACGGTCACCGACACCTTGTGCCTCTTCATCGCGTTCCTCCTTTGTCGGGGGATCGATCATTTGCTGCCGGGGTGGCCCTGGCGACGAGCGCATCGAACCCCGGATCACCACGCCAGTCCTTGTGGACCGGTGAATCGCGGACCCACACCACGGGGAATCCGCTTGCGATCGACCGCTTGAGCCAATCGATCGCGGACTGGTGCGCGCCCAACTGCCACTGGGTGAGCGCTGCGTCGTACTGGACATAGGTGTTGAGACTGTCGAGCGCGAGCGCACGTGCCAGCATCACGCGGGCGCTGTCCGGCTCGCCCAGCTTCGGATAGATCGTCGCCAGCGCCGCCGCGGCGAGCGGGTCCGGCCGCCCACCGCTGCGCTCGCGCTCCACCATGTCGGCGCGGGCGACGCGCACCGCCTGGCGATAGGCATCGCGGGCCTGGTCCGGGCGCCGACTCAACCAGTAGTAGGCATCGCCGAGGTTCAGCCACACGACGTAGGTCACGTCCCCGAACTGGAACGCCTGGTTGTAGGCCGCCACGGCTTCGGCCGCGTGGCCGGAGTTGAAGTACGCCGTCCCCAGGTTGCTGTACGCGGCGTAGGCGGGATTCAGCTCGACGGCGATCCGCAACGTGTCGATGGCGTTGGCGTAGAGGCCATTGAGCAGGAGGACCCCGCCCAGGCTCGAGTAGCCGTTGAACCAGTCGGGGGAGCGGCGGATCATGTCCCGGTACGCCGCACAGGCTGCCAGCGTGTGACCGTTGCGAAACTCCCACGTTGCCAGCCACCACCACGGTTTCACGCAGTGGGGGCGCAGCGCGATCGCGGCCAGGTAGACCTTGCGTTCCTCGTCCGTCTTTCCCATGCGGGGGAACGTCCGGCCCCACCGGTACCACGCCTCGTCGTCGGTCGGATCGAGCCGGCAGGCGGTCCGGTAGGCGAGCTCCGCTTCGACGTAGGACTTCCGATAGGCGAGCGCCGCCCCGAGGTTGCGATGGTTCTCCGCGCGCGTGCTGTCCAGGCTCACCGCCTCGCGCGCGGAGGCCTCCGCGCGCGCGAGCCAGGCCGTGTCCTGTGTCGCGTTGAACATCGTCGTCTGCGCCACCGAGAGCCAGCAGCGAGGCGCCGAGGGCTCGGGCTCGGTCCGGTACGCGGTCTCGAAATCCACCAGTGCCCGTTGCTTCGATTCCAGCGACTCGGCCATGCGCCGGCGCCCGATCCCCTGGAGGAGGAAACGCAGCGTGCCGGCGCCGCGGATGCCCAGGTCGGCCTGCGCCGTCTGCGTCCGCGTCGGCAGGCGCAGCATCGCCAGGGACGCGTGATACAGGCTGTCCACGAACGCAAACGGCTGCTGCACGGGAACGTCGATCTGGCGCGAGGCCAGCCGGCGGCCGTGTCGCGATTCTCGAAGCTCGAGCCGCGCCGTGAGCCGATTCTCGCGCTCGTCGATGAAGGGGACGAGCACCAGGTTGGCGCCGAGGTGCTGCCGCGCATCCTGGGGCGTGGCGAGTTTCTCTTCGTACGTCTCCCCGATGCTCGAGACCTGGAATCCCCTGGTCAGCTGGTGCGACACGAGCCGGCGCGCCAGTACCTCGGTGGCTCCCACGGCGAACGCCTTGAAATCGGGGTCGGCGCCGGCCGTCGTGGGCGGCAGGAGCGCGAGCCGCCGCTCCGCGGGAAGCTGCGCGCCGGCGAACGCCAGCCAACCCGTGATGAGGGCCGCGACGGCGGCGAGCGCCGCCGCACCGACGAGCAGCCGCAGGCCCAGCCTGCCGCGCGCGGGGGGCCGGACCGGGACGGCCACCGTCGACGCCTGCGTGAACCGCTCGCCCGTGCCACGCCGCACCGACTGGAGCGCGTCCGCGACCTCCGCGCACGAGGCGAACCGCTGTGCCGGCTCGCGCGCGAGCATCTTCGAGATCACGCCCGAGAGTTGCGGACTCACGGCGGCGTTCAGCTCGTTCACGGGACGGGGCGGCGTGTGCATGATCTTGTCGACCACGGCTTCGTAGCTCGCGCCCATGAACGGGTGCTGGGCGGTGAGCATCTCGTAGAACACGGTGCCCAGCGAGAAGAGGTCCGTGCGCTCGTCGATGCTGCCGCCGTAGTGCGCCTCGGGCGCCATGTACGGAGGCGTCCCCGCCGCGCCCTTGTAGAGCTCGCCCGTCGTCGTGAGCCCGGGCGATGTGCCCGACCCGGCGCTCCGGCGCGCGATGCCGAAGTCGAGGATCTTCACGTCGCGCCCGCGCGTGAGCATGAGGTTCTCGGGCTTGATGTCGCGGTGAATCACGCCCTGCGTGTGCGCGGCGCCGAGCCCGCTCAGGCACTGCTGCGCCAGGTCCCAGAAGTCGTCGAGTCCCAGGGGCTGGTGCAGGCGATGGCGCAGCGTCTCGCCCTCGACGTACTCCATCACGATCAACACGTCGTCGCCGTCGGTCACCACGTCGTGGACCGCGGCGACATGGCGGTCGTTGATGCGGCTCGCGCGGCGGGCTTCCTGAAGGATGGCCTTCGCCCGGTCCCCGCCGTGCGCCGCGTCGGCGCGCACGTGCTTCAACGCCACGCGGCGGTCGAGCAGCTGGTCGCGGGCCAGCAGCACCTCGCCCATGCCGCCCTGGCCCAGCAGCTTTTCGACGTGGAATCGCCCGGCGAGGACGCGGCCCTCCCAGCTCGTCGGTGGCGCGCCCTCGGAAGGCGGGGGATCGGGATCGTGCACGCGGCCTCCATCAGCGGACGCACGATGTGCGCGCTGTCGCTGGGGAATGTGCAACCGCGAAGTATACTCCTCGAGGTCAGTAGCGCCGGAGTGGCCGCGGCGGCGCGCTGGGCGACGCCATCGACACGCGGCCCGTCGACACGACGGGGAGGACGATTGCGCCGGCTGCTTCCGGCCCGATGGCTCACCGCGCTCCGCACGCAGGCCGACACGCGATGGGAGCCGACCGGCGAGCTTGCGCTCGATTCGCGCCGGCGGATCCGCGTCGCCGCCGGGATGGGCGCCGCGGCGTATGCGTTCTTCCTCATCGCGGAGTGGAGCGGCGTGCTGCATGACGCGTCGCTCGAGCGGGCCGTCGACCTCGCGCACGACATCGGCGGCGCCACGCTGTGCACGCTGCTGTTCCTCGCCACGCTGTGGGCCCGCGTCCCCACGCGCCACGTGCTCACGCTCGCGCTCGTGCTCGAGCTGCTGATCTCGGCGCTCATCTCGGTGATGAACACCTGGTCCGGCTACCTCCACTCCGGCCACCTGCCGGGGCTCACGTGGGTGGTGCCGATCATGCTCCTGTTCGCGCTGCTGGTGCCGGCGCCGCCGCGCGAGCTGGTCCTCGTCTCGACCGCGTGCGCGGCGACCATGCCGCTCGGCATCGCGGCGCTCGTGGCGAACGGGCGCGTCGTCGCGCGCGCGCCCGACTACTGGGCGTCGTCGCTCGCCGCGATCGTCGGGCTCGCGCTCGCCATCGTCGCCGCGCGCACGCTGTACGGCGCGCGGCGCGAGGCGGCCGTCGCCCAGCGCATGGGGGGCTACGAGCTCGTGCGCCTGATCGACCAGGGCGGCATGGGGGAGGTGTGGGAAGCCCGCCACCTGATGCTGGCGCGGCCCGCCGCGGTGAAGCTCATCCTCGCCGAGCGCCTCCAGGCCGCGGCCGAGGCGCGCGAAGCCGCCGTGCAGCGCTTCACGCGCGAGGCGCAGGTCACCGCGTCGCTGCGCTCGCCGTACACGGTGCAGCTCTTCGACTTCGGCGCAACCTCCGACGGCGTGCTCTATTACGCGATGGAGCTCCTCGAAGGGATGAACCTCGAACACTTCGTCGGCCGCCACGGCGCGCTGGAGCCGCGGCGCGCGGTGCACTGGCTGCGCCAGATCTGCCACTCGCTGGGCGAGGCGCACGCGAGCGGGCTCACGCATCGCGACCTCAAGCCCACGAACCTGCTGGTGTGCGACTACGGCCGCGAGCACGACTTCGTGAAGGTGCTGGACTTCGGCCTGGCGCGGCGCGCCGCGGCCGCGGACGAGCCGAAGCTCACCCGTCAGGGCGCGTGGCTCGGCACGCCGGGGTGGATGGCGCCCGAGCAGATCTTCGCCGGGACGATCGACGCGCGCGCCGACCTCTACGCGCTCGGCTGCGTGGCCTACTGGCTGCTCGCGGGCGAGCGGCTGTTCGAGACGGACGAGCAGGCCGAACTGCTGCGGTTGCACGCGCAGTCACAGCCAACGCCCCTGGGCGAGCGCGCGAAGCAGCCGATCCCGCCGGCGCTCGAAGCCGTCGTGATGGCGTGCGTGGCGAAGGACCCCGCCGCGCGCCCGCGCGACGCGGATGACGTGAGCGCGCGCCTCGCTTCCAGTGTCCCCGGCGACCCGTGGACCTCCACCGAGGCCGAGGCGTGGTGGAGCGCGAACCGCGACGCGCGCTGACGCCGGAGCGCCCGCTCCGCTGTGCTACGGTTCCGTCATGAAGAGCCACACCGCCTATCTCACGCTCAACCTGCCCACGCGCCGCGCGTTCGTGAACATCACCGAGGACGTGCGCGCAGCGGTGGAGAAGAGTGGCGTGCGCGAGGGGCTGGTGCTCGTGAACGCCATGCACATCTCGGCCAGCGTGTTCATCAACGACGACGAATCGGGACTCCACCACGACTACGACGCGTGGCTGGAGAAGCTGGCGCCGCACGCGCCGACGAGCCAGTACCGCCACAACGACACCGGCGAGGACAACGCCGACGCGCACCTGAAACGCCAGGTGATGGGCCGCGAGGTGGTGGTGGCGATCACCGCCGGGAAGCTCGACTTCGGGCCGTGGGAGCAGGTTTTCTACGGCGAGTTCGACGGCAGGAGGAAGAAGCGCGTGCTCATCAAGGTGATCGGCGAATGAGCGGCGGCGCCCCGGAACCCCGCGGAGCCGCCGGAGGCGCCCAGGAACTCCGCGGAGCCGCCAAAGGCGCCGCCCCGGAACTCCGCGGAGCCGCCGAAGGCGGCGCAGCGGTTGCTAAAGCCCGACCCATCCAGCCGGAGGACTTGGAGCGGGTGTGGGAGATGATCCGCGGGCTCGCCGAGTACGAGCGCATGACCGACATCCTCACCGGCTCGCGCGAGCGGCTCCATGCGCTGCTGTTCAGCGAGCCGCGCGCGTTCTTCGGCCAGGTGGCGGTGCTGCCCGACGGCCGCATCGTGGGCTACGCGCTCTACCACTTCACGTGGTCCTCGTTCCGCACCAACCAGCGCATGTGGCTCGAGGACCTGTTCGTCCAGGAGGCGGCGCGCGGCTCGGGCGCGGGCGAAGCCCTGATGCGCGCCTTCGCCGCGGACGCGCTGGCGCACGGTTGCCACCGCGTCGACTGGCACGTGCTGGAGTGGAACCCGGCGCGCGGTTTCTACGAGCGGCTCGGCGCGCAGCGCTCGGACGACGGCATGCTCCAGTACGGCCTGGACGCCGCGGGGTTGAAGCGACTCGTCGAGCGCGGCTGAGCTGTGACTCGGCTGAGCGCGGAGCGCTCAGCCGCCGGCCAACAGCGCGCGCAGCCGGCTCGCCAGTCGCGACGGCAGCGGCTCGCCGAGCATGGCTTCCGTCCGCGCGCGGTCCGCGCCCGCGCGCTCGAGGTGCGCGAACAACCGTTCGGCCCGGGACGCCCGTCGCTCGCGCAACGACGGCTCGTCGTACTCGCCCATCAGCCAGTAGGCGCACGCCCAGCCCTCCGGGCTCGCGATCGGCAGCCCGCGCCAGTGGCCGCTCACGGCGAGCCGCACGCGCACGACGCCGCCGGGGACGAAGAACGCGAAACGCGGGATGACCTCGGTCCGCGCCTCGGTGAACGCCAGCTTCCAGTCGGCGTGGCAGCCGCCGTGGCCGTGGAACACGTGCGGCTCGTCGGCGTAGAGCGCCTGCAGCTCCTCGGGCGCGGCTTCGACCTGGACGTCCCAGTCGTTCACCTCGTCCACGAGGCCCAGCGAGGCGAGGAGCCCGCTCGCACCCACGCCCCACTCGATGCCTGCGGCATCGAGCCGCGCCGTGATCGCGCGCAGCGGCTCGAGCGGCGGGAGCTCGAGGCCCGGCGTGGCGCTCTCGGCGAGCACCGCCGCCGCGCCCTCGGCAAGAGCCTCGAGCAGCGGCGTCGCGGCGTGGACGAACGCCGTGGCGGGCTCGATGTGCAGGTGCCGGGCGCAACGTGTCGCGATCGCAGCCGGTACGCCCGCCGCGTCCTTCCGGCCGTGCGTGCGCGCCAGGCCATCGTATTCGCCGTAACGCTTCGCCAGGTGCGCGCGCAACGCCGCCTGCTCGGCGGCGGGTGCCAGCGCCGGCAGCACGAGATCGTGCAGCGCGTCCACCAGGTCGGCCTTGGCGTCGCTCCGGTCGTCTTCGGAGACCACGCCGCGGATGCACGCATGCAGCGCCACCGCCTGCCATTCGCCGCGGGCTTCGGCTTCGCTCCGCCCGCCGAGCACGCGAGCCTCGGCCAGGTCGTGGAGCAGCCGCGGCGAGACGTCGGTGAAGAACGCCGCCAGCGCGCGCGCGCTCATTTCGGCGGGTTCGTGCTCCAGTCGTAGAAGCCACGGCCGGTCTTCCGGCCGTGGAGCCCGGCGAGCACCATGCGCTTCAGGAGCGGAGGGGCGGAGAAGCGCGGCTCCTTGAACTCGTCGAACATGATCTCGCTGATGTAGTACGTGGTGTCGAGCCCGACGTAGTCGGTGAGGAACAGCGGCCCCATCGGGTAGCCGCAGCCGAGCTTCATGGCGTTGTCGATGTCGTCGCGGCTCGCGAGCCCCTGCTCGTAGACGCGCATCGCGTCCAGCATGTAGGGCACGAGCAGGCGGTTGACGACGAAGCCCGTCGAGTCGCCGCAGTTGACGACCGTCTTGCCGATCGCCATGCACCACGCATTCGCCTCGGCGACCACCGCGGCGTTCGTGCGCACCGTGCGCACCACCTCGACCAGCTTCATGAGCGGCACCGGGTTGAAGAAGTGGAGCCCGATGAACCGCTCGGGGCGCTTGCAGAAGTTGCTCATCTCGGTGATCGACAGGCTGGACGTGTTCGAGGCGAAGATCGCGGAGGGCTTGGCGATCCCGTCCATGGCGCCGAACAGCTCCCGCTTGAGCCCGAGGTTCTCGGGCGCCGCCTCGACGACGACGTCGCAGTCGGCGAGGTCCTCGAGCTTCACCGTGCCGGTGAGGTTCTTCTTCACCTTGTCGAGCTCGTAGGGCGGGACCTTGCCCTTGTCGACGCCGGCCTGCAGGAACTTGTGGATGGAGCCCAGGCCTTTCTCGAGCGCGTTCGAGGACACCTCGCGCACCACGGTGGGAAAGCCCGCCTGTGCACTGACCTGCGCGATGCCGCTGCCCATCAGGCCGCAGCCGAGCACGCCGACTTTCTGGATCGCCATGGAGCGGATGCCTCCGGGAGAGACTGGGGGACGCTCGAGATGCTGTGGGAAAAAGCGCGACGCAGGATAGGCGCGGCCCGGCGGGCAGACAACCCGCCGGCCCGCGCACCGCTCGCTGGCGCCGCGACCGAGTAGCGCCACATGAATCGCTCGGGCTAGAGTCGCCCGCCTATGCTCAGGCTCAAACCACTGTTGGCGCTCGTGGTCGCCACGTCGCTCGCGGCGGGCGCGAGCGCCGACTCGAATGCGCCGGCGGCCACCGTGCGCTACCAGCTCGGGCTCCTGAGCCGCGGACCGGCGTGGACGCCGGAGCGAACGCCGCGCACCGACAGCATCCAGGCCGGGCACATGGCGAACATCGGGCGCATGGCTTCACAGGGGGCGCTGGTCGCGGCCGGGCCGTTCCTGAACGGCGGCGACCTGCGCGGGCTGTTCGTGTTCGCGCCGGATGCCGACTCGCTCGCCGGGATGCTCGCCGGCGACCCGGCGATCGCCAGCGGGCGGCTCGAGTGCCGGCTCTCGACGTGGGTCGCGCCGTCCGGGCTGGGCGACGAGTACCGGCAGCGCCGGGCCGCGCATGGGCGCGAAGGCGAGGGCATGCCGGACTCGATGGTGAGCTTCGGCTGGGTGATGCTCCACCGCGGGCCCAAGTACGACTCGCGGCCCACGTCCGCGGTCGAGAAGCTCGTGAGGCAGCACTTCGAGTACACCGAGCAGCTGCGCGCGAGCGGCCAGCTCGTCTACGCGGGCGCGATCGAGGGCACGGGCGAGCTGCGCGGGGTGCTGGTGATGCAGGGCGACAGCGCCGCGGTCGCGCGCGCGGTGAAGGCCGATCCCGCGGTGAAAGCAGGGCGCTTCACGCCGAGCATCCTGCGTTGGTGGACGGCGTGGGGCACGATCCCCGGGCACTGACGGAGCCGGGGGCGAGGGGGGACGCGCGGTGACGACGGGCGTGATCGAATCGCTGGCGCTCGAAGCGACGAGCAAGATCGTGCTGCTGGTGCTGGACGGGCTCGGCGACCTGCCCGACCCCGCGCACCGCGGCCAGACGCCGCTCGAGGCCGCGCGCACGCCGAACCTGGACGAGCTCGCGCGCGCGAGCGCGCTGGGACGGCTCACGCCGGTGGCACCCGGGATCACACCCGGGAGCGGCCCCGGGCACCTCGGGCTCTTCGGCTACGACCCGCTCACGCACCTGGTCGGGCGCGGCGTGCTCGAAGCGCTCGGCGCGGGCATCGACCTGAAGCCCGGTGACGTCGCGGCGCGCGCGAATTTTTGCACGGTCGCCGACGCCTCCGGCGTCGTCCTGGATCGTCGCGCCGGCCGGATCGGAAGCGACGTGTGCGCGCGGCTCGTGGACAAGCTGCACGCGAGCATCGCGCGCATCGACGACGTGGAGATCGTGCTCCAGGCCGGGAAGGGCCACCGCTTCGTCGCCGTGCTGCGCGGGCCCGGGCTCGGCGGCGCCGTGAGCGACGCCGACCCGCACAAGGAAGGCAAGCCCATCCCGCAGTCGCACCCGCTGGAGCCGGGGGCCTCCCATGAGAAGACGGCGCGCGTGGTGAACGCGTTCGTGAAGCGCGCGACCGAGGTGCTGAAGTCCGACGCCCCCGCGAACGGCATCCTCGCGCGCGGGCTGTCCGAGCGGCCGAAGTTCGCCGGCTATCGCGAGCGCTTCAAGCTGCGCGCCGCGGCGATCGCCGCCTACCCGATGTACCGCGGCGTGGCGAGCCTCGCGGGCATGGACCTGTTCGTGCCGCCGGGCGAGGGCGCGGCCGAGGCGTTCGCCATGGTCGCTCAGCAGTGGGCGAGCCACGACTACCTCTTCATCCACGTGAAGGGCACGGACATGGCGGGCGAGGACGGTGACTTCGACGCCAAGGTCGGCGTCATCGAGGCCGTGGACCAGGCGCTGCCGGCGCTCACGGCGCTCCGCCCGGACGTCCTGAGCATCACCGGGGACCACTCGACGCCGGTGCCGATGCGCGGGCACTCGTGGCACCCGGTGCCCGTGCTGGTCCACTCCAAGGTATGCTTCCCGGATACGCATCCCCGTTTCCACGAGACGACGTGCCGGACCGGTTCGCTCGGGGACCTTGCGAGCAAGGACCTCATCGCGGTATTGCTTGCGAACGCCGGGCGTCTCGACAAGTACGGAGCCTGAATGCTCGCCAGACGCCTCACCTCATCCCGCGCGGCCGCGCTGTGTGCGGCCATGCTCTCGTTCGTCTCGGCCCCGGTCGGCGCGCAGACCCCGCCGCCACCCCTCGGCAGTCCGGTCTTCGGCTTCCCCGTGCCCGGCGACTACGTGACGCCGGCCACCGGGGCTTCGACCGGCCTGGCACTCTCCGACCGCTGGCTCGGCGCCTCGATCTTCGAGAACCCTGCCGCGGCCCTCGCTCGGGGCGTCGAGGTCACGCCGCTGTTCCAGCGCACGAGCCGCCAGGACATCTCGTCGTCGAATCGCGACTTCGAGCAGACGTTCGGCTACCTGGACCTGGCCAGCGCCTCGATCGCGTTCCCCGCGGGCCAGTGGGGGCTCGTGCTCTACGGCTGGCAGCCCGTGCTGCGGCTCGAGGAGCAGACGTACACGGCGGGTCCGCTCGTGGCCCCGGCCGAGGTGCGCCAACTCGACAGCCAGCGCGAGATCCGCGCCGGGGCCGCGGTCTCACGCGCCTTCGGCGTGCTGCGCGCGGGCCTCTCCGGTGAGTACGTGCACCGCGAGGACAACTTCGAGACGCACGTTCAGTCAGGTGACCCGCTGGCGGGCGACCGCGTCACCGAGTTCAGCGGTGACGGCTTCGGCGTGGGCGGCGGCGTCGTCTACCAGAAGGAGCCCGACAAGCTGCACGGGCTGTGGGTGGGCGCAGCGGCGCACTACACCGACCAGATCCCGCTCACGGGCACGGTCGACGAGCATCTCGCGGTGGGCGACACCACGTATGGCTTCGAGGCCACGCGCGGCGAGGAGTGGTCGGGCGGCGTGTCGGCGCGGATGACGGTCGCACCGTCCACGCGCGTGCTGCTCGGCGTCACGGGTCGGACGGGACAGACCTGGGACGGCTTCGGCTTCGAGACCACGTCGGGGGGCGGCTGGAGCGCGGGGCTCGACTGGAAGGACGAGGAGCTGCCGTGGGGAGCGCGCTTCGGCGTCGGCCAGGAGTGGAACCCCGGCGGGCTCGAGGAGCAGGCGGGCCTGCTCTCGATCGGGTTCACGTACGTGTCGGGCGGGCTCATCACGGACCTCGGGCTCCTGCACCGGAACCTCGAGCGCGAGGGTTTCGCGCACTCGGCCGACAACCGCGTGGTGCTCACGGTGAAGGTGGGTTTCTAGCCGGAAGTCACGAGGCCCCGGGCGCGAGGACGCGTCCGGGGCCCGGTACCTGGACGGCGCTCGTTCAGGGCTGCGGCGAATCCATGCTCGTGGTGCCTCCCGTTGCCGCGTACGGCAGCCCCGTGGACGAGATCGGGTCGACCACGAACACGAGGTCTACGAGCAGGAATGCCGCGATCGTGGCGAGCAGCATCCGGCGGCCCAGCACCTCGGCAGCGATCAGCGCGAAGAACGGCAGGAACATCAGGCTGCGATACCCGAGTCCATCCCCGAATATGATCGCGTAGGGAAACACGAGCAGCAGGAAGAAGAAGCCGAGGCGGTTCAGCGGGCGCGTGATCCTCGACCACGCGAGCGGCAGGCCGATGAGCAGCATCAGCATCCTCATGTTGGTGCCCACGAGGTGCCGGATCATGAGCACGATCCGGCGCTGCGGAACGATCCCGGGGACGGCGGGTTCGACCCCGAACCGCGATGCCAGCGAGAAGCCCCCCACGTCCACACCTCGCGCGTCGAACGGCTGGGCGATCACCGGCGTGAGGATCTCCTGGGCCATCGACACGGGGTTGGCGAACGGGGCGAGCGACACGATCGACATCATGAGGAACACCGACAGGCCCACGGCACGCCGCCGCAGGGCCTCGCGCGCGGCCGGCCAACCCCCGCCCCGATGCGCCTCGGCGATCTCCCACGCGACGAACGCCAGCGCCGCGGGCAGCAGGAACACCGCGGTGTTCTTGGCGGCGAGCGCAAGCCCGAACGCGATGCCGCCCGCGGCGTGCCGCCCGCGCACGAACAGCGTCGCCGCGAGCAGCAGCAGGGGAGCCATGATCGCGTCGAAGTGCAGGTTGGGGAAGAAGGTCAGCACGGGAGGCAGCACCGCCAGCCAGGCCATGCCGAGCCAGGCCTGGTCAGGATCCTCGCGCGCCAGGATGCGGTAGACGAGGAGGAGGCAGAGAGCGCCCGCGAAGAGCCCCTGGAGCCTCAGCACGAGGAACAACCAGTGGTACTTGGCGTGGAACTGCAGATCGAGCAGCACCTTCCCCGAGCCCGACAGGGCCTGGACGAGCACAAGCGACGGGATCCGCAGCAGTTGCGCGAGCAGGCCCTCGCCGGCGCCATAGCGATAGAAGCGGTCGGGCTCGGGAACGATCAGGCGCTTCTGGTAATGGGCCAGCGTCTTCGCGCTCGTCTGATCAGGCAGGACGTAGCCGAAGCGGCGCTCTTCGGCCGCGAACAACGTGCGGTCGTGCTCCGCGATGACGGGCGAGAATCGGGGTCGGTACTGCCAATAGAACCGATAGGAGCGTGCCGCACAGTCGAGCGCGTGGCCGAACTCATGGGCCTTCAGGTAGCCGAGCGTGTAGTCGCCCCCGAGCAGCTCGTAAGGCTCCTTGACGATCTTGAACTCGTCGACATCGAGCTTCACGAGGCCGAACACCGCGGCGAACACGAGGTAACCGGCGATCACCAGCCAGCTCGGATGGCGTCTCACGGCTGCGGTCCACTCCATTCCATACCCCCCGGGCGGATGGAGATCCGGCGGTTCGTGCCCGTCCGCACCTCGGGCTGCTCCGCCGTCCAGGGTGCCGAGGGGCGCGCAGCACTACGCCAAGGCCGGGCAGCATAGGAGCGGCCGCGCGGCCCGCGCAAGAAACCCGGCACAACTTACCGGGGCCCGGGGGGCACGAGCAGGCAGACTGCGTAGATCGCCGCGTCGCAGTAGATTGTGGCCGCGCGCGAGAGTGGCGGAACTGGCAGACGCGCCGGATTTAGGTTCCGGTGGGGAAACTCGTGGGGGTTCAAATCCCCCCTCTCGCACCAGCTTGCGGCCCGACGGGTCCGCGTTGTCCGTCCACCCGTCATGTGCGACTCTCGTACGCGGGTGCAGTGAAGGTTCACTTGAGGCCGCTATCCGACCTCGTGTCCCAGTGGGGCAGCTCGGGGGTTCGAGACCCACCTCGCGCACCAGGTTCTGGCCGGCCCGCCCCGGTGCATCCCTTCTGCCCTGGTCGCATCTCTAAACGTTCGATGCCTACCGCCGATACCCGAGGACTCCTACAGCCGATGACGCACAGCGTTCGTGAATCCGGGCAGTGGCAGCACACGCTCACCGTCGAGGTGCCCGCCGACGAGGTGGAGAACCGGCTGCTCGCCGTGGCGAGGCGGTTCCAGCAGGCCGTCTCGATGCCGGGGTTCCGCAAGGGCAAGGTCCCGCTCGACCGCGTCCGGCAGGACTACGCCGCCGAGATCGAGCGCGACTTCCTCGAGCGTTTCATCCCCGAGGCGGCGCAGGCGGCCATCCACGATGCCGAGCTGCGCGCCGTGGTGCCGCCGAGTGTGCAGAACCTGCGCTTCACGCCCGGGCAGCCGCTGTCGTTCGAGGCCATCGTCGACGTGGCGCCGCAGGTCCAGGTGAAGGACTGGAAGGGCTTCGCGCTCACGCGCCGCGGCCGGCCGGTGACCGAGGCGGCGGTGGATGGCATGCTCGCCCAGCTGCGCGATGAGTCGGCCGTGTTCGCCGACGTCCGCCGGCCCGCGGGCCCGGGCGACATCGTGCTGCTCGACACGCAGCGCCTGGACGCGAACGGCCGCCGCTTGAGCGGCACGCGGGCCAAGGGCACGCGGATCCAGCTCGGCGCCCCCGAGCTGCTGCCCGACCTCGAGGCGGGGCTTGCCGGCGCCGAGGCCGGTCAGGAACGCACGATCGCCGTCCATTACCCCGACGACTACCGCCAGCAGGAGCTGGCCGGCCAGCAGGTCCGATACGTCGTCCACGTTCGGGCCATCCAGGAGAAGAAGCTTCGCGAGCTGGACGACACGTTCGCACGCGAGCTGTTCGGGCTCGAGACGCTCGCGCTGCTGCGCGAGCGCGTGCGCCGGAACCTCGAGGGCGAGGACGGGCAGCGCGCGCGGCGCGACCTGGAGGCCCAGGCGATCGACGAACTGGTCCGCCGGCATCCTGTGGACTTGTCGCCGAGGCTCGTGAGCTACATGCTGGAGCAGGTGGTCCACGAGCAGGTCGGGCACCGCGAGATCTCCGCGGACCTCCACAAGCAACTGGAAGACCACTACCGTCCGGGCGTGGAGCGATCGCTCCGGCGCGAGCTCCTCTTGAGCGCGCTGGCGAAGCAGGAGTCGATCGAGGTCACGGCGGACGAGGTGGCCGAGCAGATCCAGCGGCTCGTCGATGCGGATCCCAAGAACGCGGCGCGTGTCCGCCAGCACTATGCATCGGCGGAGCGGCGGCGGTCGTTGGCGGAGTCGATCTTGGAACGGAAGGCGTTGGAGCTGGTGATCGGGGCCTCTCAGGTGAGGGACGAGCCCGCGGGCACTGGCCCGAGCGGGCCCGCGTCGGGCGCTGCGTGAACGGACCCAGAGGGCGACATGCGATTCCAGGCACAAGAACACAGGCCGAAGTGCCGATGACCCGAGCGACTGAACCAGAAAGGACTCCGATGGCCTCCGTTCCGTTCGTGGTGGAGCAGACCGGTCGTGGCGAGCGCGCGTACGATATCTACTCGCGTTTGCTCAAGGACCGCATCATCTTCATCGGGACGCCGATCGACGACTACATCGCGAACCTGGTCATCGCCCAGATGATCTTCCTCGAGGGCGAGGATCCGGACCGCGACATCAACCTCTACATCCAGAGCCCGGGCGGCGTGGTCTCGGCCGGCCTGGCCATCTACGACACGATGCAGTTCGTGAAGTGCCCGGTCTCGACGCTGTGCATGGGACTGGCCGCGAGCATGGGTGCCGTGCTGCTGACCGCGGGCGCCACCGGCAAGCGCTACTGCCTGCCGAACGCAAAGGTCATGATCCACCAGGTCCTCGGCGGCGCCTCCGGCCAGGCGACGGACGTGGAGATCGCGACCAAGGAGATGCTCAAGACCCGCGACCAGCTGAACCAGATCCTCGCCAAGCACACCGGCAAGTCGATCGACCAGATCGCGAAGGACACGGACCGAAACCACTGGATGACGTCCGAGGAAGCGAAGGCTTACGGTCTGGTGGACGAGATCATCGAAAAGCGCCGTTGAGTGAAGTCGGTCCCGGACCTCCGGGACCGCGAGTTCTTTCCCGGAGTCGAGGACACCCACTACCCATGAAGAAGCGCATCGCGACGCCGCACCCGATCCGCTGCTCGTTCTGCGGGCGAGGACAGGACGAGGTCGCCCGGCTCGTCTCCGGTCCGTCGGTGTACATCTGCAGCGAGTGCGTGAAGTTGTGCAACGACATCCTCGAGGGGGAGAGCGAGCGCGAGGCGCCGTCGGCCAGCGGCCAGCTGCCGAAGCCGTCCGAGATCAAGCGCATCCTCGACGACTACGTCGTCGGCCAGCATCGCGCGAAGAAGACGCTCGCCGTTGCCGTGTACAACCACTACAAGCGCATCTACTCGCCGCCCACGGCCGGCGAGATCGAGCTCGAGAAGTCGAACATCCTGCTGATCGGGCCGACCGGCACCGGCAAGACGCTGCTCGCGCGCACGCTCGCGAAGTTCCTGAAGGTGCCATTCGCGATCGTGGACGCCACCAGCCTCACCGAGGCCGGCTACGTCGGCGAGGACGTCGAGAACATCCTCGTGCGGCTGCTGCAGTCGGCGGACTTCAACCTGGTGAACGCCGAGCACGGGATCGTGTACATCGACGAGATCGACAAGATCTCGCGCAAGAGCGAGAACCCGAGCATCACGCGCGACGTCTCCGGCGAGGGCGTGCAGCAGGCGCTGTTGAAGATCCTCGAGGGCACGGTCGCGAACGTGCCGCCGCAGGGCGGCCGCAAGCACCCGCAGCAGAAGTACATCGAGGTCAATACAAAAGACATCCTGTTCATCTGCGGCGGCGCGTTCGAGGGCCTGGACAAGGTCATCGAGAAGCGCGTCGGCCAGAAGGTGCTGGGCTTCGGCGCCGACGTGAAGACGCGCAAGGAGCGGAATGCCGGCGAGCTGATGGCGCTCGTCGAGCCCGACGACCTGCTGCGCTACGGCCTGATCCCCGAGCTGGTCGGCCGCCTGCCCGTGGTGGGCACGCTCGACTCGCTCGACGAGGCCTCGCTCATCCGCATCCTCACCGAACCGAAGAACGCGATCACCAAGCAGTACGGCCGCTTCATGGAGATGGAGGGCGTGAAGCTCGACTTCACCGAGGACGCGCTGCGCGCCATCGCGCAGCTCGCGATCCAGCGCGGCACCGGCGCGCGCGGCTTGCGCGCGGTGATCGAAGAGGCCATGCTGGAGGTGATGTACGACATCCCTTCGCGGTCCGACGTGATCGGCTGCACGATCT